>Ga0213861_10000107_pt1 | contig 60258 bp, 55 predicted proteins | sample PICome_4_FD_160110 | JGI IMG/M metagenome (GOLD analysis project Ga0213861, IMG submission 160110) | Coastal seawater microbial communities near Pivers Island, North Carolina, United States - PICO131 | ecosystem: Environmental > Aquatic > Marine > Coastal | place: USA: North Carolina... | reverse complement strand
CAACACCTGCGCCTACGCCAGCACCAACTCCTGCGCCTACGCCAGCACCAACACCTGCGCCTACGCCAGCACCAACTATAATTGAGGAGTATGAGGTGGAGACTACCGAAACTACTACTGGTACAGCTACGGCTACCCAGACAGCAACTGCTACTTCCACAACTACTGGGACAACTAGTGTAACTAGTACCGTTGCTGAGCTTGAGACATCTACGTCGACAGCTACTGCCACTGCTACTGCCACTGGTACAGCTACGGCCACTCAAACTCAAACAGCTACAGAGACATACGGTACTCAGGGTCAAACTCGAACAATGACCGAAACTGTTACCGTTACAGTAGACGTTACCAATACTGATAATGTTGTTGTTGATGTAGAGGTAGAAAATGAGGTTATAGGTACAGAAACTGAGACAATCACTCAAACGCTTGAAGAGGTAGTTGAGGTAGTTGAAGAAATAGAAGTTGATACTTCAGGAACTACTACAGTTGTGTCAACCGCAACTAGAACAGCTGCTGGTTCATAAGCCTTACTTAATAATAAAAAAGCCAGCATTAGCTGGCTTTTTTTTGCCAAAGATAAATTACTTCATGCCAAAGAAGCAATAAAATTACTTATGCAAGATAAAAATACAGCATAGACAGCATAAGGTTCTAGATTTTTTAATACATCAAGGACCTTACTTCTTATAATAGAACTCCATAACTATTTCATCTACAAATGGATGAAACTTCTGAATAGTTTTAATAACCTTATTATAATCGCTGCTCCAAATATACTGATTTGTATGCCGCCAATTAATTTGAGGCATAGAAAGAAGCTCACTGTATGTGATAGTTTGAATATCATCTTCTAGATAATTAATGATGCGGTTGTCCTTGAATTCAAATCTTGAAAGGCTCAATGCAGAATATAACTGTGGGTTTAAAAAATCAATTTGATAGCTCTCATCAATATTAACGATATTAGATATTTTTTGAGTGATTGGATAATCTAAGTAATTTATATCATGATCTAATCCAGAGGTTTTTATAATTTTGCCATGAACTGTATAAAAACTAACTCTTTCAGAGGATATCCAATGCATTAAATCTTTATCTGCGCTTACAAGAACAACAATTATGGGACTACTTTTTCCTACTTTAATTTTTGCAAAAGAGTACTCAAAACTATCAAATAACTCTTTAGTTACATCTAGATCAGGCTTTCCAAGAATATTATCCTTAAATAATTGCTGAGTTTGCTCTAAAGTAAAGAAATTACCGCATGATGACAAACAAAGAAATGCAAGAGTTAATATAAGCGATTTAATCATACCAATCATCCAGATCTTTTAAGATATTATGCATAGATCCTTGATCTGTAACTCCATACAAATCAAATCCACTAAGAAGTCTTGCGGCTCCATCTCTTGTAACGGGCCTCAACCCAAAGGTAGATAGAGATCTAGAGTGATTTTTAATGAATCCTTCAAGCGGAAAATCTATATAAAAACCCTTATCGAAACTACCTTCTCCAAATTCTTCTTTGCTTATATCTGTAATAGAAGCAAAAATTCCCATTCTTAATCCAGATTTAAACCGTCTAGAAAAATCAAGAGTAATACCAGAATCACCTGCCAGGTACTTACCACCAATAATTTTTGTAAGTATTTTTGTTCGGGGTTCGTTTATATAAAAGGTTATGTGACCTGTTTGAGTCTTATATTCCCTAAAACTAAACTGTTGATCATAATCACGTTGCTGAACCTCATATCCCTCTATGCCGATTGCCCAAATCTTACTAAATGGTCTATACAAAACCTCTCCACCTATCCCGCCAAACATTTCCTCAAAAAGTCCACCAGACAATCTTGTATATAAACCCTGATAAGGGTTACCGAAATAGTTAAATTGAAGTCTGCTTATAGCAAAATCACTACCCTCCTTCAAATACTCTATCAAATCAGTTCTAACATGCGGAAGTACGCTATCAGAGCCCTGCTCAAGAACTTGAAAAGAATCAATTACTCCAATCTTAATAGATCCTTGAATATTTAAATTTCTTGTTACTAGGGTTTCAAATTGGCCACTTAAATGCAGCCCAGCAACAAAGAATCTATCTGCACCACCAATATGAGTTTGAGCATTAGGTCCAAATTGATAAAATGTCTTGGGCAGTAAAACTGTTGGTTTATAGTCATGGGATTGAATCGAGTTATAGCTTTGAGAAAGCTCCACACTATTATTTAAAAATACAAAATCCTCCTGCGCTTTATATGCGTTGAAATCTTGTCGAGAAACTTTAATATTAGCAAGCTCAAATCTACTATTTAATGCGGTAAGTTCAAAATTTTTAATACTTTCTGGAGATATATCATCCAGCACCCTCAAAGCTCTTCCATAGGCTCTTGGATAACTTAAGTATTTATTTTGAGCAAAACTAACTTGCAAAGTATCACCTTGAACATTCGCTGTTCGCAAAGGAATTTTTGCCTCTCCTAAGTACTTTAAACTTGCTAGGTATAAATATTTTTTATCTTCTGTGACTTTCTTCATAGAATCCCTCAGAGGCACAGCTTTATATTTATCTTTTTTTGATATCGAAACATCTTTCTTACCAAAGTTCTTTGAAAGCGAAAATCCTAATTGAATTTGATTTCCTCGAATAAACCCAACGTAGAATTTTGTATTTTTATTCAAACCATAAGTAAGCCCAAAATTAAACTTTGAGTCCTGAGGCTGAGCTTTAAAACCTTCCTGTTCATAATCTGTTGAATCATACTCAACTTTAAGCCTTAAACCTTTAATATTGGGTAAGAAATATTCATACCCAGCAAAAATACCTACAGATTTTCCTCTAAAAAATGAAGATAGAGAAACCTCCCCGCCTTTCCCTCCAAGCTCCTGAAAACCCTCTCTATTATCAAAATCTTTAGATATTATTGAAAAGGGGTTTTTATAATCTGCATTAGCAAGATTTCCCCAGCCGAGTCCAAAAGTAAAATCAGAATTTTTATAATATTTACTAGCAACTAAAAACTCAGAAGAAAATAAACCCGTACCACCAAAATCTCTAAATCCTACAGCAAGCTCTGGAAGAGTATCTGTTTCGCTTAGTAGTCTTATTTTTAAATCAACACCTTTGTCTTTATACGTTTGATTTCCACTAAATGCAAAAACTGGACTGTATAACTCATTCCTTATGTCTGTGTATTGATAAATAGCTTCCATCCAATCAAATGGGTATGCTACGATTGAAAGTCTTTGATACGGATCAAATTGAGAAAAATTTGCAGCAACTGTTCCCTCATTCAATAATCTAGCTGAGGGCATTTGAATGATGCCTATAGTGCCATAACTTGAAAAACCTGGTTCTTGATAAGGATATAGATAATCATAAATGGATGCATTTGAATAGCCTGAAAATATAAAAAAAATCGCAAGAAGATTTTTAACGCTATGATTCAAGCTATTTAGTTTTAATTATTAGAATTAGTGATGCTATTTATACTTGCCAAAGTAATCGATAAGCTTGCAAGCACTGGAGAAATGGCTTCGACTAAACTAAATCCGCTAAGTGGCCTAGCCTGTCTTGGAACTATAATTGTTGAGCCTGGCAATATCTCATCTGATCTTAGAAATAATCCCTTAGATGGAATTCTTGCTTTGCCATTTGGCAAAATGTAGTATGTTTTATTCTCGTCAGCATAATCTTTATATCCACCAGCTAACTCAATATAGTCATTTAAAGAAAATTTAGGATTATATGGAACAGTAACAGGATTAAGAACGCTTCCATATACAGTAACTATATTATTCCGTTTTGGAATATATATCGAATCTCCGGGCTGAAGAGTTATATCTAATTGTGGATTTTGTTTCAACTTGCTTGGGTTCAATTCTGCTATTAATCTTCCAACTGGCTGAGTTGCTGATATTTCATTCATTAAGCTAACCAAACTCAAAACATCAGTTGTTGATTGTTGAATTACTCCAGCAGTTATTGCAGAACCTAGAATATCAGCAAGCTCAGCCTCAGCTTTTACTAGTGCAGATTTCTCAATTTCTTTCACAGACTCTCTAGAAAGAATTCCTGCCTCTGGATATGCAGAATACAATAAACCTCCAGCAAGCTTATATATGTCTGTTATGGATGTATTGGCATTGATTGAATATAGTCCTGGATAAGCCACTTCTCCGTATATATTTACAAAGTATGATGAGACAGCTTGGCTCAAAGACTTCACTCCAAGATATTTGATATTTGAAATAGACTCAGATGATTGAAGGTCAGAAAAAATGTTTTCACCTCCATATTGGCCTATATCCAATTTAAGCTCCCCATCTGAATTGATAATAGAGCTGCCAGCTATTGATAATAGCTGCAAGGGGTTAATTCTTTCCGTAACAGGGTAAAGACCTGGGTTTCTTACGGCACCATAAACTGGGACAGCACTATTAATTAATACTGGCAATAACTCCGGATATGTTTCCAAGAAAGCAGTACATTGATGGTCTTGAAAGTTTTTATATATAGAGTATTTTAATTTAGTACTAGTAAGAAAGTCATCATTGCCAAAGCTCATTATATTTTGAGAGCATGCATTTTGATCAGATTCTTTCTCTCTGCGATTCTCTTGATCATCCTCAGATAATTGCAATGATGGATTAAGCATACTTGCTTGAAGAAATTTTTGATCATTTAGACTATCTGTATCTGAATCTTCAGCATCAATAAGAAAGCTTGAAGCATTACTAACCATTTTTTTAATAGATTTAGAATTAATGAGGTCTATATCTGCCTGAGAAAGAACATACACCATATCCCTTGGCCTTAAGGCAATTTGATTCAGTGCTTGTTGAGAAAGAAGATCAAACTCAATAAATTCTGCAGAGCGTGTTTCCGGGTTATATCTTTCAATTAAACCAAAAGGCGTATAAGTATCTTCAAGCAAATCATACTGAATATTAATCATGCTGCCTAAATTAATGCCTGGTGCATATTGAAATTCTTGCTCACGCTTTAAAGCCCCGACAACTCTAATAGAGTTGATGGTCTCATCCTTGATTGTATCAACTTCAATAATATCTGAATGTTGTATTTTTAGATTAAAATCATTTGTTGTAAAAATCTCATATTGTCCATATTGATTTTTTCTACTAACTGTAACTTTTGACCTGTCAGCATCAGCAGAAAATCCTTGCGCAAAATCTAATATATCTTTTATTGTATCTCCTTCTATTGTTTCAAAGATATGTGGATTATTGACACCACCATGTATTGAGACAGAATTTTTAACACCGCCAACAAATACAACATCTCCATTATTTAATCGAATATCTTGGGCTGTATTGCCAAATAATAAAAACTGATATAAATCTAATTCCTGAATAATAGAATTATTCCTTTTAATTTGAATAGATCGTAAAGATGAATTCCTATTAAATCCTCCCCCCGCAATAACAGCATTAATCGCTTTAGAAGCAGAGCTAATTTTATATGCTCCAGGATTATCAACCATTCCAAGTGCATATACTTGAATTGAGTTTACTGCCTTTAAACTAACCGTCACATCAGAGCCAATTACTTTTGAATTTACCCACTTGGTAATTTCATTTCTAGCGATTTCAAACGTCATTCCAGTTAAGTTTATTGAGCCAATTCCTGGAACAAGCAACTGACCTTGACGGTCTACTTGAATTTGTGTGTTCATTTTTTGATTTCCAACAACCAATATCTTGAAAATATCACCAGGTTTAATTACATAGGTCTCAGGAACCCCGGAATAGTCTGCTTGATTAAAGGATAGAGGATATGAAGAAAATAGATTCACCCCATACAATTCAAGATCTTTTAGACCTGGTTTGGGTTTTGAATATTTGTAATTTTTATATTGTTCTAAAAGATAACAAGCTGACTCATCTTCTTGACATAACTGAAAAGCAAGATCAACCTTTTTTTCATGTAAGTTTTTTCTATATGCTTCCAGTGCTTGCGCATCATCGATTTTCTGTATTTGACTAACGGTATTGGTAAATTCATTTTGTGTTAGAGATTCAAACTCTTTCAGTTCGACAATATCCCTACCGCCTAGGTCACCACCTATACTTCCCAAACTGCCTCCGGACGCTCTTAGAGCCTCAAGAATGGCCATATCTTGAGCTGGAATATTTATGGGGATCATAAAAATCCATGCTAATAAAATATATATAGGTTTCTTCATAATTAAATCAAAGAGTATGTATCAGTATTCATTTTATCGAATATTATAGATGAGATTATAATTTTTGGATATTAAGAAAGCGGTAACTTTAAAATGTTTTTATTGATTCTTTTGCAATAAATAAAAAATTTTTAATAAAAGTTTTAGGTGAAAAATTTTCTTGATAAAATTTACTTGCATTTAAACCAAATAAATCCCTTTGTTTATAGTTTAATTCGAACATTTTTTTACAAATTGATGCTAATTCAAGAGGGTTTTCTGGAGAGCAAGTGAAACCGCAGCTGGCATCATTAATAATAACTGCACCCTCACCCTCAATCGAACCAAGAATAGGCTTGCCTGCGGCTAAATAACTCTGCAATTTATTAGGTATTGTCAAAGAAAAAATTGGATCTTGTTTTAAAGTAATGATTAGTGCTGATGCAGCATCCAGAATTTCAGGCATATCTGAAACTGGAAAGCTGCCAAGAAAGATTATGTTGTCTAGATTATTCTCATTAGCATATTTGACCATTTCCTCTTTCTTACTCCCACCCCCTACAAAAAGAAATCTGATATTAGGGCAAGAGCTTTGTAACATTTCAGCAGCTTGTAAAATCGTAATAATAGATTGAGCCTCACCAATATTTCCTGTAAATATGATGTTGAAGAATTCCTTATAAGGTTTTAATCTGTTTCCTACTATTGAATTTAGTCCATTTGGTGGATTTTCAAATATCGAATCAACTGTATTGGGAAGGTATATTAATTTCTCTTTGGGAATTTTGAAGTCCTCATAAATTTTTTTTCTAAAACCATTACTCTGGCAAGCTATTAGGGTTGTATAGCTATAGATCATCTTTACAATTTTAAAGATAGTTTTTCTTACAAAAAAGGGTAGCTTGAAGCCTGAGGCTTCAAAGCTTTCTGGCCACAAATCCTGAACCCAAAGTATTACTGGGATCCTCTTCCATCTACCAATAATTAATGCTGGAATAGTTTTTAAAATTGGAGAATTAGCATAAACAAAAACTAGGTCATATTTTTTTTTTCTTATAATAAAGAATGGAATTATTGATGCAGAAATTACAAAACTTAAGTAATTTAAACCAAGTTTTATACCTCTCATTGACCCAGAACCTCTTGGAAGTATGGGAAGTCTATATATATTTGAAGAATTTTTATTATTTAAGTAAGTGATTTTAGAGAAAAAACCAAATCCTTTATAAAATTTTCCCTCCGGATAATTGGGCTTAGCAGTGATGACATCAACTTCAATATTAGACTTGGTCATAAGCTCTGCTACAAAATTGATGGGTAGGTTTTCAGGATCAAAATACTGAGTAACTAATAAAACTTTCATAAACTATTTAAAATAATGTGAATATTCATGATTGTTCTTCATCTGATTGTATAACTCATCAATCATAAATTCATATGATGGAACTTCTAAACCAAGAAGTTTCCTTGTGTCTATTAAGATTTTATTTGAAATTAAGCCATCTACTTTTGATATATTTATTCCTCTATCAAAACGTCTCTCAAGCATGATTAAAAGATCATATTTACTTATTGATTGGCTTGAAGATACATTATAAATTCCGGTAATATTGCTGTTAATAAAATAATTAACAACTTTTGCAAAATATATAGAAGTTACTCCACTCCACAAAGATTTTTTATATCCTTCAATATTTTGTTGCTGATTTAAATACCAATGAAGAAGTTCTGTACTATAGGGTTTATAATCTGGCCCTATTACGGATGTTCTAAGTGTTAAATTGATATCATCATCAATCTCCCCAAGACCTTTGGTCAAAGAATAATTAGAGATGCCGTCTTTTTTATCAAGCTCTGAGTATGGACCATTATTTCCAGAAAAAACGCAATCAGTTGAAATCTGAATTAGCTTTCCCCCATATGAATTTACAAGTTTTTTAACAGCATGGGGAATATAACTATTAAGATATATAGCTTTTGGATAGTCTCTTTCAGATTCCTCGATTAAAATTCCAGTACAATTAATTGTTATATGAGGCTGCTCTTTTTCGATAAAATTTCTTAAATCTTCAAAATTAAAAAAATCGACTAGATGAGAGGCATTTATAAATTTGTTAGAGCTGTGATGGGCCAATACATCATAATTTTCATTCAAAATTAAATTATTATATATTTGATGCCCTATCATCCCAGATGCACCTAGGACTAATATTTTTTGAGTCAATTCTTTTTCCAAACTGTCCTATTAACATAGTGTGTATAGGAAAGCATAATCTTTAATACTTTAGAAGAGACATCATTCGGTTTATAATCATCGATCTCAGCAGGGGGATGTTGATGATGCTCCTTTACAACTACATCAATAGACCTTATGACATCATCAGATTGAAGCCCGCTCATTATAAATGATGACACATCATTTGCCTCAGGTCGTTCGTGAGCTTGACGAATAGTTATTGCTGGAAATTTTAATATACAAGATTCTTCAGCAATTGTTCCACTATCAGAAATCACACATTTAGCATTCATCTGCAAATTATTATAATCATGAAATCCAAAAGGTTTTAAAAATCTTATTAATGGATTTTTCTTCCAAGATTTTAGGCTTTCCAATTTATTTCTTGTTCTTGGATGCGTTGATACAATAACAGGATAGTTATAAGTATTTGCAATTATATTTAATGAATCAAGCAGATCATTGAAATTCTGCTTATTATCTACATTTTCTTCTCGATGAATGCTTACTATAAAGAATTCATCTTTTTTTAACTTCTCAGTCTTAAGAATATTTGATGAATTAATATTTTCCATGTGAGTATCTAAAACCTCTCGCATCGGAGAGCCAATTTTAATAATTGTTTCTGGACTGATTCCCTCATCAATCAGATATCTTCGGGCGTGTTCAGATAAAGGCAGATTGATATCACTCAGATGATCAACGATTTTTCTATTAATTTCCTCTGGAACTCTTTGGTCAAAACATCTATTTCCTGCTTCCATATGGAAAATTGGAATCTTGTGTTTTTTTGCTGGAATAACACTCAAGCAACTATTAGTATCACCGTAGAGAAGAATTGCATCAGGATTTTCTTTTAAAAGAATTGGTTCCATTTCTGAGATAATAGCTCCAATAGTTCCAGATGCCGTTTCTTTGGCAGCATTTAAAAAGTGATTTGGTTTTCTGACGCCTAGTTGCTCAAAGAAAATTTCATTCAATTCATAGTCAAAATTTTGGCCTGTATGAACTATGATATGATCCAAATAAGAATCAATTTTTTTTATCACTTCACTTAATTTAATTATCTCTGGTCTAGTGCCAACAACTGTCATCACCTTAAATTTATTCATCATAACCACCATTTGAATTCATTAAATTTGATTTAATTAATAAATCTTTCATTTCTGAAATATTTAACTGAGTTGTGTTATGGGAGTTATACTCAGAGATCAAATTCATGTCTATTTCGCCCTCCTCAAAATATAAAGAATAGTCTAGATCTCTTGAATCAGAGGGTACTCTGTAATAATCACCAAGATCTCTCGCTCTAAGCATCTCTTCTCTACTACACAAAACTTCAAATAATTTCTCTCCATGACGAGTTCCAATTTCTTTTATGGGATAGGATTTTAAGTTCATTAATTCAAGAATTGCACTTTTAAGAACATCAATAGATGCCGCTGGCGATTTTTGCACAAAGATGTCTCCTCCTTGACCATTTTGAAATGCATATAGAACAAGGTTAATTGCATCATCAAGGGTCATCATAAATCTTGTCATATCTGAATTAGTAATTGTGATGGGTTGCTGAGAATTAATTTGGTTTCTGAATAATGGAATTACAGACCCTCTGGAACCCATGACATTTCCATATCTTGTGGTGCAAATTATTGTTGAATTATCAATATTTCTTGATTTTGATATTGCAACTTTTTCCATTAAAGCTTTTGATATGCCCATTGCATTAATGGGGTAAACTGCTTTATCAGTACTAAGGCATATTACTTTTTTAACTCCATGAGTTATTGCTGCCTCTAAAAGATTATTGGTACCTTCAACATTTGTCTTAAGTGCTTCCATTGGATAGAACTCGCATGATGGAACTTGCTTTAATGCAGCTGCATGAAAAACAAAGTCAACATTTCTAATAGCATCCTCTATACTGCCCCTATCCCTTACATCGCCAATATAAAATTTTAACTTCTTAGAGTTATAGTATTTTCGCATGTCATCTTGCTTCTTTTCATCGCGTGAAAATACTCTAATTTCTTTGATGTCAGATTCAGCAAGCTTCTTAACCATGGCATTACCAAAGGATCCTGTTCCGCCTGTAATCATTAAGATTTTATTTTTAAAAATTTTCATTCAATACCCTTTCACTAATATTTATGATGTTCACTAGGATTAATGGTCTTTATAGCACTGCCATAAATGATCTCTGCATGACGAATATCTTCAACAAAATTTTTAAAGTTGTTGGTGGTCAAATCTAGTGCAACTGAATCAAAGTGAGCCCAATCAGTGTTTCCAAATTTAACATGTTTCTCAATCATTTTAGCGCCAGCTGCAACAGCTAAGCATGAAGCCATAGAACCAATATCATGACTAGAATAACCAGGGATTATATTTGAATATTGATCGCTTAAAGCAGAGTAATGTGAGATAACTGCAATATTGCAATCATCCGGTGGGGTAGGATACGCCGAATTGCACTGAAGTAAAAAGAGCCTCGAGTTATTTTTAAAACTATTAGTAATAAATTTTTCATAATTTTGATCAGTCATGCCTGTAGAGATGATCACATCACCCATATAGGCGTCTGAAACAGCTTTTAAAAATGTTTGAAAATTAGAAATCGTGGATGGTAATTTTATTACTGGAATAGATATTTTATCCACAAACTTAAATGATGTTTCATCTAAAACGCTAAGAAACCATGGTATCTCAAGCTCATTACAAATCTCATTAAGCCTGAAGAAGTCCTCATCAGAAAGCTCTAATTGGTTTCTATAATCTCTAAAAGTTTTTCCAAAAGGAGAGTCATACTTGCTATCCAATTGCTCAGGAGTATAAAATTTTTCAACATTTCTCTTTTGAACCTTTACAAGATCAGCTCCATCTATTTTTGCCTTTTTAACCATCGATTCTAAAGTATCAATATCTCCAAAATGGTTCGTTGTAAATTCTGCTGTAATTATTACTTTGCCTTGGTTGATAATTTCTTCATATTTTTTAAAAAGATTTCCAGTTGTTTGGAGATCTTGATTTTTTTTGCGTGAATGATGATCAAACGCCATGTTAAATGCATCTGCGTTCATGAAGCTATATTGTTTTATTCCAACATGTTTGATAATTATTTTTGAGCTATCTATAAAATTAATAAATTCTCTAAGATAACCTTCCTGGGATGAAATTAAATAATCTGAAAATTCTTGCTGATTAATTGAAAAGTCCTCTATTTTTGAGCTGTAGCCAGAAGATGGATCAAAATCAAAACCAAGCATGTAAACATTTTGTAATTTCTGTTTATTTTGCTGAATAATTCTAGCAATCTTAAATGCAGTAATGAAGAGTGGTTCTTCTAAAAAAAGGTCGTCACTATCAAAACGACTAAATAGCAAATCATTTGAAAACTGTGTTTGTGGTGCTTGAAGAGCAACATAATTATCTTTTGAGCTATTTAAGTCAGCATGTGATAAGTAACAGTCAGCTGAATATCTGTTATTTGAGACGCTTTCAATAGCCCAGTCATTTCTGAGAATTGCTAAATTTCCAGGAATAATTCTTTCCGAATCATTCAAATTGATAATAAAACCCTGTTTATTAAGCTTATCTAATTTCAGGTGATCAATTGAGTTACCTTTCCCAATGATAAATATATTATCTGGTAATTGAGATGCTATATTTTTGATTTGGCTGTAAAAATTCGCCCTTGTAAGTTTTTTCATTGATTTTTACTTCTAAATTATGCTCTAGAGCTAAATTAATGCCCGGAAGTATGTCCCAAGAATTAACACCATTTATATTTGTGAAGCTATTATACGACCCTTTAATAACATTTATCATATTATACATTGAGCATCCCATAATTCTGTATTCTTTGGAAATAGGCATTGATGCAATACCCTCCTTAGAAAGAGAAGATGATAGCCCATCAATTCTTGATTGAAAATATTCTATTCTCTGACCAGTCTGTAAACTTATTTTAAGTTGAGGTATGAAAATAAAAGAAGCTTGATGGATATTGCCAATATATATAGTCAAGCCTAGTCCCCATTCCGGAAGACCGGAAGTAAAATTTTCCGTACCATCAATTGGATCCAAAACTACGATCATTTTTTCTTGAGATAAATCTATAGTTTCATTAATCTTTTCTTCTGATACAAAAATAAAATCATCAAAGTTATTATTAAAATATTCTTCTATAATGTGCTGCACTAAGAAATCTGCTTTTGTAACATAACTTGAATCATCTTTTAGCGAACGATCAGATCTATGCGATAGAATGACATCAAGCTCATCAAAAATTTTTTTTTCAATTTGAGAAAAATGTTTTGAAAAATCTTTCATGACTTAATCTATATATAAATGTATAAAAGGATCTGATTCTGCTAATTGCTTAATTGTATCAAGATCAGCTGAAGTATCTAAGCTGATTTCTGCATTTCTCAATTTTACAGCTTTTATTTTTTCATCATGATAAAGAATTCTTAAGAACTCATTCGGTTCACGCCTTTCAAGAGAGCATTCTCCCCAATCAATAAACTGATTTAATGAATAATTTTTGTAACCAACTAAGAATACTACTTTCTCATAGTTATTTATATTTGTTATGGAGGGACTGGGTATATCCTCTCTGGTGCAAAACAGCATTTCATCCTTTGAATTCATGACCGCTTTAAAAGTATTCTTTTCCCCTGACTTATTAAATTCTGTAATTCCAATAAAGAAATTATTATTATCCCGCTTCATTACGTCAACCATTTTATCTATATGATCTGGATTTACTAAAATTTCATCGCCCTGAATATTGAGGACATTTTTAAAATTATATTTTTTAGCTACTTCGTGTATTCTTTCGCTTCCATTAATATGGTCTTCAGTTATTTCAATTTTTACATCATATTTTTTCAACGAAGAGTATATCTCCATTGAATCAGTGCATAAGATGACATCAGCTAATTTTTTGGATAATTTTGCCCTTCTATATGTGTGCAAAACCGCCGGGATACCTTTGATAGGAAGCAAAGCTTTTCCAGGTAGTCTTGTGGACTCTAAACGAACTGGTATTAAACCTATTACATCATCTGTCATTTTTCTAAAAATATTTGCTGTAAGAATTGATATGGGGTTTTCAATTCAAGCCTATCATCTATATTAAATAGGTATCTTTTTATCGCTCTAGCAATAGAAAGGCTTGATGATGGATCAAATGTCTCTATTGGGCTTGAAAAATCTCTTGAAAATCCTTTTTCAGAAACTAATATATCTAAACCATATGAATTAGCTTCAATCAATGGAAGACCCATCGACTCTAACTCAGAAGCAAATAGCAAAGCTTTAGACGAAGAGTAAAGATTTTCTTTTGAGTCTAGATTGTTAAACTTTTTATATTCAATTCTTAGGCTATATTTGGTTTTAAGGATATCAATTTCATCAGTAAGCTTTTTATCAGTTGCGCTATCTATAGTGAAGCATATCGAGGGAAAAAATCCTTCTTTAGCAAGAAGAACAAAGGCGTCTAAAATGCGTGTGTGATTTTTATGAGGATCACTAGAAGATACATAGACAAAATCAAATAATTTTTTTGAATTAACTTTGGATAATTCTATTTGATTTGAAAGAAAAAATGGCATCAAAAAAGATGGTGTAGAGAATTTTTGCTTGCATAAGCTTAACATTTCAGATGATTGAACATATATTGAGTCAACATTTGAGATAAAAATTTTTAAATATAGTCTTTCAAATCTAATTCGCCATCTTGCTAGTAATGAAAATTTTTTCAAATTATACGGATGAATCAATAAAATATTTTGCAGATACAATATATGAAATGCTCTAGTTTTTATAAAAGGAGGTAGATTATTAAAAAATAGAATTGTGTCCCCTTTAGATACAAGACACAGCATTTTTACCTCAACAAACCATCTTGAAAAAATATTTTTTTTTATAAAATGTATATTTATGTTTTTATTGACATGAATATGATTTTTAGATCTTTCATCAACAAAAAGCTCGGCTTTAAAATTAATGTCCTGTATGAGTTGATTTAAAAGAGTAAGTCCTCCACCTGTATGAATATTAGATGCTTGAATAAAAAGTTTAGGCATTGTTTTGCTCATCATCATAATTATCTTTATTAAAAAGCATATATATTAGCCCTAGAAAAATAAAAAACATTAACGATCTATGCGCCATGAATGCACCAAAAATTCCTAAAAAAAGATAATTCACATATATTAAATTATCTTTAGATAAGTTAAGAAATTTAAATGAGTAGATAAGGCCAAAAAGAAATAACATACTCCCAGCTATCCCCCCCTCATAAAACAATCTAATTATATTAGCATGAGGATTTAATAGCTCTCCAGTTGATAAATTTGCTGAGTCATAAAAAATATTGTTTAGAACTGAAGATGACCCTATCCCGCTTCCAAAAATAATTCCATAAAAATTAAAATCTAAAAATTCTTGATATCTTTGCCACAGTGGATAAATATTAACCATTTGCCCTGACAATGTATCAGGCACTAGGCCTTGTCTTAGCAGATCATACAAAAGCCCAAAAGCATCTATGTAAAGAGCCATTCTCTCTGAACTCATAATGATTGTATAGAGAATAAATAAAATAGGAATTAACAAAAAAAAGAAGAGCAAATATTTAATCAAAGGATAGCTAAAAAAGTTTAACCTTAAAAAATAAAAAAAGGTTAATATTGCTATAAATGAACTAGCAAGAATTGCCGAAACAGAAACAGTTAAAATTAAAGCAGCGATAGCACTAAATGTAACTAATGGAGAAATCTTAAACCTTTCCTCATATATTTGATAGAGATGGAGCGCTCCGAGACAAAAAATAATAAAGACTGCAGCATCCCTGGGTTCACCAGCAATGCTATGAAATCTGAAGCCTACATCAATATCACCCAGATGCCTCGGAATTGATGGTAATCCAAGTCTAAATAGCAAAAGGTCTAGAAAACCCAATAATAAAAATATTGTAAAAACAGATTTTAAGGTATTTAAGACTTTCAACTTTGATTCACGCGTCCTGAAAAAATAAATTGGGAGGATTGCAAAATATAAGAAATAATATAAAGAAATAATTATTTCTAACACGACTCTTGATGGCAAAAAATCAAAAGCTGACTTACCGTAAACAGCCGTAAAGACCCCAATAAAAGTAAGCAGAATCATATAAAGTGAGTAAAGCAAATATCCTGAAGCAATTTTAAGTACATGATTTGAGATGATTAACTGGCCTCTAAAAATTAGGAATTTTATTACCAGACCAAAAATTACAATAATTTGCAAAATCCTTGATATATTAATATTAAATCCAAATGTATTCCTGTCAGCAAGTACAAAAAATAGCAAAGGTTCTAGAATTAATGTAGCTAAAAAGATATTTGCTAAACTAAAATTAGATCCTCTGGCTACTTCATTCATATGCGATATTTAGAGTTTCCATCTCTAATTAAACCTATAATTACTCTTCGAAAGAAATAGTAAAAGCTAAAATATTTAAAAAATAATTCTAACTTAAGATTGCTATAATCTTTAGCGCGATATGATTCAAAAATTAAAGTTATAAAGTGATTTTTGATACCTTTTAGTGCGCTTTTAGATGGCAAATAACCTTTCAATATTGAAATATTTTCCATTACAGATATTATTCTATAAGTGTGGCTATTCATGTTTGCATGAACCCTATATGAGCACGTTGTACTTTCTATTGGTAGAGCTGGATATAGGTTACTAAGTGCAAGAAAAATGGCGTAATCAGTACTAGTCTTTAAATGCTCAGGGACGCCACCTATTTCAATTAGTTTTTTAGTTGAACATAAGACAGAAGGGAAAGGTATAAAATTTGTTTGGCATAATTGAGTAAATATGGAGTCTTTGGGTAAATTTTTGATGAAAGGTATCTCATCAATAATCATATTATTTGAATCTATAACCTCTGCTTTTGAATACACAAATCCCAGGTTTGGATTTTGATCAAATAGCTTTAATTGCTCCTCAAGTTTTGTTGGATGCCATACATCATCACAATCCAAGAATCCTATCAAATCACCTCTGACTTTTGATAGAGCGGAATTTCGAGCTGATCCTAAATTTGTTTTAGTAGGATTATAAAAATACCTTACCCTACTGCCATAGGATTTAGCAATATTCGCGCTCTTATCTGAAGATGCATTATCCCAAAAAATAATCTCCCAATTATCATAAGTTTGCTCAAACACAGAATCAATCGCAGTTTTTAGGTATTGGTCCGAGTTATGACAATTTATCACAACTGAAACTAAAGGATTACTCATTTTTATAATATTGAATTGTTTTGACCAAGCCATCTTCAAGTGAAATTTCAGGCTTCCATCCCAATAACTCAAAAGCTTTATTTGTGTTTGCCACCAAGTGCATGTTCTCTCCTTCACGATAGCTAAGCGAACCAAAACTTGGTTTGCCAGCACCTACCAACTCTTGAACTTTTAAAACCATTTCCTTTATTGAAATGCCATCCCCAGATCCAAGGTTGATGATTTCACCTAATGGCAAGTCTATGTCTAAAGAAATCAAAATTGCATCAACTATATCTTTAACATGGCAAAAATCTCTTATTTGCTCTCCAGGAGATAGATCAAATTTCTTATTAGCAATACAAGCTGATATTAAAGAGGGTAAAAATCTATCTAATTTTTGGCCATTTCCGTAAAATAAAAATGGTCTGAATGTTAGGCCAGGAAAATCTTCATATTTCCCAAGGTATGAGATGAAGTTTGATGCAAATAATTTTCCAAGAGAGTATGGAGAAAAAGGCTCGCAAACCAAAGATTCGTTTGTATCTTTTTGGGATGAACCGTATTCATCGCTGGAACCTATTTGTATAAACTTCTTAAGGTGTGATCTATCTATATGGTCAATAATATTTTTCACTGCCAAGAAATGTGATTCAAAAATTGCCTTTCCCCCATAAAAATAATTTGAATGATCGATTGAACCAGATACGTTGATTATATATTGAAAATTACTGGGTAACTTTTTCTGTACATCACTAATGCTGCATAAATTTATATTATGAAATATATAATCCTCCTGTGAATCTTCGCTGGAGTTTCTTCCAACTACATGGATCTCATAGTTAAGATCTATTAGTTTTGATAAAATATGTGATCCAAGAAAGCCATGGCCACCCAATAAAAGAAGTTTATCCATGAGTTAGGAAATAAAATTCCATTTGTTTTCTTTTAAACTCCAAATATCATTCAAGTAATCTACGTCTCTTTTGGTATCCATGCATTGCCAGAACCCATCATGTTTGAATGCCATCATTTCACCTTTATTGGCAGCATTTATCATGGGAGCTTGCTCTAATACTGTTGCATCGTCATCAATTAGCTTGATAAATTCCTTTTTTAGCACGAAAAAACCACCGTTTATTCTCCCAGTACTATCGAGAGGCTTTTCCTGAAAAGAGTTAACTGAACCAGAGGATGTAATATCTAGTTCTCCAAATCTAGATCCAGGATTAACTGCAGTGACTGTAACTAACTTATTATGCTTTTCATGAAAAGCTATTGATTCTTTAATATTTACATCACTGAGACCATCTCCATAGGTAAGACAGAAATTACTTTCTTTGAGATATGGTTCAAGCCTCTTTAATCTGCCTCCAGTCATTGAATTATCTCCAGTATGAACTAAAGTTATATTCCAATTTAGCTTTGGTTTGGCAAAAATTTCTACATCTCCAGACTCAAGATTTACCGAGAAATCAGAATTAAGCGTGCTAAAGTTAAGAAAATATTCTTTAATTACCTCTGATTTATAACCGCAAGCAATTATAAATTCAGTTATTCCATAACTGGAGTAATGATTCATTATGTGAAAAAGGATTGGATATCCTCCAATTCTAACCATTGGCTTTGGTATTGCGTCAGTATATTCTGATAAACGCGTTCCAAATCCTCCCGCCAAAATAACTGCCTTCATTTTTTGCTCCATTCAAACAATAATTCATCAAGATCTTTATTATCCTGCTCTAAAGGATCATGCGCCATATCTGCAATATTTAATATCATTGAATCTACCTCAACTGCTTCAAAGGCTAACCATAATCCAGGCATTATAGTGAGCCTTTGATTTTGAGCACTTGATATAACAACTTCACTAAAGATATGCTTCATTGGATTAAAAATAACAAACCTAATCTTCCCAAGAATTACAAGAAGATTTAGAGTCATTTGTTTGTGCATTTTCCAGCCTTTTATTGAGTTTGCATTAACAGAAGAAATATAAGCTTCCCCGAAACCATTATAACCAGAGCTATCTTTTTTAATGATATGAAAAATATTTCCTTTTTCATGATTTATAATCTTTTCCTCTGTTAAAAAGAAATTCATTTTTTCCTCACCCAATTCAAATTTTTTACTTTTGCTGTCTCATAATATTGATTGATCTGGTCAAGAGAATATTCATACATATTTTTATTATTTAAATAAAACTCTTTGTACCAAGATGCTGTCAACTCAACTGTTTCTTGGAAATTTAATGCTGGCTCCCAGTTAATTAAAGACAATGCTTTATCAATGTTTAATTTAAGCAAACCAGCCTCTTGTTTTGACTGACCAATTTGCTTTGCGTAAGAGAGGGTATCAAGATGGATTGAAAGCTCTTCAAGCAGAGATTGAACAGAGTAATTTTGATTTGAGGGAGGCCCAAAATTAAAAGCCTCGCCGTTAAGTTGAGCTTCATTTGTAAGCATACTTCCCAAATGCAAATATCCTCCAACTGGCTCAAGTACATGTTGCCAAGGTCGGGTTGCAAAAGGATTTCTTATATTAACTTTATTATTTGCACTCCATGCCCTTATGCAATCTGGAATTATTCTATCTATGGCCCAATCGCCTCCTCCAATTACGTTTCCAGCCCTTGCAATGCTTATGCTAATATTCGGCTTGTGCTTTAAGTACGAATGAAAATATGAATTGATTGCTAGCTCAGCCATACCTTTTGAGGCGCTATATGGATCTTCACCGCCGAACTCATCAGACTCCTTATACCCCCAAACCCATTCATTATTTTTATATACTTTATCACTTGTAATTATTACCATTGCCATCTGGTGCTCAGATAGTCTTGCAGCTTCTAGGATGTTCGCAGTTCCAATTGCATTAGTCAAAATTGTTCCATTAGGATCAGCGAATGATGGTTGAACAAGCGCCTGAGCAGCTAAGTGAAAAATAAAATCGGGTTTAACTTTTTTAATATATTTTATAACAAATTCTGAATCTTCAATTTTTTTATAAGCAGTGTCAAACCTATCGTCAAGTTTGCACTCCTCAAAAATAGATGGGCTTTCTAGCATCGCATCAGATAATCCATATAATTTAGCCCCTAAAGATTCAAGCCAAATGCTTAACCATGTACCTTTAAAACCAGTATTACCAGTGATTAAAACTTTTTTACCAGAATAAGTTGTATTTAAATGGTTCATATATCCCTCATAAGTGCTTTCCATTTTGGTAAATTCAAATCTAGATAGAAAAATTGCGATGGATCGTCCATAATTTTTTTATTATAGTTGATTTTTGATGAAAAGAATTTCTGGATTAACCTTCTTAGATCACCAGCTGAAAACACAATATTTAAATTTAAATTTTGATCTAACGGACCCAGATTAGGTTGATTCTGGCTATACAATGCAACGGGGAATTTATGCAAGAAATTTATATCTATCGATACTCCTGAGCTCAATGACGAAAAAACTATATCAAATTCCATGATTAATTCCTGCAAATTTCTATCATCACTTTTAAAAACATCACTAAAAATACTCTCTAAGTTATATGGATTTAATGGATGATTTCTGAAATAAATAATTGGCTTAATATTTATGCCCTTAAGGGATTTTCTTAGAGTATTTATAAGCTCTAAATTTATTCTTTGAGAATAATCGCCAAGAACTAAAATTTTTAAAGGCAGAGATTTATTTATCTTTAAAGGCTGAGCGCTTTCAAGTAATAAATAATTGTAACGCTTTGCCTCTACAGCCTTTACAGTGATTTGAGGGAATGTCCTTTCATAATTTTTGAATTGAAGTATATTATGAGCTGCAAAATTTGACGGAAATATTTGATCAAAATTATTTTTTAAATACTCTCCTTTAGGCGTGAATGAATGACGCAGATCTAACGACGCAAATATATTATTAATTACTCCCGTAATGTTAGTTTGATAGTTTTGTTTCCAGTGAAAGTTTAGCGCTTTCTCCCATGATTGATTTTCACAAAGAAAAAATGCTCCCTTAGGATATGAATCATCAATTTTATTAAGATATTTAAATGCTTCTTCAGTAATAAAGAATTCTAGGAGATATAAAATAGCATACTTACCATTCAGTGATTCAAGAAACTCTGTTTCAAGAATATCAAGCATTAAAAAATTTTGATTTAAAAATTTTTTTTGAAGGCGCTTTGGATAAAATAATTTGACGCCTAAAAGTCCGACACAAAAATATTTTAGAACGCGAAAAATTATTTTAATTGTTATGAAAGAATCCATTAATATAAACTCTCTTTTATCTGAAAAACTATTGAAATATAGATTATGAATTTGAAGTGGTGATAACCCTGATTGTTTTTCTGCATACCAGTTTAAATAGATGGCTTTTTTATGAGGAGATTTAATATTTAAATTTCCTGGCCAAAAATTACTAAAATTAGTTGAAAATATTTTTGAATTATTAAAGTTTGACGTAAAAGAGAAATATAAAAATCTGTCATGTAATTTAGATAGTGATAATGACGATTTCACAAAAAAAAGCTTTCTTCTTTTCCAGCAAAATTTTACAAGGCTAAGAATACCTATGATTGGTATGTAGAAAATCCTCACAAAAATTGAGATTTTTTTTGAAATGTATCCAAAAAAGCTTTTAAAAAATGGCTGACTGACACTATGGTTATTAATTTTTAAAGCATCAAATAGTTTTTGACTCAAAAATTTATCATTAATTTCAATTTTTACCTTTTTAAAATTTTCATCTTTTATATAAAAAAGAATCGCATATATTTGGATCAGCTGAAAAAGACGTGGAGTCTTTAACGAGCTTTTCTCAAATATATTTCCAACCCAACAAAAGTTATAGTCTGAAGAAATATTAAAGTGTTTTATAAACTTCTTTTCTTTAGATAAGAAATTGTAAATGCAATCAACTTCTTTATTAATTTTTACCCTAATTTCTTTTTCATATTTGCTTATAAGCTTTGCAAGTGGAATACCTTCATCAGCTGAATTATTTTCTAGGACTATTGATCCTCTGCTCAAAGATCTAATGGTGACGAGTTCTTTCAAGATAAGTTTTTAATCTTTATAAAGGCATTCAGGGCGATAGTGCAAATTAAATTAATTTGATTTTTCCAATTCGATTAATATCGAAAAAATGAAAAGCAAGAGAACTAAAGAAACCAACAAAAGAACCAATAATAAAAAAAATAATACATATAACTGCTCTGAGAGGCCTAAATTTTTTCTCAGGAGTAATGGGACCATCTATAATTCTGTATACGAACTCTTTATCATTTGCCATCATTATTGTTTTTAACTGAAGCTGCATCAATTCAGTGATAAAACTTCTAACATCGCTAATATTCTCTCCCAATAATTTAGACTTTAAATTATCATATACAACAGATGACCTATCGATTTCATATTTTTGAATGTAAGTATTAATTTCTGCAACCACGAGACCAAGAATCCTTGATGCCTCAGTTGGAGAAAGATGAGAATATGACATTAAGATAAGATTACTATCATCATCAAAATCATAATCCAGGTTGCCCATGAAAATATCTACTCGCTCCATGGGTGAAAAAATATTCATAATCTCTTCTTGAGTGGGGTTAGGTTTAGAAAAAAACTCGCTTGTTTGATAGGTCAATACACCTGTCTTTGGATTCCATGCTTTAGGCATAAGAATTGTTTCAGCAAGATTATGCTTGAGAAGCAAATTTGATACAAAACTCTGAGAGGAGATTAATTGCTCTGCGTAGATTAGTCTTTTGGTTTTAGCTGCTCTTCCACCACCAAGCAATGATGACAACCCATTAAAAGACTGCGATGCTAGAGATAATTCTTCTTGAGGTATAAGTTTCATTGTGGACTGATAAATATTACTAAGTGAAAGCGAGTAAATGATACCAACTAGTGAAAAAACTCCAATGAAGAATAAACTAACTCTTTTTCTTGCAATAATAATTTTCAATAGATCATTCAGATTAAGATCTGCTTGAAAAATGGATTGATTATCTTGATCGATATTCATAACGGCTAATTATATGTGAAATAAGGGATATACTCTAGGCTATCATTTGCTCATAATAGACTCTAGGATTTTCTCATGTTGAATCTTTTCAGAGAGGGCTGTCTGCTTAAAATCTTTAGTTTCCTTTCGCTCCCTAAGCTGAGATATAACATCGAGCAAGTCTTCCGCGTTAGAAGCATAATAATAAAGTGGCATTTTTTTCCCTGAAATATCTGAATAAAAAGATTCTAATCTGTCTAAGTGATTATATTTATTCTGAAAATCAATAAGAATGACTGTTTTACCCAATATTAGAGCCTCTTCTATACAGGTAGAGGAATAACTTATTAGAAAATCGCATGAACTAAGCGACCAGATAAAATCCCCTTTATTGCTGACGAATGTATTGTTAAAAACTTCAAATCTCTTATTCAAAATACTGGAATGAAGTTGTGGAGTGTCTCTATGTCTAATGATTAACTTACAATCATTTTGAGTGGATATAACCCTAACAGCAATGCTCATATTAGACATATACTCATCATAAGTTTCGTAAATCATAGGCCGAAAGCCTTTGCCATACTTTGGAGAAGAGGCATATAAAAATTTTAACTTGGGTGCGGTATTTAATTTAGTATTGAAATGAATATCTTGTGTTAATGATTTGTAGCATTTTATAAGCGGACCCACTTTGATCTTGTTAGTTAAATCTAGTTTATGTGCATGAATAAAATCTTTTTCAAACTCCGTTTGAATTAATGTGTTCTCAAATCCGCTATCTAAAAGAGATTTAGCATGTTGCCTCCAAATAAGATTAGCCTCCTCATTATTTGTATAAATATGCGACCCATGTGAAAAGAAAAAACTTTTGATTCTTTTTTTAACTGCAATTTCCCCTAAAGCAGATGCTATGCCATGGCCCTGTTGAGAAAAAATTGCTTTTGGTTTTATTTTGGAAATCATCCAAAGAACCTTTTTAATTTTGAAGTATAGCTCTGACTTGACCTGTGAGTCCTGTTCAAAGAAGTGGTTATTAAAAATAGATGATAAATTCATGTCATTCCACTCAAAAGGTTCTATATGCCCTAACTTAGATAACTTAGAATTATTTTTTTCAAAAAATAAACAAGTGTTTGGTAAAAATGCACAATGCCTATTGAAAGAAAAAAGATATTTGATTTTGTCAAAATAGCCACGCTTGGATGTTGCTAGGTATACTGGAAGCATTTGAGCAGACTCTGCCAAAGAATGCTCCAAATTCACAGTTGCATAAGAATCATCATTTACAAGATAAAAGTCTTTATTTTTCTTTATTAATAATTTGAACTTAAGCAACGAAATAGATAAATAAAAAATAACATGCTCTATAAAATATAAAGAAAAATCTTTTAAACAAGATTTAATTTTTAGAATATTTTTGGTAGCAAAGTTTTCTGATATGAATAAATTAATTTTTTGATTAGCACAAAGCGCTTCTAATACTAGGAATACATTTTTAGAATAGTCCCCAAATACATTTAAAGATTCAAGCGTAATAGAAGAAATTTTTTTTGCTTCAATAATTTTAATCAATAGGGTTACGCAGTACATGACATGATAAATTGAAAATTGAGACTCAAAAATAAATGATTTTTTGTATGCAGCACTAACCCCATGAGAGTCCTCAAAATGATAACTATCCTCTAAAAGGTTTATGAATTTTGAGGTATCTCTTGCAAGTTGTTTATGATTTTCAGCACCAAAGTAATCACATGTGTTGAGACAATTTGCATTCTGAATACTGATTTTTGGATCAAATGTAAGAAAATATGAATAATCTTTAACTTCTAAAATAGATATATCATTCTCAAAAATAAATAAATGATTTTCAGGCATGAGATAAAATTAAAAAATTAATCAATATTAAGTTCCAATTCCAATATGATTAATTCCATATTCCTCAAGATCATTTTTATTATAAAGATTTCTGCCATCAAAAATAACCTTATCTTTTAACAATTTTAAGATGGACAAATCAGGTTGCCAAAATTCTTTCCATTCTGTACACAGAACTAAAGCATTTGCTTTTTCAACAGCTTCATACTTAGAATTCAGGAAAGAGATATTTCCATACTCATTAAGCTCATTTTTTGCATTTGGTAATGCAATGGGGTCGTATAAATATAGTTCATTGAACGAACCAGAGAGTTTCTTGGCAAGCATTATTGCTATGGATTCACGAATATCATCAGTATTAGGTTTAAATGACAAACCCCATATTAAAAGATTCTTTGATGAAGCTTTCTTATTATAGAATGAAGTAATTTTCTGAAAAAAATAATTTATTTGATTTTTATTAGCTATATCAATGGAAGAAATTAAATCTGATTGAAGTCTGTTTTTTTCAAAAGTCTTAATTAGAGATACTACATCTTTAGGAAAGCAAGAACCTCCATATCCTGTTCCTGCATAAAGGAAATCTGCACCAATTCTTTTATCTGATCCAACACCACTTCTAATTTCATGAATATTAGCTGATGAAATATCACATAATCTTGATAATTCATTCATAAAAGTTATCCGCATAGCCAGCATAGAATTGGAAGCATACTTTGTTAACTCGGCAGATTCTCGTGACATAAAAATAAGTCTATTTTTCTGCCAATTAAAAGGTTTGTATAGCTTAGCGGCGGTTGACCTAACCTCCTCTGAATCTGTGCCTATGATTATTCTGTCTGGTTTTTTAAAATCATTTATAGCGTCACCCTCTTTTAAAAATTCTGGATTTGAGGCTAGTTGAACATCAAATTTAGGATTTTGAAATAATTTCTTAAATCTTTTGTAGATTTCAGTGCTTGTCCCAAGAGGAACTGTAGATTTAATAAAAATTATAGAGTCTTGAGAAATATTTTCTTCAATACTCTCAAAAACATCGTAAAGAGCCGATAGATCAGAAGTACCATTACCTTTATCTGGAGTTCCAACGCATACAAAGATAATATGATTTTTTAAAATATCTGCGAATGAAGAAGTGAATTCTATTTTTTTAGTTTCAATAGAATGCAATATCATTTCTCCTAAACCGGGTTCATAAAATGGAACATTGCCCTCAAGAAGCATATTAACTCTGGATTGATTTATGTCATGGCAGGTAACAGAAAACCCAGCATCAGCAAAACATGCTCCAGTCACGAGTCCCACATAGCCAGTTCCAATAATAGATATATTCATTTAATTACAAGGTATTTAATAGAAATTATACAGCAACATATGATCAAGAAATATCAATAGAAATTAAATTAAATCTATAAGATGTCTAGAAATAATTTCACTTGGAGATCTGTGTATAGGAGACGTTGGGATTGAAGGAATATCATTTTTTTTATTTGTATGAAATTCCAATAATAGATCACTCAAGACATCAGGATTTTTAATTTGAAAAAAATTTTTAGTGTCTTGGGTAATAATATCATCACAGTATCCATCTGGATCAAATGAGATCAACTTCATTCCAATTTGATGAGATGCGAAAGCTAAACTTTGTGAGCCGCAAGTTAATGCTATTATTCCTTTTTCTTCAGGATCAAAATTACCCTTTTCAGTATTGATAATAAGACGGCCTTGATCTGTTAAATTATTAATCGATTTTTCAAAATTACTAAAAGGCTTTTGATCATTCTTTAATTTAAGAATTAGGCCAATATTGATAGATCGAGCATCTTCCAAAAAATCAAAAAGGACCTTCATTAATTTCAATGACTGTACTGCGCTTACTGGGGCGTCATCATCGTAAAAATTATCAAAAAAAATTACCCATGACTTTTTATGAATTAACCTTTTTGAAAAATCTTCTTTGTGATGATGTAAATATTTTGGATAACCTATTTCTATATAGTTTTGAATATAAGCTCCCGACTGTTGCATAAATTTTTTTTGCCTATCATCCCAGCAAAAAAATAAATCATTTCTAAATATGCAATGCTCTAAATCCCTTGAAACTGGCATGCTCCAGGAAAATCCGGCAGTAATAATATTATGTTTTTTTGCAGCAAGAATTGCGCTCTGAACAAAATAATTATCACCTTCGATATTAGTCCACAAAGTTTTTACTTTTTTTTCAAGGAAATAAGTGTCATAAATAAGAAAATGAATATAGATTCTATTAAATTGAGATAAAAGACTAATATTTACACCACTCATTAAGTAATAAATTTGCCAAACTTGAAAATATAATCCCCGTAGGATAATTAAAAACCTTTGTTTAATGGAAAGCTGCTCAAGTAAATCTAAATTTGTGAGACATCTAGAGCTTGAATTATTTAATGACTCTTTCAGTTTTTTTTCATTTTTCCCAATAGCACATATTGTTATGTTTTTTTTACTATCAACGTATTGTTTAGCAAATGGCATATCATCAAAGAATTCTGATTGCATATTCATAACCAATGAAAACAAATCAATTTGCTTAATGTCATAGAAATTTTGTTGATTTTTGCACATAACAAAAAATTGCTTGGTTAAAAAATATAGATTGCTTAGAATAGTTTTTATAAATGTCCAAAGTGAAGTACAAAAACCTGAGTAATAGACTCCGTCTAGATATCGAGAACGCCTTGCAGATTTACCAGTTACTAAGAAACTAGGATAGGTAAATAAAGCAATATTTTTTTGAGGGTATAATATTTTTATCACACGAACTGAATCTGAATCATGTAACAAAATAGCTGAAATGTTTTCTCTTTCCGCCAGGTGAATAATATCTAAAACTGCAAAAAGTTTTTTGGAAATATTATATGAAAGTTTTCTTGTAATAATTTCTTCACTTCCATCAAAAAAAAAATATCTAAGAAACCTTAAGTTTTTTTCGTGCAGAAATTTAAGATCTTTAATCTTTAAATTTAAATCAGATACTCTTTTCAACTTCTCTTTAATTGGAAGATAGTCACTCGTTTGTGGCGATATTTGATAATAATTAATTGAAAAATATTTCAGGAGCAATGAGGTAAAAAAAGAGTAGGATGATCTGGTAGAAACAATTGTAAAATTGGATTTATATTTTACCTTCGAATATAAAACAGAGAAAAAGTTTATATCATCAACGTAAACTCGACTAGATTTCATAATTTAACTATTTTAATCATAGTATTTATCAAACCAATCAAAAAAGAATTTCATCCCCTTATCAATATCTGTATTTGGATTGAAACTAAGCAAGGTTTTAGATTTTGAAATATCAGCAAATGTTTTATTGACCTCAGTTTCTAATTGTTTGAAAGTTATTTTTGCTTTTTTTTGGAAATGGTCTTCAATAATTTTCAGAAGTTTGAATAGAGGTACTGGATTTTCATTTCCTAAGTTGAATATCTCACAATTACCATCTTCCATTATTTCTAGATAGCCTATGGCACCACAAATGCCATTAATGATATCCCCAACGTAAGTCATATCTCGAGCCATTTCTCCCTTATTGTAGATAATAATAGGTTCATTATTTTTAATTTTTTCTGAAAAACTAAAATATGCCATATCCGGTCTTCCGTACTCACCGTAGACTGTAAAAAACCTCAGCCCAATAACCTTTGCATTAAAGTTATGCGCATGATTAAAAGCCATCAATTCATTTGATTTTTTGCTAGCTGCATATAAGGAAATTGGCTCATCGGTGTTGTCATTTTCATGGAAAGGTATTTTTTTACTATTGCCATAAACGGAACTGCTTGAGGCAAAAATAATATTGCTGATTTTTACATTCTTGCATGCAGTAAGTACGTTATGAAAACCAACTATATTCGATTGAATATATGCATTTGGGTTTCTTGATGCATATCTAACGCCTGCCTGAGCAGCAAGGTTAATGACAACTGAAGGAGAAGAGTTTTTCAATGATTTTTCTAAAAAATTCAAATTTTGTATATCTCCCTCGATAAAACTAAAATTTTTAAACTTTTTTAGGTTTTGATTTCTTTTAAGTTTTAAATTTACATCATAATAATCATTATGATTATCTAAGCCTATAACCTCATACCCGAGTTTTAGAAGATGCTTTGATAATGCGTGACCAATAAAACCGGAAGATCCAGTTATAAAATATTTGTTGGGTGTTTGCAAAGTGTAAAGAGGTTGCTAGTTTGATTAAAAATTATACTTCAAAATTAATTCTAACGAAAAATATTGACAAAGTTTGTTTAATTAAAATCATTTGGAGGCTGAAGCCGGAATCGAACCGGCGTAAACGGCTTTGCAGGCCGCTGCATAGCCACTCTGCCATCCAGCCAATTTGATGTATTTTATATTAGATAAAGCTTAAATGTTGATAAAGATTTAATTAAAGCCTTAAAAATTTGTTAATTATCTCAAGACCGTTTGAGCCACTTTTCTCAGGATGAAATTGACAACCTAAGATATTTCCCATCTGTACTGCTGCTGTAATTTTAGAGTCGCCATGTTCATATGTTGCTATTGTGTGCTCAGATTTACTAGTTATAAAGTGATATGAGTGCACAAAATATACTGATGATTCATCATGATTAGCTAAAACTGATTTATCAGCCAGAGATCCTGATAATTTTATATTTTTCCAGCCAATTGATGGCACTTTTCTTATGCTTCCATCTAAATTGTTTTCTCCAATATGTGAAACTCTTCCAGAAATTAAATCCAATCCAACATGCGAGCCAAACTCTTCACTTATTGAGGCGAAGATTTGCATGCCTAAACATATGCCTAGTAATGGTTTCCCAGTATTAGCAAAATCTTTTATAGATTCGATAAGGTGTTTGTTTTCGATTTCATGCATAGCATTTTTAAATGCTCCTACTCCAGGAAGAATTAGATAATCACTTTCTTTAATTTTTTTTTGGCAAGATGTAATTTGGATTTTATATGCATTTGAATCGCAGTATTCTAATGCTTGATAAACACTAAATAGGTTTCCTAGGCCATAATCAACTATTGATATTTTCTTCATACTTCCCTAACACTTATGTTGAAGCTAGAAGCATGCTTTCTTAATTCCGAGAATTGTATCCCGGACATATGGAGAGCATCAGCAAATGCAAGCGCATCTGCACCAGCCTGCACCGCATCTTTTATATGCTCAGGTTGGCCATATCCTCCACTAGCAATAACAGGAACTTTAACTGCATCTGTAACAGCTTTAATCAAATCATTGTCATATCCCTTTTTTGTTCCTTCTTGGTCTATTGAAGTTATCAGAATTTCTCCTGCGCCCAAGTTTTCAGCTTGATGCGCCCAATCTAGAACATCTATTTTTGTGCTTTCTCTGGCACAATCTGTATATACTTCCCATGAATTATCTGAAATTTTTTTTGCCTCTATCGATAAAACCATACATTGAGAACCATATTTTTGTGCAACTTCTGAAATTAGCTCAGGCCTTGAAACACATGCTGTATTAATTGCAATTTTATCTGCGCCTGCTCTAAGTAAATTTCCAGCATCTTCCACAGATCTGATACCACCTCCAACAGTGATAGGTATAAATACATTCTTGGCTGTATCTTGGACTATTTCTGATAAATTACTTCTTCCGTATAGGCTAGCCACAAGATCAATATAGATCAACTCGTCAGCTCCATCTTCATAATATTTTTTTGCGAATGTTGATGGGTCACCGACAACTCTGAGACCCTCTAAATGCACAGCTTTAATTAAATTAGGACCTTTAACATCAAGTCTAGCAATTAGTCGTGCTGTTTTTTGCTGTAAATCTATTTGTTCCAAGGTGTTTTTCTCAGTACCCATTTATTTTCTTCAATCTTCCATAGATGAGGAGATCTAAATTCATCACAGGTAGCTAAAAATTCTTCTCGACTCATTCCAATATAATCAAGAAATTCTGTTTCATATCTCTCGGGATATTCGCCTTCATATCTTTTCATCAATGCAATACCTTCATCTTTATTGAGGTGATGATTACGAATTTCTTGAGACGAGTCCATCATTGCTCTACCAACACCAAATTTGATCCATCTTGTAAAATAGAAGAAGCCATCAGTCTTATCATCTAAGCTGTTGTATTTTGAATAAGTTCCCTCTGTTCTAACAGGATTTGCTTCAAATCCAGTATTCTCGACAGCGTAATAATAAGCTTCTTGGGGGACCCACTTTTTATAATACCCAAGGAATCTGAAAGAAATATCTTTTTCGTATAGTATATTAGGATCGACAGGTAAATAGCTTTGAAGATCTGCCATTGAAACTCCTTCTTGGAGATACTGTCCTATTGATTTACCTCCTAGAAATACATCACGAACGTCCTTGCCGCCCAAATAATCTAAAGAATATCCTTCACTTTCCAAGTTATCCTTATCATCACCAAAGCCAGTGGTTTTATGAGAAATATTCTCACCGTACTCTCCGGGCATTTCACCATAAAAAATAAGTGGAATATTAAATTTTGCAGCCATTTTTGCAACAAATGTTTTCTGACCTAATATAAATGGCTGGAATGGGTGAAGAAGATTGATGGTGGCATTCCTCGTTAAAAGCCTGTGTATTTTTCCATTAGGAGTATAAAGGAAGTTATCAAACCCACCTACATGCAGCCAGTTTTGAAAATTCTTCCAACCAATATCTGTATATAAATGAGGTGACCATGTAACTGTTAGTGGATTCATTTTATATTTATATTTCAAAAGATGGGATTGCATAGCACTATCTTTGCCGCCACTTCCACCAACTATACAATCATAAGAACCATCATGCTTTCTATACCTATCGCAAAGATCAATTAATTCTTTCTCTCGCCCTTCCCAATCGACTTCTTCTGATTCTCGTAATTTATGAAATCTACAAGCATGACAAATGTTATTATCATCAAAACCAATTGTTACTTTTGTGGACTCTTTATTATGCTCATATTCATTACTGGACATTGGTTGCTGATTTGAGATATTGCAAGTTGAACAAAATTTAATCTCTCTTGGCAAACCATATTTAACCTCTAATTGCTCTTCAGAGAGGGAAAATTTTGAAACATCAGTATTTTTTGAGGGTGTTATATCCATTATTACTTTATTACTTTATTACTTTATTACTTTATTACTTTATTACTTTATTACTTTATTACTTTATTATTTTTGATAATTTAATTTAATTTTCTCTTTTTCCGCTAATAAGAAATCATCCATTGTATCTATGTCATAGGATTGATTTTGTGACATTATATATCCAAATGTATCCTTAGAAATAAAAGATTTATTTTTCTTCAGCCAATCAACTTGAGCTATGTAAATAGCTCCATTTAATTCATAACATTGTGGATAATCTTGCCTCCTGGAATACTGCCCTTGATGAGATAGCACACTAGAAACAGTTGAATTAGAACCAATGTTATACATTAAATAGGGGTTAGATTTTGTAATTGAAATGGATACGCAGCTCTTTAGATTCCTATCAAGCATCTGGTTAAATGCTTCATCAATATGCTTGGATGTTCTTAGTGGAGAAGTAGGCTGCAACAAAATTACGTAATCAAAAATTTCAGTATTTTCAATCGCGTGAAGGACAACATCTATTGCTTTAGAGTGGTCAGATGAAAGCTCCATTGGTCGAATAAATGGAACATCAGCACCATTGTTACTTGAAAGAGCTGCTATTTCTTTGCAATCCGTTGATACTAAAGTTTTATCTATAGAGTTAGAACCAATAGCAGCTTCAATCGACCATAAGATGAGTTCTTTTCCAGCGAATGACTTTATATTTTTCTTTGGTATGCCTTTGGAACCCTTTCTAGCTGGAATAATTCCAAGAACTTTTTTGTGGGCTCTCATTGCTTTTTCTTAATTTTATTTGCATCAGATAAATCATTTGGACGACCTAGATCAGCCCAAGTCTCATGAATTGGATATGCAATTGTTTTATGTTCTTCTTTTTTAAGATTCATAAAAAAATCTGGCATATTGCAAAAAGTATGAGGTTTTAAAAATTTTATAGTCGTTGGATTAATTGCATATATACCAGCATTTACGTATGAAATTTGTATAGGTTTTTCCTCAAATGACTTAATGTCGATTCCATCTGTATTCACAACACCATATGGATTTTGCAGTTCATACTTTTTAATTGCCATAGTTGCATCAGAGTTATTTGTATTATGAAAGTCTAAAAGATGGCGGTAGCTTATATCTGTTAAAAGGTCTCCATTTGTAATAATGAGAGGAGTCTTTATCTTAAAATCGATTAATGACAAGCATCCAGCTGTTCCCAACGGCTCATTTTCTTGAAGATATTCGATGGACACATCAAATTTAGATCCATCCCCAAAATATTCTATAATTAAATCACTCAGATAATGCACGGAAATTAAAAAATTTTTAAACCCCTGAGATTTTGCATTTAAAATAATGTGTTCAAGTATCGGTTTTCCACCAACTTGAAGCATTGGCTTGGGCAGATTCTCAGTTAGTGGCATCATTCTCTTACCAAAACCTCCTGCCATAATTAAGATAAAATTTTCGCTTTGCGTGTAAGTTGATAGTTCATCTTTGATAAATAAACCTATTAATTTTCCCGAATCATTTACTACCGGTAATTGATTTATCTTTCTTGAGAGCATCAGCTGTTGCGCATACTCATTTGACTTGTCATTTGTAATATATACTGGATTTTTTTGCATAATTTCTGATGCAAGATTTCCCATAGACATGCCATTAATTAGCCCTCTTCGAATATCGCCATCTGTTATAGAGCCTATTAGATTGGTATTTTTATCGACAATAAAACAGACTTGAAGCTGACTATCATTAATATTATTTATTACCTCAATCAAAGTATTAAATTCATTCAGATAAAAATTATTGCCAGTTATCATAAGAGAGTCCTGCTTTTTAAAGATTTTATTATAGTACTAAGATTAAAATTTTATTGATCATAAAACTGCCTACTAAACAAAAGTCGCACTACTTGGAATATTAACAATTCTTTCTTGAAGCCAAATACTATTCTCAAGGCTGTCTGTAATAGAATCCTCATACATTGGTAATTTATGCATAAGTGTCCATGCTGGCCTTGTCATAATTTTTTGAGAATTACTATATTCAAGGAAATCATTTCTATGATTTTGATCTTCACATATAATAGTATTGAGCCAATAATTTGAACGGCTATTTTCTGGTTCAGTAAAGAATTGCATTGATGAGCCTTCAAAAAATTTTTTATACTCATCAGCTAATTTTCTTTTTTTATCAATAAAATAATCTAATCGTAACAGTTGGGCGCATCCTAATGCTGCGTTAATATTTGGCATCCTAAAGTTATAACCTATTTGATCATGGTAAAAATTAATATTGTCTGCTTGTTTTGCAGTAGTAGATAGATGCTTGCCTTTTAAATAAAAATCGTGATTACACAAAACAGCGCCGCCGCCACCAGAGGTAATAATTTTATTACCATTAAAGCTTAAGGCTCCAAGAGAGCCAAGAGTTCCAGTATGTTGATTTTTATACATACTTCCAAGTGATTCTGCAGCATCTTCAATTAGAAATAAATTCCATTTTTTACAGACACTAACTATAGGATCCATATCAGCTGGGTGACCAAATGTATGCATTGGAATGCAAGCCCTGATTGTTCTGTGATTTTCTTTGAATTTACATATTCCCATGTCATCTATAAATGCTTTATCTTCAAGGAAATTTTGAAGTGCAACAGGAGATAAACTAAGAGTATTTTGTTCAACATCAACAAAGATTGGTTCAGCTCCACAATAACTTATTGCATTACAGGTTGCTACAAATGTTAAAGCTTGCGTTATTACATAGTCTGTTGATTGAACTTTTGCCAATAATAAAGATAGATGTAACGCAGATGTGCCATTCATTACTGCTATAGATGATGGGGATCCGGTATATTTAGCTAGTGTGTCTTCAAATTGATCAACATACTCTCCTACATTGGAAACAAAAGTAGAATCAATTGTTTTATTTAGAAAACTTTTTTCTTCACCTTGAAATACTGGCTCATGAAGGGGTATTAAACCTTTGGTTTGGAATTTATCCTGAATAAACTGTACTGTACTTTCGAACATTAGCTAATAACTATATATTATAAATATCAGCTTTATATTTACTAAGATTATTTGGCTCTAGAAACCAACTGATAGTCTCTTTAAGCCCAGTGTAAATATCATATTCAGGTTTAAATTTAGTTAGATTTTGAATTTTTTGATTGTCACACCACAGCCTCATAACTTCTGATTTTATAGGACGAACTCTATTCTTATCTAGTGATACCTGAATCTCGCTCCCCATTTGAGATTTAATTATTTCTACAACATCTCCTATGGATATTTCAAAATTCGATCCAATATTTATTACCTCTCCAATAGAATCAGAAGAATTCGCAATCTCAATAAATCCTTTGCACGTATCTAAAACATAATTTAAATCTCTTGTAGGTGACAGGTCACCAAGCAATAAATGCGGTTGATTTGATGCAATTTGCGAGATAATAGTAGGTATGAATGCTCTAGCAGATTGCCTGGGTCCATATGTGTTAAATGGTCTAGCAATAGTAAGTGGAAGGCTAAATGAGTTATAAAAGCTCATAGCCATAGCATCTGCTCCAATCTTGGAAGCACTATAGGGTGATTGGGCTTGCAGGGGATGCTTTTCATCAATTGGAACATATTCAGCAGTTCCATAAACTTCGCTTGTAGATGTATGAATTACCCTTGATACATTGTTTTCAAGTGCAGCTTTACATATATTTAAAGTGCCTGAAATATTTGTTTCTACATAACTTTGAGGAGCTATATATGAATATGGTATTGCAATTAGGGCGCCCAAATGAAATATAGTATGAATATTTTTACAAATTTCGTTACAAAAAAATGGATCTCTGATATCTCCGGAGATAATTTCAATATCATCTTTACATGAAATATCTTCCAACCAACCCCAACTATTAAATGAATTATATTGAGCAAGCGCTTTTATAACAAAACCTTTGGAATGAAGCATCTCAACCAAATGAGAGCCTATAAACCCATCAGCACCTGTTACTAGAACAGTGTTATTTTTTGTGATCATGTCGTAATAGCCACCTAGTTATAAAAATATCTCATGCATTATACCTTAAGCATCATTTCTAAAAGAAGCATGAGTATATGTTATAGCGGTCTGAATCGATAATATCATTGCAGCAAAAAATAAAAAGTTACCTAAAAAAATGGCCAGAGAGTTATTGATGGTAATTCCAATAAGGAATACTCCAAATGAAATAAATTGCATCGTTGTTTTTAGCTTGGCAAAAAACGTTACTTTTGTTGCAAAAATATTTTCATTCCTTGCATTATAATCTCTTAGCCCGCTTACCCAGAATTCTCTAGAAAGCATTATTAATCCAGTAGTCGTGATAAATAAACTATCAAAAAAGATCGCAAGAGTCATAATCAAAAATAGAGTTAAGATCTTGTCAGCTATCGGATCAAGAATCTCTCCTATTGTAGATTCAAGATTAAATCTTCTTGCAAGATAACCATCTAAATAATCTGAGACAGATGCATAAATAAATAATATTAAAGCACCAGCGTAACTCTCCATTACCAAGATTAAAATTAAAATAATAGGTCCAATAATTAATCTTGATAAGGTTAAAAAGTGAATGAAGTATTTCATGATTCTTTGTTTAAAGTATATTTAATTTTTTTTGCCAACTTCGTGCTAATACCATTTATTTTAGTTAACTCATCTATTGTAGCTTTTTTCATTACCTCAAGAGACTTCATTGAAGAAAGCAGGCTCTTCTTTTTTTGTGGTCCTAGGCCTTTGATATTATCAAGAGATGACTTTTTTATAGACTTATTTTTTTTCTTCCTATTGCCTCTAAGGGCAAATCTATGAGATTCATCACGAATTTGTTGAAGAAGCAGATATCCTGGGCTATCTTTTGACATTTCGATGATTCCATCCTTGGAAAGGATCGTTTCAGTGGATCTTACTCTTTTTAATCCCTTAACAATGCTAAGTATCATTGGTGGCTTTGCAACCAAAGATGAAAAAATACTTAATGCAGCATCCAATTGAAGTTTTCCCCCATCAATTAAAATAATATCTGGCAATGGATTAATATTGGATTTATTGATTCTCCTTTCAAGAACATGCTTAATTGAGCCTATATCATTTCCAGATAATTCTTTAGGTATATTAAAAATCCTATAATTATTTTTTTCAGGTCCATGAGAATCAAATCGAACAGCTGAAGCAACTCCATACTTGCCACCATGATGACTAACATCAAAACCTTCTATTGTTAAATTTTTACCAGTAAAACCTAAATTTAAAATAAGATCCTTTATAGAAAAAGTATACTTGTCAGCCTGATTGACCCTATTTTCAATAACTTGATTAGCATTTAATTTTCCTAATTTAGCCACTTTTCTGAGATTAGAGTTAATGCTTGAAGAAATTAAAATTTTTTTTCCAAATTTCAATTTTACAGCCTGCATAATTAGAGAAAGATTGTCGGGCTTAATGTTGAAAATTATTTTCTTGGGCAATGAGAAGCTATTCTGATAATAAGAAAATATTAAACTTTGAAATAAGTTGTCAATATCATGCAAGTGATTTCCTTTTAAATAATGAGTTTTTGTCCCCCTAATCTTCCCATCCCTAACAGAAAGTATGCATATCCCTGTTCTATCAAGCTTAGAAACACATGCAAAAAAATCAACACTTATCAAAGAGCTATTAAAGGATTGATCTTGATGGAGAAGATCTAAGCTTCTTATCCTTCCCTTAATCTCCTGAGCTCTCTCAAATTCATGCTGCTCGGCAAGTTTATGCATCTGAGCAATCATTAGTGATCTAGTTTTTTTTCCAGTTGACGATAAGTAATGTTGAGAAGATGCAATGTCACCTTGGTAACTAACCTCGGAAATTAAATTAACGCATGGAGCAGAACACCGTTGCATTTGATGCTCAATACATGGCCTAGACCTGTTATTAAAAGTAGTATCACTACAGTTTCTAATTTGATAAATCTTCTGTAAGTCTTTGATAGTTGCCTTGACAGCTTGAGCACTTATATAAGGACCAAAAAAATTTTTTGAAACAGCGTGCTTTGATCTCCTCATGCTTATGCTTGGATATTTATGATCCATAGAAAAATGCACATATGGATATGACTTATCATCTCGTAAAAGAATATTAAATCGAGGTAAATTCTCTTTAATCAAAGACTGTTCTAAGAGAAGAGCTTCAGCCTCAGTCGTTGTTGAGAAGGTTTCGATTTTATCTGTAAGAATTTTAATTTGTTGTGTTTTCCTATCCTTAAAAGATTTACCAAAATATGAAGATACTCTTTTCTTTAAATTCTTTGCTTTACCAATATAGATAATTTTATTTTTAGAAAAAAACTTGTATATTCCCGGCGTATTAGGAACTTGCTTTAAATTTAAGCTCATTAACTAAGAAATTTCTTTGCAATCTGTTTGCCTGCAGCAACTCCATACTGATCAAAAGGATTAATTTTAAGCATGCATGCTGTTATAAAAACTCTATGCTCCCAAATTGCTAATAAAAAACCGAGCCCTTCAAGAGAGAGTTTATTTAAATGGAAAAGATTGACGGGTGAGTTGCTATTTGTTTTTTCAAGTGAATTACTAGATCCCTTGAAGTCAGAAGACAGTAATGCAGCCTGTCCTTTTGCTTGAGCAGATAACAATGGGCTAGTGCTAGAATCTGAATAAATAATATCTGCACAAAATCCTGCTGTACCCTGATGCAATAATTGAAAGTATGAATGCTGAGCAGTAGAACCAAAGCCACCAAATACCGATTGGCCTGTTATTTTAAAATTAGATCTAGGGTTTGCTCGCTTCCCAAGTGATTCCATCTCGAGTTGTTGAATATAGTTAGCCAGTGATCGTAATTTCCAATTATAGGAAAGAACAACTCTATTTTTTTTATTTTTAAAATTGCTAAACCACAAATCTGAAAATGCTAATATTTTAATAAATTTTTGATATTTGAGATCCCCTCTTGAAGTACCCAACATCATTTTATCTGCTGATAGCCCCCCTTTTAAAAATGTAGAAAAATTATTTTCTATTGCAGCACTCAAGGAAATTGGTGACCAGATAGAGTACCTACCTCCAACTGTTTCAGGAAATGGGACAATACATTTTTCTGGAAAGCCCAAAGTAATTGCTTTGCCTGTATTTGCGGTAATTGCTATTGAATTAGTTGAATTTCTCTCTTTGCCCAGCCATTTTAAACATGACAATGTTTCATCTGTTGAAAGAGATTTAGATGAAAAAATATAAAAATTCTTTTGTCCCCTCAATGGTTTTAGAATTGAATTGAATTCCTCCCTATCAGGCCCAGATATAAAATAGTAATTTAATTTTAATGATTGCTTATTTGTAAATTCTTGAAGTAATTTTGGCCCCTCATATGAACCCCCAATACCAAAAGTAATAATATTCTTAAAACCACTTTTTTTAATCCTTTTGATAAAAGGTTCTGTAATTTTTTTAAAATCAAACTCTTGCGCTTTTTGATTAAGACGATATTGATGATGCAAAGCTTGTCTATTTTCTGTCTTGTTGACAACCTCCCCATCAAACAGATCATGGATGGAGCCTTGAAGATCTAATTGAAGTGCAAGCTCATCAAATAATTTATAGTGCCTTGAGGAAAAATCCTTTAAGTACGGCTGATAATTTAGAAGATCTGATTGAAATTTAAATGAAAGTTTTCTTTTGCCAGTATCAGACTTTGATAGTTTATTTAGCTCTAAAAAAATATTTTTAATAGATTTATTTTTCATTGATAGTCTCATTAAAGTTTTGCAATGCTTTATTAATATCTTCAGCTTGGGTAATTGGTCTACCAATAACTAAAAATGTAGAGCCCCTCTCAATCGCTTCTTTTGCGCTCATGGTTCTTGCTTGATCATCTTCTACTTTAATATCCCTAATTCCTGGTGTAATTTTTTTTACATATGGGCCTAAAATCGAATTTGCTATTTCTAGCTCATGAGGAGAACAAACAATTCCATTTATATTTGCTTTAGTAGCTATTTTAAATAAATTGCTTATTTGGTCTTCAAGCTTATTATCAAATAAAGCCAAAGAATCTTCCTCTTCTAGGCTTGTTAGTATTGAAACTCCTATTACTTGGGCGTTAATAGATTTACCTGCAAGCGTAGCTTTCTTAAGCATTTCTTCGCCACCAGATAAATGAACAGTCAACATTCCAATATCACAATCATGAAAACCTAAAATTGTTTCATAAACAGTATTTGGTATGTCATGCAATTTTAAATCTAAAAAAATCTTAAATCCTTGAGAAGATACATGCTTAAGAAATGATTTTCCAAGAGCGTTAAAAACAACGCTTCCGATTTTAACCATACAAAGATCTGGATCAAGTTGATCTAAAATTGCATTAGCCTGATTAAGATCAAATGTATCAATAGCTACAATTATTCTCGGATCAGTCATTAGCATGCAGGAGCTTCTTGGATGCTTTGAAATGCATAATTGAGGTTTCACCTAAATAAGATTCTTCTTTGGTCTTAGGGTTAATAAATTTCCTTGGTCTAATAGTTTTTTTTGAGAATGAGCCAAAGCCTCTTATCTCAACTCTATTATCTAATGCAACAGTATTAATTATTTCCTGAAGTATTAAGTCAATTCCTTCAATAATTGTTTCGTCATTCAAAGCTGCAAATTTTCTTGAAAGATGGATCGCTAAATCAGATTTATTAAAATTTTGCACCTGTTTCTTCATTTTTAGTTCAAGAAATACTTAGCTTTTGAGGTTGGGCTAAAGCGAACTTTATTTTGGGATGGAATTTTAAAATTTTCCATGCTCTTTGGGTTTCTACCTATTCTTTCTTTTGTTGTAAATATTTCAAAAGAGCCAAATCCAGATAGCTTAATATTTTTTTGAGATCTAAGGGTTGTTTTTATCACTTGAAAAAATTCATCGACTAATGAATCAGAAATATCAACTGAAAGTCCCAATTCTTTTTTTAAAACTGCACTGAGATCCTTTTTAGTCAAATTCATGACCTTATTTTAGCATTCAATCTTTTTTCTAAAAGCTTCAATGTCATTTGCATTGATCTATTGATTTCAGACTCTAATAAAGATTTAGTATTGCTTTGAAAAGTAAATCTTAATGTCATGCTAAAAGAGTCCTTAGGAATATTTTTTCCTTCAAAAGTATTAATAAGATTGAATGAGACTAGGTGCTTTATTGCTCCTTGAGAGATTGATCTTTCAACCTCTTCGTAAGAAATAGATTTATCTAAAACAATATTAATGTCTCGAGTGGAAAGAGGGAATTTGCTAGTCTTTACGATTTTTGGATTTACAGAAGATAATGAAATTTTTTCGGGATAAATTACAAACCCATAAGCTTGTTTCTTGACCAGTTTCTCTGTAACGGAGAGGTCTATTTCACCCATCACTCCAATCTTTTGTTTGCCGATAAATATATCTAACGCATTTTTATTAAATGGCATTAAAGAACTCGCTTTTTGAAGTTCAATATTTTGCATGCCTAGGGTTTGTAATAATTTAGAGATTTCTCCTTTTAGTGAAAAGAAATCATATGTCAATTCCTTCTGACTCCATGTTTGTTGAGGCTCATGATGATAGATCATTCCTGACAAATGTAATGATTGATTGAAGCCACTTTTTTCTTTTTTGAAGACGTTGCCTGCTTCAAAAATTTTGATAGATGTATATCCTTTTTTTACATTGCTGTTTACAGCTGCAAATAAAGATCTGAAAAGGCTCCCTCTGAGCAATGGCTCGTTCTCATTTATTGGATTGTGCAATTCAGCAGGTTTCCAGTTATTAGAATTTAATTGATGGAAGGAATCTCTTGAAACAAAAGGCATATGCATAAGTTCTTTGAAGCCAGAATGAACAAGACCAAGCCTAAGATTGTTCAATGCATTATTCTGCTTATTGTTAACAATTGGTCCTGCTTTTGGTTTTGATATAGGTATATTGTCATACCCATAAGATCTTAATAGCTCCTCGTACAAATCCTCTTCCAAAGAAATATCAAATCTGTGGCTAGGAATTTTGAATGTTACATTCTTTTCACTCCTAGTATGTACTTTAAAACCAAGGTTTTTCAATATAAGGATTGCTTTGCTGGCCTTTAAACTTAAGCCAGAAAATTTATTAAATCTTGCTACATCCAATTTCACATTTTTCTTTTGAGTCTTGTGAGTATATGAATGATAGAGCTCAACCGAATCATATTCTGCTATTTGATCTAATAGAAATAAATATCTTTCTAGTGCGGTTTGCTGTAATTCAGGATCTACGCCCCTTTCAAAGCGGTGAGAGGCATCAGTAGCCAGTCCGTACTTTCTAGCTTGATTGACGATAACCTCAGGTCTAAAAAATGCAGCTTCAACAGCTATGCTAGAAGTGTTTGATGACACTGAAGATACTTCGCTACCAATGATGCCCGCGATTGCTTGAATCCCAGATTGGTCCTGAATTGTTAATGATGAAGACAGAATATCTTTCACATCTCCCCCGATAACTGTTACTGGATTATGCTTTTCTTGAGGAAAGAGAACATTGATTGGTAAAGCTAGCTTTTCTAAATCAAATACATGCATAGGTGCACCTATTTCTAACATCACATAGTTACCTAAATCAACCAAAGGATTGATTAATGGAATACCGGCAGACTCTATGAAGCTTCGCTTTTTAGAATCTAGATTTTTTATTTTTTGTAAATCTTTAACCAACATTAAATGATAATTGCCACAACCAGAGCCATCAATTTGGTTAATAATTTTCTTATCTTGAATAAGTTTTAGTGGTGAGGTTTCAAGTTTTTTGCTGGGTTTTTTTAATTGATATGCATTGAATTCTCTTTCCAGACCCCTAAGTGATAGTGCGTCCCCTCGATTTGGAGTTATGTCAAATTCAATTAGACCTCCCTCTATCTCGCACTCAAAACCAACTTGTGTGAATACATCACTAAGTTTTTTTTGGCTAAGGTTTGTATTAAGAAAATTCTTCAAATATGAATATTGAATTTTCATGATGGAAATTGATTTAAAAAATCTAAATTGGAAGAGTAAAATTCTCTGATATCTGTTACTCCATAGTAAAGCATAGCTAATCGCTCAACCCCCATACCAAAGGCAAAGCCACGAAATTTTTTTGTGTCTATGTTGCAGCCATTTAATACATTGGGATGCACCATTCCACATCCTAAGATTTCTAACCATCCCTGTTTACCAAATTTTATATCCACTTCTGCTGAGGGCTCAGTAAAGGGAAAATATGATGGCCTAAATCTGACTTCCATTTTTTCATTGAAAAAATCTTCTAGGAAATCTATTAAAACTCCTTTTAAATCGCCAAAGGTTACATCTTCATCAACCACCAAGCCTTCAATTTGAGTAAACATTGGTAGATGGGTGGTATCAGAGTCACATCTAAATACTCTGCCGGGAGAAAGCATATATAAGGGCAAATCTTCATCTAACATTGCATGCACTTGAGTATTTGAAGTATGCGTTCTCAACAAATATTCTGACTTGCTACTAGAATTAAGATAAAAGGTATCATGCATTTGTCTTGCAGGATGATTTTCTGGAAAATTTAATGCCTCAAAATTATAAAAGTCTGTTTCTATCTCATTTCCAGAAAAGATTTGGTAATTTAAAGGGGTAAAATAGTTAATGATTTTTTGTGAAATTTTAGTTATTGGATGCTCAGAACCAACTAAAAAAGGATCAGCTGGAAGAGTTACATCTAATTTCTTGTGATCACCTTTACTTTCTATATCTTCAATGGAGATCTCAAATAATTTAGTTAAGTTATTCTTAAGTAGATTTAACTCTTTAGCGGCATTTACTTTCTCATCTGATTGAAGATTTCTAAGCTTTGAGAATGCAGTGACAACAAAAGACTTTTTACCAAGATATTGAGCTCTTAGTTGAAAGAATTCAGCCTCTGATTGAACGGATTTTAATTTGAGAGCGGCTGTTTCAATTAAATCCTGAGGGATTTGCATGAGGACATTATACCCTGACTTTTTCTACGATTTTCTTAAAAGTGTCAGGATCGGAAAATGCAATACCAGCTAAAGATTTTCTATCAAGCTTTATGTTAGCTTGAGAAAGCTGATTAATAAATCTGCTATAAGAAACTTCTAAAGGTATCAAAGCTGCTGAGATTCTGGATATCCATAATGAACGAAAAGTACGCTTTTTATTTCTTCTGTCTCTAAACGCATATTGCAGTGCTTTAATATTAGATTGTTTAGCAGTCTTAAATAATCTACTTCTTGCGCCATAGTGACCTTTAGTCGCTTTTAGTACTTTCTTGTGTTTTGCTTTTGCAGCTAATGCTTTAGTTACTCTTGGCATGATATTTAAATATTATATAAAAGTTTTTGCGCTATTTTTTTTGTCTCGTCAGCCATCTTGATCATCCCACGATTATGACGCTTCCTTTTAGTGGTCTGCTTGGTCAAGATATGAGCGCGAGATGCACTTCTTCTTTTTAAACCACTGCCAGTAGCCTTAAAACGCTTTTTAGCACTTGAATGTGTTTTTAATTTATAACCCATAATTATTTCTTTCTAATTTGTGAGAGAACCATCAATAACTGCCTTCCTTCAAGAGATGGCTCTTGGTCTACTTGAGCAATATCTTGGAGGTCTTCCCTCAATCGATTTAAGAGTTCAAGACCTAAATTACTATTTAAGATCTCTCTACCTCTGAATCGAACGCTGATTTTAGTCTTATCTCCATCATTAATAAAGCTTTTTATCTTTTTTAATTTAATATTGTAATCACCAATATCAGTGGTCGGACGAAACTTAATCTCTTTTAAGGATTGTTTTTTTGGTTTTTTAGCACCACCAGTGCTTTTTTTCTTTTCAAATTGAAATTTACCAAAATCTAAAAGCTTACAAACCACTGGCTGAGCATCAGAGGGAGAAACCTGAACTAAATCAAGACTTTTCTTTTGCGCTTCTTCTAAAGCCTCATCAATAGCTAATAATCCTAATTTTTCTCCATCAGAGCCAATTAACATAACCTCTTTTGCATAGATTTTGTTATTTATAGGAGTCGTTGATTTTTTCTTCAAAACGATAGCTAAAGACCTTATATAGAATTAAAGAGATTAATCAAAGTAACTTTGATTTAAGAGATGAATTGCTAAGTGATTTAACATTGAGTGGGATTTTATAGCATTATTCATAAAAAGAAAACAGCCTCATGGCTGCAGTAATTGCTCTGTCCATTCGTTGTCTTGCTGCTTAAAGACATGCCTTTTATTTAATCTATTTTCATGGCCTTGCCAAAACTCAAAATAATATGGGATGAAAGAATAGCCTCCCCAGAAATCTGGTCTAGGAGTTTTAGAAGTCATGATTTCTAAAGTTTCATAAAAATTTTTTGTAACTTCATCAAAAGAATCAATGACTTCAGATTGATTGGAGCTTATAGCTAATGCATTTTTTTCTTTGGTTCTGCTTTGAAAATGCTCATCAGAAAATTCAGAAGATGCTTTAAAAATTTTTGCTTTCATTCTAATTTGAGCATTAATGCTTGCCCAATAAATAAGAACAGAAACCTGGTTGTGAGAATCAAACTGATTTGCTTTTGGCGATAGGTAATTTGAAAAAAATATCCATTCATTATTATCAATATACTTAAGATTGACATACCTTGCTTCAACTTCTTTCAAGAGCTGGTTGTAAGATGAAACAGAAATTGCTTCTATCCCCTTTTGACCATTTTCTATAGCTTGTTGATAAAGCGACTGAAAAAGAATGTAAGGTTTTTCAGGGTTAAGATTAAGGAATTTAATCATGAAAAGCTAAATATAATGGTGCCCAGAGCCGGACTTGAACCGGCACGAAGTTGCCTTCGAGGGATTTTAAGTCCCTTGTGTCTACCAATTCCACCACCTGGGCAATTAGTTTTATGATCAATATTTCTCTTAATGTGTGTATGAGAGAGAAATTAAGCACTAAGCTTCAGTGAAATCCTTTCTCTTTCAGCATCGATTCCAAAAATGATACAAGAGACCTTGTCACCTTTTTTATAATTTTCCATTGCTTCAGCAGGATTTTCATTTTCGGTAATGTCGGAAAGATGGATTAAGCCGTCAATATCACCCTCTAATCCAACAAAAATTCCAAAATCAGTTACAGATTTTATGCTACCTTCAACAGAATCTCCCAATCCATACTTATTCGCAAACTCTGTCCATGGGTTAGCTTTAGTTTGTTTTAAACCAAGAGAGATTCTTCTCTTGTCATGATCAATCTCTAATACCATAACCTTGATTTTTTCTTCTAGATCAACAACTTTTGATGGATGAATATTCTTATTAGTCCAATCTAGCTCTGATAAATGTATCAGACCTTCAACACCCTGCTCAAGCTCAGCAAAGCATCCATAGTCTGTTAAGTTTGAAACTGTAGCTTCATATACACCGCCAACAGAATATTTTCCTTCAATTGTTTCCCATGGATCATTCTGGATTTGTTTTAGTCCCAAGGAAACACGAAGTTTTTCTTTATCAAAACTTAAGATTTTTACATCAATTTCCTCTCCAAGACTCAAAACCTCTGATGGATTGGTGACTCTTGACCATGAAATGTCTGTTATATGCAAAAGACCGTCTAGGCCGCCTAGATCAACAAAAGCGCCATAGTCTGTTAGGTTCTTCACGACGCCTTTAACTATTTGACCTTCATCCAGATTTTTTAATAGCTCAACTTTTTCAGCAGAATTAATTTTCTCTAAAACAGCTTTTCTTGAAAGCACAACATTGTTTCTTTTGTAGTCTAATTTTATGACTTTAAATTCTTGAACAGTATTTTCAAGCTCTGGGGCTTCCTTGACAGGTCTGATATCTACAAGTGAACCAGGTAAAAATGCTTTAACGACATCAACCTCTACTGAAAAACCACCTTTAACTCTTGTTAGAACCTTCCCTTCAACAAATTCTCCTGTCTCTAAAGCTTCTTCAAGCTTTTTCCAAGTACCAATTTTTCTTGCTTTTTCGCGAGAAATTCTTGTTTCTCCATATCCATCTTCAACAGCCTCTAAAGCAACTTGTACTTCATCACCAGATTCAATTTCAACTGACCCATCATTATTTCTAAATTCATCCAAAGAAATAATTCCTTCAGATTTCAATCCAACATGGACGGTCACCCATTCTTTATCAACATCTAAAACAACTCCTGTGACAATGGAGCCGGGTTGCATTTCAAGTGTGCTTAGACTTTCGTCTAAAAGTGCAGCAAAACTTTCTGACATATTTTTTATACTTCCTTGGTATTTTCTTTATAAATTTTTAAAACTATTTCTAAAACTTCTTGAAGAGTTAGATTGGAGGAATTCACTTCTATAGAATCTTCGGCTGGCATTAAAGGAGATATTTCTCTTACCTTATCAGCCTCATCTCGCAATCTAATATCATCAATTAGATCGCGCATATTAACGCCTTGACCCGCATTCTGCAACTCTAAAAATCTTCTCTTTGCTCTTACTTCTGCATCAGCAACTAAAAAAATTTTAGTCCCGGCATCAGGAAAGACAACTGTGCCCATATCCCTGCCATCTGCAACCAATCCATGATTGCTAGCTAAGTCTCGCTGAAAGCTAATTAAATTATCTCTGGTTTCTTTAAAACTACTTAATTTTGATGCTAATTTCGCTACATTTTCATGGCGAAGAATTGAGGTAATGTCTTTATTCTTCTCAAAAACATGCATCTCGTGGTCCAAGCTGTCAATTCGTAAATTAGAAAATAGTTCTATGGCGGCAGAATGGTTTTGACTCTGGTCAAAACAATATGAATACGCTCTGTATAACAAGCCGCTATCTAATAAAATAAAATTAAGCTCTTTAGCCAATGCTTTTGCTAACGATCCTTTTCCAGATGCAGAAGGGCCATCAATGGTAATAATATTATTGTTTTTCAAGCCTATATCCTACAGAAGAAGTAAGCTCAATAAAATTAGGAAATGATGTAAAGATATTTTTACAATCCTTGACGATTATTGGTTGAGAGCATTTTAGACCAGCCATTAAAAAACTCATGGCGATTCTGTGATCATCATGAGATTCAATATAGGCTGGATGGTCTATTAAAAGCGCATCTGAGCTTCCTGCAATGCGCATACCATCTTCAAAATTTTCATGGATAACTCCAAGACTGTTAAAACCATCTGAAACTGCCTTTAGTCTATCTGATTCCTTGACTCTTAATTCAGCTGCATCTCGAATTACCGTTTCCCCCTCAGCAAATGCAGCTGCAATAGAAAGGATGGGTATTTCATCAATGATATTAGGAATAATATCCCCAGAAAGCTCAACCCCTCTTAAAATAGATTTTTTGACTTCTAAATCAGCGCAAGGCTCTCCTGACTCTAACCTTTGATTTTTAACTTCAATATTCGCGCCCATTTTTTGCAAAGCTTCCAATACTCCAGCTCTAGAGGGGTTCATACCAACATTAGTAATTTCAAGACCTGGTGAATTACTAATTAAGGCTCCAACAATCAAAAAAGCAGCTGATGAAATATCACCTACTACTGTGTAGTCTTTTGCTTGCAAATGATTAGAAGGTGAAAGCTGAATAAGCTTTTTGGTACCCTTAGAAGTAATTTCTAAATCTGCTCCAAAGTTTTTTAACATTCTTTCTGTATGGTCTCTGGTCTGAACAGGTTCAATAATTTCGATACCAATGCCTGCTGCAAGACCAGCCAATAAGATACTGGATTTAACCTGGGCACTTGCAACTGGTAACTCGTATGTATATTGCCTTTGAAATGATGCTGATGAAAGTGAAATAGGCAACATTCCATTAGATGCCTCGATATTGGCGCCCATTTCGGTTAATGGCTTGATAACTCTGCTCATTGGTCGAGATGAAAGAGATTCATCGCCGCAAAAAGAAAGATTCAAACCCATGCCAGAAGTTAAGCCCAGCATGAGGCGTAAACCTGTTCCAGAATTGCCTAGATTTAGTGCCTCTTCAGCATTTTGAAAAATTTCGTGTCTTTTGGATAAATGAACTAGGCCATTTTTATCGACTGAAATGCCGGCTCCTATTTGATTCAGCGCGCTCATTGTTGAGAGTGGATCTTCAGCATGCAAGAAACCATCAACTGTCATTTCTTGATTCATCAGAGCCCCAATCATGAGAATTCTTTGCGATATAGATTTATCTCCAGGACATTGAACAGATCCATGAATCTGACGATTTGTAGAGGTTGTTAAATTCAATAGTTTGATTCCTTAAAAGCTTTGAGTTCGCTTAAAAGATCCTGCAGCTTTTCAGGATCATTTGTAATCTTATTCTGCAAAATATTGAGATTCTTTACCAAATCATCTATTGCAAGAGCAATATTCCTTCCATTCATTGAAAAAATATCTACCCACATTTCAGGAGAAGACGACACCAGTCTTAAGAATTCTCCAAGACCGCCACCTGAAAAAAGTGCAAGATCATCTTGCTCAATTTCCTTCAGAGTGTTTAATAATGCGTAAGCAACAACATGGGGAAGATGACTAGAATATGCAAAAATCCGATCATGTAACTCAGCATCCAAAACTGATACTTTTGACCCAAGCTCTTGCCACAAACTCATCACTCGATTCACATGAAGTGGTGCTGCTGAATCATGATAAGACAAGATTGTTGATTTTCCCTTAAACAAATCATCCATTGAATTTACTTCGCCTGATAAATGAGAGCCTGCTACGGGATGTGAAAAAATAATATTTTCAGGAAAATTAAATTTTTGCAAAATTTTATTAAGAGAGCTTTTGGCACTGGTTGTATCTGTAATAGTGACTGAAGAATTAAATAAAAAATCTAAGGATTTTAAAATATCAACAGTTGCGCTTGGTGGAGTTGCAAGAATCACCAATGAATCTTCATATTCAGTTTTTTTTAGATCACTAAGAGATTGGATCGATCCTTGGATTGATTGGTTCTCTATAGCATTACTGATGCTGCTTTGGTTTATATCAAAAGCGAAGATTTGATTGTCCTTGAACCTTGATAAAGTTTTAGCTATTGAGCCTCCAATTAAGCCTAGGCCAATAATAGTAATTTTCATAAAAGCTCTTTTAATGCGTTAAGAAATTTTAAGTTTTCAGTCTCGGTTCCAATTGTGACTCTAATAAAGTCTTTCATATCGTATAAATCTACCGATCTAACGATGACACCTTTTTTCATTAGATTGTTAAACATTTCTTTGCCAATAAAATTACCTTTAAAGGTAATAAAGTTTCCAACAGATGGAATGCACTCGAGTCCAAGTTTAGATAATTGATCAAATAAAAAATCATATTGTTGTGAATTTAACTCTATGCTTTGATGAATGTGCTCATGATCATTGATGGCTACTGCAGCCATGGCCTGCGCTAGAGCATTTACATTGAATGGCTGCCTAATTCTATTAAAGACTTCAATTAAAATTGGATTAGCTATACCGTATCCCACTCTAATGCTTGCTAGGCCATGAATCTTAGAAAATGTTTTTGTAATTAGCAAATTATCAAATTCACTTAGGAGATCCATAGGTTTAACATAATCTTCTTTTGTTACATACTCAAAATATGCACAATCTAGTACAACCAAAACAGACGACGGCACTTTTTTAAGAAGCGAATATACTTCTTCATGGCTGTTGTATGTGCCTGTTGGATTATTTGGGTTGGCAATAAAAATTACTCTTGTATTTTTTTCTAAATGGTCAGCAAATGACTTTAAATCATGACTCCAATTGCATGTTGGAACTTCAATCAATGATGCGCCTGCAGATTGTGTGACTATTTTATAAACTGCAAATGCGTGCTTTGAAGCAATCGATGAGGTATCAGGATTTAAGAAAGCTCTAGCAGCTAATTCTAGAATCTCATTAGAGCCATTTCCTATAATAATGCTATTAAAAGGAACATTCTCATTACTAGCAATCTCTTTTTTTAGCTTTGTTCCATTTCCATCAGGATATAAATGAATGTTGCTTTCAAGCTCGCTCAAAATTCCAAGCGCTTTCGGGGATGCTCCCAAAGGGTTTTCATTGCTTGCTAGCTTCACCACTTCATTGTGACCAAATTCTGCAACAACCTCGTCAATTGAGCGGCCCGGCTCATAGGGATGAAGGTCCTCAATCCCTGGATTAAGATTATTAAGAATGTCTGAACTCATGAGTCTGAGGGATATGAACCAAGAATACGAACGGATGCTCCCAATTCCTTAAGATTAGCAATTACTTGTTTGAGCTTTGTATCTTTATAGTGGCCGCTGCTATCTATAAAGAAATTATGTGCATTTAATGATTCTCTAGATGGTCTTGTTTCAATTCTTTCTAAGTTAATTTTTCTTTTATTAAATGGTTCTAGAATTTTTATTAAGGCTCCAGGCTGATTATCTGTTTGGATTAAAAAAGAGGTTTTATCTTTCTTGGTTTGCTCAATTTCAATATTACCGATCACTAAAAATCTTGTGTTATTGCTTGAAAAATCTTCAATATCTTTTTGATAATAATGTAACTTATATTTATCAGCAGCCAAGGAGCTTACGATACATAAAGTTTTTGGATTGGTTTTTGAAAGCTTGGCAGCTTCTGCCGTGCTTGATGTGGCCTCCCTCTTTGCCTTTGGCAAATTTGCATCTAACCATTTACTGCATTGACCAAGAGCTTGAGGGTGAGATGCAACAACTCGAGCATCAGCTAGTTTAAATTTTCTGGCTGCAGCAAGTTGATGATGAATAGGAAGGTAGGTTTCACCGCAAATCTTAATATCTTCGTCCGCCAAGGAATTCAAAGTTGCATTTACAACGCCTTCAGAAGAATTTTCTACTGGCACCATACCAAAGTTCACCGACCCAGTTCTTACTTGATGGAAAACATCTTCTATAGTTGCTCTAGGTGTTCTAGTGGGCGAAGAGCCAAAATGCTTTATCACTGCTCCCTCTGAGTGAGTGCCTTCAGGACCAAGATATGCAATCGTTAATTCCTCCTCTAACGATAGACACGAAGAAATAATCTCCTTAAAAATATACTTTATTTTATTCTCTGAAATTGGGCCATTATTTAGCTTGGAGATATTTCTTAATATCTCTGCTTCTCTGCTGGGTTTGTAAAATGAAGCATCTGAGTTGATTAAACTCTTTAGATCGCCTATTTTTTGAGCCAACGAGCCTCTTTTTTGAATAAGACTAAGGATTTGTTGATCTATTGCATCAATTTTTTGTCTTATAGGTTTAATTTTATTCTTACTCACAACTTTATCCGTGCTTAGATTGAAAATCTCCCATGAAATTAATCAATGCGTCTACTGCTTCAATTGGAGTTGCATTATAGATACTTGCTCTCATACCTCCAACTGATCTGTGTCCTTTTAGGTTTAGTAAACCCGCATTTTCTGCTTCATGCAAGAATTCAGAGTCTAATTCTGAATTGGCTAAAAGAAAAGGAACATTCATAATAGATCTATTTTCTCTAGAAACTGGATTTGAATAAAAGTCTGATTGATCGATAAAATCATATAATTTACTTGCTTTAAGCTTGTTAATCTCTCCCATAGACTCCAAGCCTCCTCTATCCTTGAGCCACGCAAAAACTTTTCCTGATAAATACCAGGCAAAGGTAGGAGGAGTATTAAACATTGAGTCAGCTTCTGCGTGTTTTGCATACTGAAGCATGCCGGGCAATTCTGAAGTGGCTTGGTTTAAAAAATCATTTTTAATAATGCAGATAGTTAAACCAGCTGGACCAATATTCTTTTGAGCGCCCGCATAAATCATTGAAAACTTTGATACATCAATTAGCTCACTTAAAATAACTGAAGACATGTCTGATATTAATGGTGCATTAGAGGTTGGAGGATTATGCAATGCATTGCCCTGAATCGTCTCATTAGCAACATAATGAAGGTAAGCAGCATTTTCAGAACAGCTCCAACCTCTCTCATTTGGAACATTATTAAAATTTGATGGCTCAGAACTAGCAACAATATTGATATCGATAATTTTCGAGGCTTCATTGATAGCTTTTTTTGACCAGCTTCCAGATAGCACATAATCAGCAACACTTTTAGCTCCAAAATTCATTGGAACCATAGAGAATTGAAGCGTTGCGCCCCCTTGAAGAAAAAGAACCTTATAATCACTTGGAATTTTTAACAAATCTATGAAATCTTGCCGAGCTTTATTGGCTATATCCATGTACTCAGTAGATCTATGGCTCATCTCCATCACAGACATACCTGCATCCTGCCATTCAAGCATTTCAGCCTGAACTTCCTGCAAAACAGATTGTGGAATAGCAGCAGGGCCTGCCGAAAAATTCCACTTCCTCATTACTCTTCCTCTTCTTCTGGAGGAATTCTGACGCCTTCGATTAACTTCTCGCCTTCTTTAGGAGTTATAACTTTAACCCCCTGAGTATTTCTACCTAGGGTAGGAATTTGACTAATGGCTGTTCTAATTAATGTGCCTTTATCACTAATCAACATAATTCCATCGTTTTCATCCACCGATACAGCTGAGACCATATTTCCATTTCTATCGCTGGTCTTTAATGCTATAACTCCCTGACCGCCTCTATTATATGAAGGGAAGTCTTCTAGCTTGGTTCTCTTTCCATAACCATTTTCAGATAAACATAAAATGGTTTTAGATGGATCGCCAATCATCAAAGAAATAACTTTCATGCCGTCTTTCAGAGTGATTCCTTTTACTCCTCGTGCAGTTCTGCCCATAGGGCGAACCTTTGATTCATGAAATCTAATTAATTTTCCAGAATAGGATGAAAGCAAAATATCATTGTCACCATTGGTAATCACAGTCCCAACCAATTTATCATCATCATCTAATCGAATAGCCTTGATTCCGGACTTATATTTTTTATGAAATAAATTTAGGTTGGTTTTTTTAACAACGCCATTTCGAGTAGCCATGAAAATATATTTATCTTCTGAGAACTCTTCCACCGGTAAAATTTGTGTGACTGTTTCATCATCCTCAAGCTTCAGCATATTGACGAGAGGTCTACCTTTAGAGGTCCTGCTTGCAACAGGAATTTCATAAACTTTCAGCCAAAAAACTTTACCTTTCGTGGTAAAGCATAAGAGCTGGCTATGAGAACTCAAAACATATAAGTTTTGAATTAAGTCCTCTTCTTTAACTGAAGCCCCAGCCTTTCCCACGCCTCCTCTTCTCTGTTCCCTGTACTCATCAAGAGGCTGAGTTTTTGCATAACCACTTCTTGATAAAGTTAAAACTCTGGTTTCCTCGGGAATTAAATCTTCATTAGAAATATCATGGCGCGTATCATTAATATTTGTTTTTCGTTCATCGCCAAAATTTTCTCTCACTTCTATCAATTCATCTTTAATTAATTGTAAAAGCGTCTCCTTATCATCAAGAATTTTTTGGAGCTCTAAAATCACTTCTAAAATTTCATTAAACTCTGCTGAGAGATTGTCTTGCTCTAAACCAGTAAGTCTTCCAAGCCTTAATTCCAAGATAGACTTAGCTTGCTCAGGAGATAATTTATAATTCTTCCCTTTGATTCCATATTCAGATGAAAGACCTTTAGGTCGACAAGCATCCTTCCCCGCCTTTTTAAGAATTGCTTCAATAGGGCCAGCTTTCCAAGATTTCTTGCATAATTCAGTTGCTGCAATTTTAGTATCTTTGGATTTCTTAATAATTTTAATTATCTCGTCAATGTTTGCTATTGCAACCATCAATCCTTCAACAATGTGGCCTCGTTCTTTGGCTTTTCTTAAATCAAACTTTGTTCTTTTGGTAACAACGTCTTTTCTGTGTTTGATAAATTCCTGAAGTATCTCTTTGATATTTAATACGCGAGGCTGGCCATCCACAAGAACAGTAAAGTTAATGCCAAAAGATTGCTCCAATTGCGATTGAGCAAATAAGTTATTCTCTAGAACTTCAACGGATTCCCCTCGCTTAACTTCAATGACAACTCTCAAGCCATCTTTATCAGACTCATCTCTAATTTCGCTTATTCCATCGATTTTCTTGTCTTTTACCATTTCTGCAATTCTTTCAAGCATCTTGGCTTTATTAACCATGTAAGGTATTTCGTTAATTATTAAAGAGCTCTTTCCAGACTTATCTTCCTCTACAGAAGTTTTAGCGCGAACATGAATAATTCCTCTGCCAGTCTTATAACCCTCATAAATTCCAATTCTTCCGTCTATGGTTCCACCCGTTGGGAAATCAGGCCCAGTAATAATTTGGATGATCTCATCAATACTAGCTTTTGGGTTATCCAACAAAAGCAAGCAACCATTCAATACTTCTGTGAGATTGTGCGGAGGTACATTTGTTGCCATCCCAACAGCAATACCTGACGAGCCATTAACTAGTAATGCTGGAATTCTTGTTGGCATAACATCTGGAATTTGCTCTGTACCATCATAGTTAGGAGAATAGCTTACTGTTTCTTTCTCAATATCATTGAGGATCATGTCTGTAATTTTTGCCATCCTCACTTCGGTATAACGCATCGCAGCTGGAGAATCTCCATCTATTGAGCCGAAATTACCCTGCCCTTCAACCAAGGTGTATCTCATTGAAAAATCTTGCGCCATTCTGACCATTGCTTCATAAACAGCTGAGTCACCATGTGGATGGTACTTACCAATTACATCCCCTACCACTCTTGCTGATTTCTTATATGGTTGTCGATATGTATTTCTTAGGACATGTTGTGCATATAAAATCCTTCTATGAACAGGTTTTAAGCCGTCTCTTACGTCTGGCAGGGCTCTGCCATGAATGACGCTCATTGCATAACTTAAGTAGGAAGTTTTTAGCTCATCTTCGATGTTTATTGGTAAGATTTGTTTTGCAAAATCAGTCATTTTTTAGCCCTTAAAGCAATATTTTTTGTGTGCAGGAAATTCCCTTAATTAAGGGTAAATTTTACCATACTTCAGGGGGATTTTAGTCTTTAAATTCAGCTACAATTTGGCCAATTGATTCCTTTGCATCGCCAAATAACATTCTGGTATTTTCTCTAAAAAATAATGGATTTTGAACTCCAGCAAAACCGGAAGACATGGATCTTTTTAGCACAAAAACCGTCTTAGCATTGTGGACTTCGATAATCGGCATTCCATATATTGGACTGCCTTCTTCTTCAGTTGCAGAAGGATTGACAACATCGTTAGCGCCGATAACTATTGCAACATCTATGGTGTCCATGGATGGGTTTACATCATCAGGCTCAGCAAGCAAATCATATGAAACGTTTGCTTCTGCTAGAAGAACATTCATATGACCAGGCATACGCCCAGCAACAGGGTGAATTCCATACTTTACCTCTGTTCCATTCTCTTCTAAGAGTTCTCCCATTTCTCGGACAACATGCTGGGCTTGAGCAACTGCCATACCATAGCCGGGAACCACCAAGACGCTAGATGCATTTTCAAGGATTAGGTATGCATCATCAGAGGTAATGGGTTTAACCTCACCCTGCTCCTCAGAAGAGCTTGCCTGACTAACAGATGCATATCCAACAAATAAAATATTGGTGATAGTTCTATTCATGGCCTTAGCCATGATAATAGTCAAAATTAGTCCGCTGGCTCCAACCAATGATCCAGCAACAATGAGTACATTATTAAGTAACAATAAACCTGCAAACGCAGCTGCAATTCCTGAAAGAGAGTTAAGAAGAGAAATCACAACAGGCATATCTCCACCGCCTATCGGCATCACAAACCCAATTCCAGCAACTAGAGTTAAGACTAAGAAAATCGCAAAATAAGATGGTACTTGTGGGATCAATCCAGAAAGAGAAGGCTCAGCTACTACATATATTAAAGCAGGCATGCTGAGATAAAAGAATGATATAAAAATATTTGTAACTATGGAGCCTTTTCCAAGCTTAAGCTTTTCAGAAAGCTTTCCATAAGCTATCAAAGAACCAGAAAATGTGATGCCTCCGATATAGATAGTTAGCATTATCAAAGCATGCTGAAACATAGAGTTGCTCGGCTCGTTGAATTGAGACCATGCAATTAGAAATGTTGCCAAGCCACCGAAACCATTAAATAAAGCTACCATCTCTGGAATAGCTGTCATTTTTACTTTAATAGCTATTAAAGAGCCTATAAGACCACCCAGTAAAACACCTGCAAGTATTATCTTTATATCTATCTCAAGACTTAAACAAGTTATTCCAACTGCAGAAAACATAGCGAGGGCAGATAAATAATTGCCTTTAACTGCTGTAGCCTCCTTTCCAAGCATTTTTATTCCAAGAATAAACATTACAGAAGATATGATGTAAACAATGTTTTGAATGACCTGAATGTTAGCTAGATTTTCCATAATTTATTTCTTCTTGAACATGCTAAGCATTCTATTGGTTACTAAATAGCCGCCAAATACATTTATAGAAGCAAATAAAATGGCACCAAAGGCTAATATATCTTGCATCTGACCAGCGCTTGAAAGCATTAGGGCGCCCACCAATGCGATTCCAGAAATAGCGTTAGCCCCTGACATAAGAGGCGTATGAAGTGTGCTTGGAACTTTTGAAATAAGCTCTAAGCCTAAAAAGATAGACAGCAATAAAACGAACCCCAACAATATATACATTTCCATTATGCAAACCTCTCATTCAATATCTTTCCTTCGTAGGCAAGGACACTACTTTGTATGACTTCATCGTCAAAATCAAAATTAATACCATTAGATTCATCATCATAAAAATCAGTAACCCAGTTAATAATATTGTTTGAAAGAGCAAAGGAAGCATGACTCGATACCCTAGAAGCTAAATAAGAAACTCCAACTACCTTAACCCCATTAACATTAACAACTTCATCAACAATAGATCCTTCAACATTACCACCGGTTTCTACAGCCATATCGAGAATAACACTTCCAGGTTTCATTTTTTTAATCGTACTCTCATCAATAATTTTAGGTGCAGGCCTGCCAAAAATTTGAGCTGTTGTAATCACTATATCTGATCGTTCGCACACTAAGCTTTGTAGGTCTTTTTGCTTTGCTATTTGCTCAGGAGTGAGCTCTTTGGCATACCCTTGATCTGTCTGACCAGTATCTCCAAGATCAATTTTTACAAACTTTGCACCCAAAGATTTAACCTGTTCCTCAACAACATCTCTTGTATCAAATGCTTCGACTCTAGCACCTAATCTTTTAGCCGTTGCAATTGCTTGTAGACCAGCAACCCCAACACCAATTACAAATACTCTAGCTGGCTTAAGGGTTCCAGCTGCTGTCATCATCATTGGAAGAGCTGAAGATAAGTGCTGAGCAGCCTCTAAAACTGCCGCATAGCCTGCGAGGTTTGCTTGAGAACTTAATACATCCATTTTTTGAGCTCTCGTTATCCTTGGTATAAATTCCATACTAACAATATTAATTTTTGATTGATTTAGCGCTTTTAGCTCATCACCTGCATAAAAGGGATTGAGCATGCCCAAAACTGTGGAGCCTGATTGGATTTTTGTTGATTCGTCAATTGTCAAAGGTGATGGAGTAATAATAAAATTGCCCTGAGATAAGCATTCATCCCTTGATCCAGCTTTCAAACCAAGATCAATAAAAGTTTGATCTGAGATATTTATACCGTTCCCTATTCCTGACTCAAATGAAACAGTTACCCCTGGCAAATCTATAATTTTTTGAATTGTTTCTGGGTGAATCACTGATCGGTGATCTCTAGAGTCTGGGGATTTTAAGGCAACGATATGCATAAAAAATTAATTAATAAAAATTTGTAGTTCATTGCAAATTATTTAAAGGTTATTGTCAATATTTAAAATAAATCCTGTAAAAACAATATTTTAGGGCTATTTATAATGTAGTTGAACTACAATAAGTTAAAAAATTTAACTATAAGTTCAGGCTCACTCCCCCATCCACTGTAATTAATTGACCTGTGATTAACTCACTCTTTTCAATTAAATTCATGATTACTTCAGCAATTGATTCTGGAGAGCATGTTTTACCAAGAGGAGCTGTATTTTGAATATGCTTTTTTGTTCCTTCATACATTTCAACGCCCATACCCTTTTTTAACCATTCTCCTTCAATAAATCCAGGACAAACAGCATTCACCCTAATTGGCCCTAAGTTCCTTGCCATGGATAAAGTCATAGTATTTAAAGCTCCCTTTGAGGACGCATAAGCAACTGAACTGCCTATTCCCTTTATTCCAGCAATAGAGGAGATATTTACCACGCATGGATTTGCGCTTTTTAATAAATGCTCTTTTGCAGCTTTAACCATTTGAAATGGTCCTATAACATTTACACCGTAAATATATTGAAAATCTTCAGCATCAAGAATATCTAGATCAGAATGATCCCAAGCAAATTTGGTTGTCCCAGCATTATTAATAATAGCGTCAATCCTCCCCCATTTGTTAATAGCTTTGTTAATGCTTGCTATACATTCAATGTCTTTTGAAACATCAGCTTGCAATGCAACAACCTCTGCATGTTCATTTGTACAATTTTTAGCTACTTGCTCTGCATCCTCAATAGAAGAGGAGCATGTGATCAACACATTCCAACCATTTTTAGAGAGCATTTTTGCTGTAGCAGCTCCAACCCCCCTGCTTCCCCCGGTGACAATGGCTACTGGATTATCTGACATAGTGTTAGCTTCCTTAAATAAAAAATAATAAACTTACCTATTCTTGCATGCAATGATGTAATCTGCCACTTTAAAAGAAGTAGTGTTTATGACTCAAAATATTGATCAAAATGAAGTAAATAAGTTTGCTGAAATAGCAGAGAGTTGGTGGGATCCAACTGGTGACTTTAAGCCTTTACATGTAATTAACCCTCTTCGAGCAAACTATATAGACAAAAAATCATCCGTAAACGGTTTAAAGGTATTAGATGTTGGGTGTGGTGGCGGTCTCTTAGCAGAGGCCCTTAATTCAAAAGGAGCTCAAGTAACTGCTATTGATGTAACGGAAGCTAACATTGGAGTTGCTCAACTTCATGCAGAAAAAATGCAAATTAATATCGATTACAGATTGATCACTGCTGAAGATTTAGCAAAAAATGAAAAAGAGTCTTTTGATGTAGTTACCTGCTTAGAGGTAATTGAGCATGTGCCAGATCCTAGTCAACTTATCAAAGCGTGCTCTGACCTTCTCAAACCTCATGGCCAAATGTTTCTTTCAACTTTAAACAGAAATGCCAGGTCATTTGTCACAGCAATTGTTGGTGCTGAATATATTTTTAATATATTGCCCAAAGGAACACATGAATGGGATAAGTTTATCAAGCCATCGGAATTAGAGAGGTATATGCGAAATGCTGGCATAAAATTAATGGAAAGTAAGGGGATGTTTTACAATCCGATTTTCCATACTGCTAATTTGAATAATGACCTTGGGGTTAACTATCTGATGCATGGGTCTAAAAATGCCTAAAGGTGTGTTGTTTGATCTTGATGGCACTCTTTTAGATTCAGCTCCAGACTTTATTGTGAGCTTAGATAATTTACTTGAACGATATAATCAACCAAAACTTGATCC
>Ga0213861_10000106_pt1 | contig 60700 bp, 63 predicted proteins | sample PICome_4_FD_160110 | JGI IMG/M metagenome (GOLD analysis project Ga0213861, IMG submission 160110) | Coastal seawater microbial communities near Pivers Island, North Carolina, United States - PICO131 | ecosystem: Environmental > Aquatic > Marine > Coastal | place: USA: North Carolina... | reverse complement strand
TTGTAGTACCATCCCAAATTATTGTTTCACCGACGACTACTGTAGGATTTGCAATAGTACCAGTTGTGATAATGTCTGGTGTACTATCTGTCATTGTAGTTCCATCTGCTATTGTTGCAGAATAATTACCTACTCCACTTTGCGTAATGATCTCTTTCATTAAATACTGGATTTCATCAAATATAACCAAATCTGAATTAGCTTTTGATCTTGCTTGTGTAGCATTTAAACCTACATTCATGTGTCTAACTCCTTCTTGACTTGCTTACGAGCCATTCCGTCTATCTTTTTATCTTGTTTTTCTGGATCTGGTTGTGATGGATCACCACGTGATGCATCACTATCTGTGTTGAAGAAGATTACTTCATCTTTTATGTTGCGAACGATTGCGAGGTTTTGGGCAACATCAAATAAAGCATCTTCATCTACATCAATCCCTTGGTTACTCAGTTCTTTTACTAAAGAAGCAATAGGAACACTATCCACTCCTTCACCTGCCATAACTGCTAATAAGTCAATCACAGCATCTTCTAACTCTGAGTTCTCGGTAACCAAATCTTTAAAACGCATTTAACTATCCCTACTTGTGAGCTTTGATAGCTTCAAATGCCTTTTTTAAGACCTGCTTGTTAACCTTACCATCTACTTGTGCTTCTTTAACCATCTTAAGAGCTGAAAGATAATTTGCTTCTTTCATATCTCTACCGTCTAGTCCTGCATCATCAGCGGCATCTGCGCCACCAAAATCATCAGCATCCATGTCCATATCCATGTCCATACCTGGCTCTGCATCTGCAACATCTCCGTCCATGTCCATTGCTGGTTCCATGTCCATATCTGTTGGTGCTGGTGCTTGTCCTTGTGCTGTTAATAATGCATTATCAACTGCATCTTTTGCACCCTTCATTGACTCTAATGCACCACTAATAGCCGCCTCAGCCGCTCCGTTAAATGCATCTGCTTCTGCTGTACCAACTTGTTCTTTCATTGCAGAGTGAATGCTCATTAGGTCTTCAACTTGCATACTTGCTAAGTCTTCAGCCATTTTTTGTAGATCATCACACATTTGTTTTGCCGCTAGAAGCACTTCTGCTTTATCTAACTCTGCATCTTCTTCGATGATTTCTACTTCAGCAACTTCTGCTTCTGCTACTGCGGTTTTTAAACCTTGTGCAATTAAAAGAAGTTTTTGCATATCTCTACTGGATACGTCAACACCGCTCTCACGGAGTTTTGTAATTTTTGTTTGTGTTGCTTCTGCAACTTTTTCCAATTTTGCCTTTGGCATGTTAAAGTTGAAGTTCGTTTCGAACACATCATTTAACACTGTATGCAATTTTGAAAACTTATTATTTTCTAAATCATATAAATTCATTGTAAACCTCGCTTTAGTTAGCTTATACTGTATTTATGTTTTTCTGTTTAAAAGTTTGATTTTAGATCAGAGACATAATCTCTCGTTTGATCTGCTTCATCTTTGCTACAGCTTGCCCTTGTTTCGCAGTATAAACATCAATTTTAAATGATTCCTTAACAGTAGAGGCACGTGATTTGTGTTGTGCCGCTTCCAGTAAGTAGGAATCGTATTTTTCATCTAGATTTATTATTCTAGATGTTCGTGTACTTGAAATAGTGTTTGTTGCACAATGCTTTAACACTGCCATTGCACTCTCAAATAATGCTAATGTATGTTCCAATTCACCGTTACTTGAAATGTTGTAGTAAGTTTTAAAAACTTTGGGTGCTACTTCTTGTCTATCCATTTCAATAACATATTCACCCATTGAAATCTTATTGTCTTTCTTGGTAGATACAGCCGCTTCTTCCGGAGACTCAACTAACATTTTTTTAGTTGCTGTCTCAGATGCTGTCTGTAACTTTTTTAATATATCATACATTTCAGTTGCGTCTTTGCTAACAACTTCTTTACCAGCGGCACGTTCTTTTTTAACATGCTCTGCATTGGCTGTTACGTTGTTTAGCTTTTCCATTATGGCTTCCATTGCTTTCACTTCTTTGTTACTCATCTTAAAAACTCCTTTTGGTTTGACTGAAATATACTTTGCCTTCACGAGTTTCTCGTGAACACATTCCTTTATTAACTAATTGTTGTGCTACATATGCATCACGCTCTGACATATCTTCTTTGCCAACAGCTTCATGCATCATGCATTCGTAAACTTTGTTTTCTAAATTACTTAGAAGAATCATTGTGCCGCCTGGTAGTTCGTGTGTTTTCATTGTCTTCTACCCATTGCTAGTTGTTTCAATCTCTCAATGTCTGCTCTTATACCATCTTGAGTAGCTTGCGTGTCTGCAACCCCTTGTGCATTTGCCTGTCTCTGTGTATCATCCGGATCAGTTATTTGTTTACTTGCGTTACTGGTACCACCAGTTCCGCCGCCAACACCAGGTGTGGTTCTTGGTGCTACTGGAGGTCTTTGCATTTTTTGATTAATATTATCTGCCCGCCTGTTGCTGTTAACTTGATCTTGGTTGGCCCTTCTGTTAGTTGCTCGGCTCGGAGTCGCTGTATTTGCTGTTCCATACGCTTCTGAAACTGCACTAAGGTCTATAATATCTGAAAATTTCTCATCATCTTCTTTTGCAATAGCGTCTACTAATGTTAATGTATCACCATAGCTTAAAGATTTAAGTTGAGCACTTATATCTGCTTGTGAAATTTCCATGCCAAACTTTACGTTTGCATAGTCCATGACTGTATCTATAATACTATTATTTTTAACTTTCATCGCCTTGCCTTATTCAGTTGTTTTAAAATCCTACTTGCAGGATTTAATTTTTTTGTTCGTTGTGCTTTTTTACTAATCCTTGCACCCATTCTTGCCTTTGTCCTTTTAAGAGTAAATCTCTTTTTAAGGTCAATTGGTTTGGCACATTGACTAGGCTCACTGACAACTCTACCTTTTCGCTTGCCTACTGTACAACGAAATTTACGTACAACCTTGTTGCCACGTTTTCCGTAGACTAGTTTAGCCTCGCAGACTACGTCATTGTATGATTCAAGTAAAAACATGAGTTATCCTAACGGCGTAAAGTTTAAATTTAGCAACAACAACACAATAGTTGATAACAATCCTGCTATCACTGTAGCCGCTGAGCCAATCAAGACCTTATTGTTACTCTTCGTATCGATGATGGCTTTTTCAGACATTTTCTGAATTGCATCTTCCATACTTTCCATTTGATTACTTAATCTATCTAGTTTATCTTCTAACACGCGATACCTCTCTGCACATAAATCAACATGTGCCTCGAGATTTTCACGCTCTAGTCTTGACCGTTGCATTGCCATAATTTATTCCAATGTGTCTTTTCTACAGAGCTGATTTTCAGTTATGCTTCTTAGCATATATGTATTTATAAAGAATCGCTAAATGTAAAGTAAATATTCTTGCTACTATCTGACTTTGCGTCAAAAATATTAGAAATAGTTGCTGATTCATCTAATTGATTGTGTATAGGTACACCATGCGTATCGTCACTAGCAAAATACATCTGATTATCGCCATTAGCGTATGTATCAGGTGCTTCACTAGCAAATTTAAATATCCATATTGATTGAGTTCCAGTAAAATCAGTACCAAACGCATACCCAGATGTATTCTCTACAATAGAACTAACACTACTCAACACTAATTGTGTGCGTAAACTCAATGCTTGTATTAGACTATTTAAATTTTGGGCTTGCCTATATGTAACTGTGTTTCCTTTAGGGTTTGAATCAGCAGTATCTGTTATGTCTACTAACGTATATGCTGTAAAGAAACTTGTGTTACCAGCAAGGACTTCACCGGGACGATGAATTCCATGTGTTATTTCACTCATTTTATAATGGGGTTGCCTTACCTATTGCGTAACCTGCCGCAAAAGCGCCGACTTTACGTGCCACGCCCATTGCAATAGATTTCTTCTTCTTCGGATTTAATTCAAGTCCTTTATCTTTAGCAAAATTGCCATACAGTGGCGCTAAGTCACTACGTCTAGCAAACATTTTAAAATATCTTGATAATTGATTACCAGCTAACATACGTTGTTGTGAACTTAAATTTCCCCAATTCTGTACAAGCCTTCTTGTTGCTTTTAGTTTAGGATCTTGTATTTTTAAATCTTTTTCTAACTTAAAAAAGAATGCTTGTGCTTGTTGTGGACTAACTGCATTACGTCTCACTTGGTTAATAAACTTTTTAATTCTTGGTTCATCAACTCTAATCTTATCCATTAGCATTGCATCTCTTTCTTTTCCAAATAATTCTGAATGTCTTTTTAAAGTAAAAATTGTTTGGTATAAATCACTACCACCTGGACTTGGATTATTAAAATTACCAAGTTGCATTGTTCTACGTGCATATTCTTTTGCAACAGGTGCATAGTTATAATCTTGACTCATTGTGTATAAGCTCATTAAACTTGCAAATAGATGATCAGAAGTATTACGTGCGCCTTCTTTGGCAATTTGTGTTTTACTACGGAACATACGTGCTTCACCAAGTGTTTGCATAAACTCTAGACTGTTGTCTTTAGTCATTTCATGCCCACCTTGCATTTCAGCGTATTGTTGCATTGTATATTTCTCTGTCATTTTCTACTCTCTTTGACTTCAATACATTTATCAGTTGCATATGTTGTAAACCAACGTGGAGCAAACGCATGAATAAAACATGCATAAGCCGCTTTTTCTAATTGCCAAGAAGCCCACATTGCATGTTTAAAATGTTGCCAACGTGTTTCTCCAACTTCTTCTAAATGTAATTTGCATTCTTTACTAAACATTAATTATTCTTTCTTGCGTTTGCGGCACTAAAGCCACTTCTATTTACTAACTTAACATCACTACCTACAACATAGCCTTCACCACCTGGTTGTCCATCTGTAGTTGCTGTAATATCTGCTGGATGGCTATCTAGTTGTGAAATTATTTCGTTTTTAACTTTTTGTATTCCACCAATAATTTCTAACATTCCTGCAAATGATTTGGCATGTGTCTGTAAGTATTCAGTTATTCTTGCTGTCTTAGGCGCACTAACTTTACTTTGTTGTAACCAGCTAACAAAGTCATCTAATCCTAGATTACCCAAGTTACCTGTTTTAGTTGCACCATTAATATATGCATAAATTATTTTACTAAAATCTGCTACCTTTAGTTCTGCAGGAACATTAAGCATTGTATCAATACCTGATTTAAATTTTTCTGCATAACTTGCAAGCTCATCCAACGCAGGAACATTAACATCTGGTGCTTGTGATAACGTCTGTGGAGGCATTACTACAAGATCATTACTAATAAACTGTGTTGAGTCTACTTTTTCGTATGAATCATCAAAATTAATCTTTTTATGTAATACTACGCCTGCTACACTATTTGCTATCTTTTTTCCTATTGGACTAGAAGGCTTAACAAAGTATGCTGTTGTATTTGGTTGAAATACTAACGATCCTTTTTGTAATGGTGGGGTTTGATCCCATAATAGATCACCATGAACATACCCTCTAAAATTATTAGGGGTGGCACTCTCAAAGTAGGGCCAAAGTCTTTGCATAAAACTTGCATACTTTTGGCGGTTTTCACCTTTTCTACCATTGATCATGTCACCTAGTGCTTTTGAAGTTGTGACCTTACCATCATATCCTTTTGCACTAAACCCTGACTTATCAGTTAAGACAAATTCTCCATTTTCATTTCTACCAAATATAACGGCAGGTTTGCCGTCCCATTTAATAGTAGTATTTTGTGGTGAGTTTTCTAAACTGTGTAGTGTCTTTATACTTTTATCTACGCCTCGTGAACCATCCCATAGAACTAAATCTTCAACGTGATCAATGCGAGCACTTTCAGATATCTTAGCAATGTGATTTCTTTTAGATAGAGAATCACCATGCTTGTGTCTACGTTTTCTGCTATTTCTTGACTGTCGGGTTTTTGTGCCACCCAATACATCTTTGATTTTCACGACATTATTTCCTAATCTTTTTTACACCACGTATAAATCTATCATTATCTCTATTCTTGATACTTAACATAACACGTTTAGTTAAATCTTGGGCTGTGTCTTCGTCATAATTTCTATCAATCATCTCTAATAGATTAATAATAGAACCAATCGCATTCATGCCACGACTTTCTAACACCTGAGATTTATCTCGTTTTGGTGTTATACTGTTTATTTCCTCAAGTATAGATCTAGTGCGTCTTTTCATAAGTGTAATTCCTTGTAATTGTATTTATCGATTATAAATAATTATATGGTCAAAAGAGTTAACGTATATGGTTGTAGTCAATCATCCGGTGTTAAAGATTTTCAAATAGTTTATCCATTGGGTAAAAAACTACCTACATCTTGGGTATATTATTTAAGTCAACAACATCCACATATTAATTTTTATAATTATGCAATACCTGGCACTAGTTTAGTCTTCAGTTGCTATAATTATGAGTCATTTAAGCATAAAGCAGACTTAAACATTATACAAATGACTGGTCCTGCTAGATTTACATATCATAGTGTTTCACTTGATCCTTATGAAATTCCTTTAGAACAATTAAGCGAAAATTATTGGGCATTTACAGATTATGACTTTTGGAAAATCAATTTTACTACGATTACAAATGCACATCCTAATAAATCAGAATTTTTAAAACAATATTATGAATATAAGCCATTGGAACACGATCTAATTGAAAATTTGTCTTTAATGAAAATGTATGGTGATTCTGCAGACTTTAGTTTTAGCCATGCAAAGATGTTTAAAAATGCATATACATTCTTAAAACCAAAAGTACCTTGTATACTTGATAGTATTACAGATAATGAATATGAAAGATTTAAATGTGATGAACCAGGACACTTCAATGAAGAAGGCTTACAGTTTATGTCTAAATGGGTTGAATCACACATTAATCTTGCTTCTTAAGAATACTCTTTAGCCTATCCCCACCTATATTATCAACAGCCGCTAGATTAGGATTAGTTTCTTGATCTGCCATTGTTTTGCGTTTAATTTTATTATATAAATCACTTGTTTCCTGTGCTGGTGTCTTTTCATCATCTTCATCTAAGTCAGTAATACGTAATCCACCTACATCAAATGCTAAATCCACCTTCTGCCCCACGCCTGCACTACTTCTAGTCTTCATAAACTGTACTTGATAACGTCCACGTTCACGCATTGCTTGGCTAGTTAAAATACCAATAACATTATCTGCCGTTTGTATCTTACTAAGTCCACCACTAATGTGAGAATGATCAAACTCAATTTCTTCTACTGCACTTCTGTTTAACTGTGAAGCAGTTGCTAACAAAAAGTCATGCTCTACTGCAAAGTTACGCAATTCTTCAGATACAAACTTATCTTTAATAAACAAATCACTTGGACTTACCTTACTTTGTGCTGGCATCATCAAATCCAAATAATCAACACAGATTGCATCAATTTTCTTTCCACTTTTAACTTCAAACTCTTTTAGATAGCTATTCAAGTCATTTACTGTAATACCATTCTTTAATTGTACAATTTGTAGTCCACCTGCTGACTTTCCTTGCATACGGATCTTGAGATCTACATCTTCTACATTTTTAAACAATTCCTTTGTAGTATAACCTGTTAACATACTATCAAATCGCATACTACATAGTTCTTCGCTAAGTTCTAAACTAATATACACAACGTTGAACCCTTGTTGAGCCCAGTTGAGTGCTAGATTTTGCAAGAACAAACTCTTACCACCGCCTGATGCGGCCGCAAATATATTTAGTTCTCCTTTATTGAATCCACCATACAGTTTATGATCAATACCTTTCCAACCAGTACTTGTACTGCCTCTAGAATTACGAACATGTTCAATTCTTGCTCCTGGATCTAGCCAATAGTCAGTACCCATGTGTTTAGCAAGGCCAATACCTACTGCATCTTTAATAATTTTCTCTACTGCACCGTAATCACTCTTCTCAATCAAGTCAGTACTTGTTAAGATTGCACCCTCAAGTGCTTTGTGTCTACAAAATTTTTCAAATTCATCTATAAACCATTCTTTATGCCTATGATCTACCTCCATACCGGATTGTAATTCAACACTAGTACTTGCTTTAATTTGTTCATGTGTAGGAATTGCACCATATTCATTTGCATGTTCTTGTATAAAGGCTACAGCCTTCCTTAAATTTTTATCAAAGTAACTTGGGTCTGTTATACCATTTACTCTAACAAATAAATCTTGATCTGTAACCATAAACTCTACAAAGAGTTTCTGCATATCTAACGTATACTCACTCATCTACAATATCCTTTTGCCATTACTTTTATTTTCGTTGTGTTTGTAATTGTACTATCTAATATACTTCGTACAGTATATAGCCTACCATATTTCTGTACTGCATCACTAGCGTCTTTACAATCATCCCAATCAGGAAATGCTACACCCCAACCACGTTCAATCGCTGTGTTAACCATTCTCATACCTGGTTGATCTGCATCAGGCAATACTACAATACGTTTATTCAATCTATCAATAATATTAGCTTGATCATCATTAATGTTGTTACTACCTATAGCAACACCGTCTGTTACTATTGCATCTAGCTGTCCTTCAGTTACAATTACTGCATTCTTATCTAATTGTCTATCCAATCCATATACAAAATTTCCTGGAGGTTGTTGGTTATAATACTTGGGCATACCATCAGGAGGTTTTCCAATCCAACGTGCAGTATAACCTACTGCTTTTCCTTTATACAAGAATGGAATAATAAAACGACTTGCCATTCTAGCTGGAGACTTTGCTGGGCTATACCATAGTCTATCATCAGTTACATCAAATCCTCTACTATGTAAGTACTCTACTGCTCTTATAAATCCTGCATCTCCGCCTGTATAATCATTTAATGGAGTTGCGCCTTCTGGTAATACTATTTCTTTCCAATTAATTATTACTGGTGCTTCTCGTTTTTGCTTTTTAAGTAGCATTGTAGCAACATCTTCTTCTTGCATTAAAGCAAGTTGTAGTCGTTGTACGTCACTTTCATCAACACCAAACCTATACAACAAGCGTTTTAGCCTAGTAGTAATTGGTTTACCTGATTCATGGCCAGTTGTATATCCACAATTAAAGCAGTTGTACCTAAACTTTTCTTCCTCAAAAAGAAAACCGCCTCTGCCTTTAGTATCTGGACGGGATTCACCATTCTCAATACACATAGGACAATTACCTGATGTCCAACCTGTAGGATTGGAACGCCAGTTCGCCGGAATCGCATTTTTTACGAAGTCTTGTACTAAAGTCATATATGTATAATACAGTCTATACTGAGCTTTGTCAATTGAAAAATGTATTTAATTTAGAGTCTGAATGTAGCTTTGTCTACTGTACCACTGCCGTTACTAGACCATTGAATACGTAGCCATTTACAGTTGCTATGCTTACTGAAAGGTTCTATACCAGTAAAAGATACAAATGCATGGTAATCTAATATAGCAGTTAGCTCAATATTGTACCAATCAGTTTCATCAGGATAGTCTGCTAAACTACCTTGTAGGTAAACATTACCACTGTACCCAGTGCAATGTATTCCAAATGTAATTAGACCATTACGTTTGTGGTAGTAGTGTGGTCCTTCAGTGCGTTCACTAACATAATAGTTAGTACCATCGTTATGTATCCAAGTATCAATAACAGATGTTGTTAATGGTACTGCATGTGCCGAGTCTGATATCTCGCAAATTAAGTTTGGTCTGTAATTTACGTCTGCATATAGTGTTAAGTTTAATCCTCTACCGTCTTTGTATGTTAATACTAAGTCATAGTTTCCGACTTCAGCAGTACTAACATCACCTGGATTGATTACTAACCTCAATGATCCTGCATCTGGATCTATTGTTTGGCATTTTTTAGCAAAGATTCTTGATTTTGTTCTTCTATCAACAAAACTAGCAGTTACTTCCATACCATGTAATTTAATTGGTTTTCTATCTTGATTTTTTACAAAAAAGTAGAATTCATTATCAATGTTCTTAAATGCTACTAACTTTCTATAATTAAGTGGTGATTGTACTGTTGTTCCTTTTGCCGCACCGTATTGGCTTGTTCCAGGACTTGCTTGTTTATCCTGAATTGCAAAAAGATCACCACCTTGTGTAATATCGTAGCTTGTACTAAAATTTGCCATATGTTTACCTCGTATATGTATTTAGCCAAAATGACTATAAAATTAGTTATATAAATATATAGTGATGCAGAATAACAACGAAGAGTTTTTAGAAGAATATCCTTTTCTCACAGTCATTTCATATGCCGGAAACGAATACTTAGGTATTTTACAAAATATAGATACCCAAGTTTGTACCATGTATGTGTTTGATAGACTAAAGGACGTCGACCATAAGAAAAAGTTTTTAGAACTTGGCGAAGAATGGTGGTGGGAGACAAACCGTCGATTACCAATTAATATTGCCTTATTGAATAGATGGCCATTTGGTTATGCTAGTCAAAGTTTTAATGTCAAACAAATGGAAGTCATTGCAGGTCCCGAAGTAAGGTTGAGTAATAGTATTACTAAACGAATTAAACGTAGAAGTATTAACCTTTTAAAGCGGAATCTCTGACTATCATATTTAACTGTAAAACAATGGCCAGTGCGTATGCATGGGCATGTGCTTTTTTAAAATAGTATTCTTCACCCTCTGGTCTAACCCATACACTTTGCATAATTTCATGCCAAGACTTACCGAGTAAATGTCGTTTCGCGGGTCTAATCACTGCGAGTACTGCGGCCAACTCACCAACATTTTTAGGTTTCATTCTCTTCACAACATCATAATGATTATGTAAATGAAATAAGTCCTTAACTACATCCTTATGCTCAAGTAACTCCCACATAGTATCCATAGCAAGCAAATCATCTAACTCATCTCTATCAGTAATTGGATCGTATACGTTTGCATTAATGATATCTAATTTAAAAAATCCTCTATCTTCAGCTTCCTTGTGTTCTACTGTACAATTCTTTGTAAATGGATTAAAAGGTACTTCATGAAAGTATACACCAGTGTTGTGCCTTTGTTCTTTTCCTTTAGGCTTCATCATAGCAGGAGTGTGTGGAATAATATCCAATAACTTCTTTCTATCTGCAACATCTATATCAATATCTGTGTTTACTATCATTTTAAAATTCCTATAGCTTTAGCAAGTAATAACCTATTATATGTGTCTTGCCAATCTTTTACCTCAGTGTTATATCCATGTGCGTTCGCATTAGCTAATGGATAATCATTACCACCAAGTTTCATTTTATCACCATAAAAATGAATTGTATCATCTTTATTAAAATATGTAATAATTTGTCCTTTATCATTTCCTCTTGGTATAATATCAAGTCCAGTTTCGCCTGCTACTTGAGCAGAGATAGACCTATCAGCCTTGTTAATAATTTTTGCAATTAAATGTCTTTCACCATTTTGATTATCAAAGATGGCATATTCTTTACGTTGCTCAGAGGTTGCATTGCGTCCTACTGTACTAAAGTTAACCATTCCATGTCGTTGCTCTATATGGTTACCTGTTTTCACTGGACACTTGCTTTTTTGTAAACATTTTTCCATTACTGTATTAAGTTTATCACTAGGCTTCCAATCATTGCGGTACTTATTTTCTGAACCACAGTATATATCATTACCACTGCAATTAAAAACTAATTTAGCTTTATCATATAACTCTTCGCCTATTTGCTCAACTGTTTTTTCTTTATCACTACCTGTAGCAAAGTATACATCATTTCTTTCGCAAGTGGCGAGCATGAATGCTTCAAATCTTCTATCTATTCTACCCCTACTAGGAGTTAATGTTCCATCAATATCAAATATCCATTTATTCATGCTAAATCAACCTTTCTTAAAATATTAAGTACCCAATCTACATCCTGCTGATTACGACCAAGTTTTTTAAACCAGTACTCTGGATCAACATATTCAGTGATCATACGTGTTTGTTCACTGTTTAGTTTATCAAATATGGTACTTGCTGTATCTGATGTATATAATATCCACGGAGATATTTTACCACTACATATATGAAATACCGCAAGCCCAGGCTTAACATCGGAAAAATAATTGAACCAATCAATTTTGTTTTCCTTACCCCATTCTTCAAGAAACATAATTGTTCTTTCTACTGCTCTTGCTGGAGTTTCTGTCTTCAATCTTATTTTAATGAACTCATTAAATGTTCTGTCACTTGCCCACTTATTAAGTGGTATACCTTTTTGTAGTAGCCATTTTACAAATGCATCTACGTCATCAACCTTTAAATCAATACAATAACTGCTGAACTTTACAAAGCCATTAAAATATTGGCTGTCAGCAAAGTCACTATAAGTTTTTGCTTTCTTTGAGTTTGTTCCTATCTTATAAAATAGTTGGTAACACCTAAATGCTAACTGGTTTTGCTTAACATCTTTGTTTAAATGTCTACGTTTCTTTTCGCATATGTGTACTGCAAGACTGTTCTCTCTTACAAAACTTTTTTTGCAGTACTCACAAACAAATTTCACTTTAACAACTTCTTTATATCTTTTTTCTCAATACCATATTGCTCTAGCAAGTCAGTCTTTTCGTTTTTATCTAGCCCATTAATAAGTATTTCAATCTCATCATCATTATATTGCTTGAACTGTTCTTTGAACCATTTGTAAAAGGGTTTCTCAGTTCCTTTCTTACCAGGAGCAAGCCATGGATGGTATTGTTGTTTGCCAATTCCTATTGCTTGCATCAACTTAAACTGTAATTCAGGATGATGTCTTAATGTATTAAAATGTACATTTACAATTTCATTTGTAAACTCCAAGTAATGTTCTTCTATATCCTTTATGCTACTCTTTGTGCTTGAGCAGTAACGCATTAGTATCCATATTCCAACCTTTTTCTTCTCTTCGTCAGTCAGACTTTTATACCAGGAACGATTCTTAGTATCAATCGCACTCATTTCATTTTTAATACTTAACTTTGCACTTACCATATCTGATTAATATCCAACACTTCTGGTATCTTATTTGATTCTTTTACAAATAATGCACATTTTGGTGAAGGTCCATCCTCAATAGGAACAACTAACAAGTGTCCAAATTTAAGTTTTGGTGCATACCATTTAATATCAGTATACACGTTAGTTATCTGTACGTCAATATAATCAGGTTTAAATCCGTTAATTGGATTAATTGTAAATGCATGAAATCCTCTATCATTTAGTGCCATAAGGTTAACTACCTCTGGATCACCAACTTCTGGATCACAAATAACAATACTCCAATCCAACGGAATGTTTATTGTGTTTTGTCCTATCTGTAATACTGCCGCCGGTGAATAGAAACTTTCTAAAAATACTAGTGGTATGAAATAGTAATCAACATTTTTAGGATTACTGTAATCAAGAACACCATATCTTAAATCATCTACAACTTCTGGAATATCATCAAGCTCGTATGTTTTATTCTCTACTGTTAAAATTTTCATTTATATTTTACCTTTTCTATAGTGAAAGGATAGTTCGCTTCTTTGTAAAAAACCTTACGTTCTCGTAAATGTCGCTTACTGAACTTGGCTGTGCTAGTTATATCCCATATCTCTACATGATCTTTGTCCTGTGCTTTACGCACACCTCGACCTATACTTTGTATTACTCTTACAAAACTTTTTCCTGGTTCAAGTAATACTAAGTTAAAGATACGTGGTATATTAATTCCCACGGCCGCAACACCATATGTTGCTATAACAACATGGTTAGTGCCTTCATTAATTTCCGTATATGCATTTTTCCTATCAGTTGTTTTCATTTCACCACTGACAAACTCTGCACCGTCAATATGTTCAAGAAGTAAACCACCTGCTTTAATCCTATCTACTAAAACAAGTGTATTACCACCTTTTCTTATGTTTTCTATTAATCCACTGATGTATTTCATTCTATCTTTATCACTTGTTAAAAATGTTAACTCACTTTGATAGTTTGAGTACTCAGCAGTTTCTTCCATCTGTACAACATTAACATGGCAGTTACTTAACACACCAAGCTCTTGCAGTTCACTGGCGGCTAACTTGTTAACTACTTCACCCAAACACGCTCTTAAAGATATCTGTTCGTGTTTTGCTTTGGGTATAGTACCTGTTAGTCCCCAACGCAATGGTATATGTGCAAAGTCCTTCGTAAGAAGCTCTTTGAGTACATCTGCTTTAGCCTGATGCACCTCATCAACTATAACACATACTACATTTTCTGCAAAATCTAGTAATCCAAAGTCTGTTTTACCATCTCTAAATTGTTTCTTAATACTGTTTAATGATTGCCACGTGCATATAGTATGGGTCTTTCCTATGTCTTTCTTGTCGCCATAATAAACGCCGACGTCTAGTCCCATGTTATCGTAGTCTTCAAATGTTTGCCTTACCAAATCTTTATTTGGAACAATTACTATTGATCTTCCATACTTTTCTGCACGTTGGCTAAGGCTTGCCGTGATGAGGGTTTTACCTGCACCAGTAGCAATTTCTTGTAAACAATGTGGTGTTCCTAAAAATTTATTCACAATTTCTACTTGATAATCTCGCATTTTAATAGGTTCACCTGCTACAGAATGACCCTCTGGCCATACAATATCACTATAAGATTCTTCTGTAACATCTTCAAATTCAAAGTCCCATACGTCTCTTTGGTCATCAAGTTCAATGTGATAACCTTCTTTTACGATCATTGGGATAAGAATGTCAAGTAGGTTTGTGTATGTTACTCCACCAATAGTAAAGTAACTGACGCAACCATCCCAACGTCCTAATTTATAAGCTGGAACATGATATGCATAAGGCAGAAAAAACTTGAGTTCTTTTTCAAGTTTCTTTCGCATGTCAAGATCAAGTCCTTCGATCTTACAATTAACTTCGTCTTTTAGGATTATTTTACAACTCATAGTACTATTATACACTAACCTCTTGATTTGTCAATATAAAAAAACCGGGGGAGCAACCCCCGGTAAAGTTTAGCGAAGTGCTTTTGTAAGCAACAATGAAGGAGTTAAGCTCTTCGCATACAAGTTACCTCAGCCATTGTCTTCCAACGTTGACTTTGTGACTTTTTCAAGTCTGCAATTTTGGTACACATACGTAGGCTAACTTCACGTAACTTATTCTGATTGTCCAACATGTATGTTACAATCTCATCTACTTCTTCTGGAGTAAACTTATATGAATCTAACATACCCTTGCCAACAATTTGTTTTACACGAAGCATCTTGTCTCGCATCGTGTCTAGAGTCAAGTCTAAGTAGTGACAACGTGACATAATAGCATCTAAGTGATCCTTAATTTTACCACGTACATTGTCAAATTTTAGGTTAGTAATAAAAATTACACTACCTTTAAACTCAAACTTGTCAGGAATACCTTCCCTACGTAGAAGGGATGAATCTGTATTCCAACTAAGTGTTCTTTTAGCACCACTATCAAGTGCCGCCTTTAGTAGGTTAAGTGATGTCTCGTCATACAATACTGTATCACAATCATCTAGTACAAGAACATTACCTTTTTCTGAGTATTGATAAAGTAGTTTAAACAAACCAATTGCGGATGCCGCACCTTTTTCAACACCAAAACGTAGCCTTGAACCTGCTAATTTATCGAACAAGTTATTCTTTTCTAGTACTTGTTCAACACCAAAAGACTTACCAACACCTGGAGGGCCTGTTACAACCATACCACGTACAATGCCATCAATAGACATTTGCGTCATATCTTCTAGTATCTGGAAACGTTCTGCAATACGCTCAATGATCTGAGCGTCTGTTTCTGTGGATTCAACTTCTGGTGTTGCGAGCACCTGAATAATTGTCTCACCTTTTTTATTTTTACGTCCTGCATTTTTTGCTGGAACTGTTTTAAAAGCATTAACTGACATATTTTAACTCCTGTTTTTTTAACTTACTCTTATACTATACAGTAAGATGCCTTACTTGTCAACCTTTTTATCTAAATCTTTTGAAGTTTTTCTGCATAAAAATCGAAATCATTGAACAATTTTATGAATTCCTCTTTATTATTAGTACGATATGCTTCATGTATACCGACCAAGTATTTAAGTACTTCAGGCTTTTTTCTATACACTTCTGGCTGTAGAGCTTGGTGAAACCACTCTTCCATAACAGTATCTGCATTAGGATAATATTCCCTCCATTTCCACATTATCTTTGAATAATCGTAGTACTGATCTTTAAGGAATAGGCCATTAATGTTACCTATACATGCTTCATCTGATTCTTGACAATACACATAATGATGGGTTTTCATGTTATTCCATTCCCATTCATGTTGCCATTTGCTGGCTCCTAGTACTTCAAACTTGTTGTGAGCTAATAGACAAGGCAACCTCCAAAAGTTATATTGTAGGTGCTCTATTACTTGTGAATTTTGAGGTTTTTCAAAATGTTCATAATGACCAGCTAGATTGTGGCTATTAAAAACTTCGTTGAGTTGATCAATTATCAAGAATTTTTACCCTATTCAGCATTGTTTCATGACAATTTGTGTACTTACTTTTCTCGTGTTTATTTACTGTACCACGAATACGGATAGTTTTTCCATCAATAATATCGCTAATATCTGGCTGATCTCTCCACCAAAATTTAATAATATCTTTACCAGAGGCAACACCTGATATCATGAATACGCCACTACTTTGAATAAATTTAACATCAATAATAGTAACATCTACATCAAACCGTTTGCCTTTTGTTCCTAGGAATTCACTTTGAAACCGTAGCTCTTCAAACTTATCTTCTACTGATTTTCGCTTCTTATCAATCTCATTCATATGCGGAATACTAGCAAGGATAGCTAGATTGAACTTTGTAAGTTGATTATCAGTTACGCCAAATGCCTGTGAAACTCCTGATTCAAAATTGTTTAGTGAACCATTTAGTTTCTTAAGCATATAACGCCCATTGAACTTTGTAATGATTTGCTCTGCTAATTTTACATCTTCCTCTACAGGAACACTACCTGCTTGAATTGCATTAATAAGCAAAGTCTTATTATCAAAAGTTTCTACTGTTTGTTCACCATTAGGACCTATCCTAGTAAAACCGTCACCACTACGAATAAATCCTTGTTTATTGTATACTTGAATAGCTAGAGCTAGTGCCGTTACTGGTGATACCTCTATTGTCTTTTGTGCCATTATACGAGTTCCTCAAAACCAAAACTTGCAACAATATATTTTGTATTACCAACAAGCATATGATCACCAACACTAGTTGATCGCAAACCATAGCCATCTGTCAATGGAGCCATTACAGTAACATCTTTATTATAGTCACCGTTGTCTTCTCCATTAATGACTTTTTCTTTAATACTCCATGAGCCCATTACGTTGTTTGTCCAACGATATGCATATTCTAGTGCTTCTTCTACTACTGCAAAAGGTGTTTCTACAAATGCAACCGTATTAGGTGCATCTTCAAAAGCGGTATGAATAACTGCTACTTTCATTTTCAACTCCTGTTTTATTAGCTTATATATAGATAATACAGTAAGATGTCTTGCTTGTCAACCTTTTTTTCTAACATTGCCATAAATGTTGAAATTTTTTATCTCTATCCTCTAAAAGAGTAAATTTATCTTGCATTCCTGCGATTGTTATTAATTTTAGAGCTTTAAATACCTTTATCCATCCACTGTGTGCTTGTGGTTTATCTATAAGAATATTAGGCCATTGTATAGATTTTACTATATCAAGTATCTTTTTGTCAAACACAAACATATAATCTGGCACATATTGATTGTCAATAAATGGATACGAAACCATTACATCTGCCCATGATCCAACATATGCAATCTCATTAGGTATAGTATCGCTATGTACTAATTCTGAATAATGTTTGCTTCTATTACCAACAAATAACTCTATATCTTCTTGTAATCTTGATATATTTCTATCCCTTAGCCCTATATCCCACCGGTACCTTACTACTGCATCATAGTCACCTTTAACCTGTTGCATACATAAAAACGTTGAAACAAATTGTCCATACGCCATTCTAGATGTGGCTAATATGTGATCAAATGCTTTTCCATCTTTTACAATATTTTTCCATTCAGGGTTATCTGACCATGCTTTATCATAAAATCCATTAGTAATGTGATCACGTTTTACCCAGTCATCTATTATCGTTTGATCGTCAAAACAAAGGCCCTTAAAGGGATCTCTGAATCTGCTAGTAACTGGCTTAGGTTGTCCTACCCATGTGTGTCCATATAGGTCGTATTCATAATCAGCAAATAAATGGTTAATATCTTCTAACCATTTGTTGCTGTATGTATTATGATTACGTGTTTGTCCGCTTACACATATCGCTATTTTCATAGCGAGATGTCCTCGAGGCCAGCGGCTCGTAGTTTAACAATATTGTTTATCTGGAACTGCTTGGCTTCTAGTGCCTTTATAACACCTATAAATTTATTACGCACTAGGGCAAAGTCATTGATTAGGTACTGAAGGGCTACAACATCCTCCTCACCATCTACAAATCTATCAGCATCTCGAGAACTGAGTGCTCTGTTATAACTTTCAAGATACTTCCTGAATAGTTTACTGCGGGTCTTCCGCATCTCGGTGTTTAAATATTCGAGTATGGCTTCCACTTCCTGGAGTTGGTTGAAACGGTGTTCTACGATACCGGGCATGTCACGTGCCTGTTTTTCTAGAACACCCTTCATTCCACACTCTAGGCGTGCTTGCTCAAGTTCAGTCTCGAAATGTCCAATGGCATTTACGATCATCGACATATCTGCCGTTACTTCTCTGTACCATTTGCTCACGATTTATTCATCCCATAGTTCTTCATCTTCAAGCCAATCATCTTCTGGCTCTCCAAATTCATCTTCCGATTCCAAAAACTCAGTAACGGCTTGATCAAGGAATTCATCGTGTTCGCCTATCTCCTTTGCGTTTGCTTTAATATCCATACCATAGTCTAACAACCTATAAAGAAAGTCTTTGGCATGTTCACCCTTGACTTTATCAGTCATAAGGCGTGTTCCTGTATCATATAGTTGTAGGATAAACTCTAAATCATGTTCACTCAGATTCATTAACTACCTCCTCTGTATCTGATACTTCGAGAGTTTCAATCTCTTCTTCAGGAGGATCAACTACATCATCATTCCATTCTGACATAACTAAATCTAAACAGCCATCCTTGTTAGCATTCCAAGGCTTACGGAACATTTTAATTACTTCACCAGTAACAGGACTAATATATTCTAGACTATTACCACTTTTCTTTAAAAGTTCTTTTGCCTCAAAAAATTCAACAAGTCCGCTATAAGGACTCATACCAGTTTCATATGGAATCTCCACTTGTACACTTTCAAACGGTTTAGCATAACGTGTTTTCATTACCTTACACGCCGCTCTAATACCATGTACTTGTGATGTTTTATTACCATCTGCGTCTACTTTTAGTTTAAGTTTACGCATAGCAATAACAATACTTGATGCATAGATAAAGCCTTGACCGCCTGAAATCTTATCATCTGGATCAAACATATCTTGTGATGCATAAGTGTGGTTAGTACATAACATACCAACATTATATTCACCAAACATATTAACAGTATTTCTAACAAGTGATGTTAGTGCTTTGGGCTTACGACCCATGTCACCTTTCATATCACCTTTTTGAAACTGATCAACATCTGTTGGTGTTAACAACATACCCAAACTATCTACAACAAATAGCACTTTAGGTCGTTCTTCTTTTTCCTTATCAGCATATTCTGCTTTGTAATCTTTCATAAAGTCACTAACTGTTTTAGCAACATCATCAATCATACTCATGTTAAGTTTAAGAAGTTTACTTTCGTCTGTATCTACATCAAGTGCATGTAGCCACTTAGCATCTAATGCATTTTCACTATCAATAAGAACAACAAAGATGCCTTGATCCTGTGCCGCTTTTACAATATTACCTGCCGCAATGTAGGATTTTCCAGCGCCGGATTCACCAGCCAGTACAGTAACTTTACCTAGAGGAATACCTCTATTAAATTCGCCACTAATTAGTTTATTAAGAGTATAGTTACCAGTAGAAATCCATGTGTCTGGATCATTAAATCCTACACTTAAACCTGGTACCGCTTTAGTAATACTTTTGCGAAACTTACTCACATCGAATGGTCTTGCCATTTATACCTCCAAAATTAAAGGAAGGGGGAACTTAATCCCCCCTCAAGATTAGTCTTCTTTACGAGCTCTGATCATCTGTAGGATGTCTTGAGCACTTGGCTTATCTCCACTAGCTTCTGCTGGTGCCGCCACTGTTTCTGCTACTGGTGCAGGTGCCGCCTCTGCTACTGGAGCAGGTGCTGGAGTTGGAGCGGGTGCTACTGGCGCAGGTGCTACAGGAGCCGCCGGTGCCGCAGGAGCAGGAGTACTACTCTTGTTTGGAGCATCTAAGCCGTAAGGGCGGTAGAAGTCTGCAAAACGCTCTGGATCATATAACTGACCATCAACACTAGCTTCAAACATTTCGAAGATTGCATTAACTGCATCAGCGTCTGGCTTCTTAGGTAAGAAGTCATTTAGAGTGAACAATCCATGTGTTGCTATAGCATCACGTTCCTCTTGATCTAGTCCACGCTCTCTACGAGCCCAATTAGATGTTGAGTAATCAGCATATTGGCCTTTAGTAGACTTCTGTACACGGAAGTCTGTGCCTGCTTCATAGTCTGTTGGAATTTCTGGAAAGTCTGGATCCATTAGCGCCTGACTAATGATTTTGAAAATTTGAGGACTAATTACAAATCTACGAATTGGATTGTCAGGAGTTGTATCTTCCTGTAATTCACTGCTTGTAACAAAGCCTTGGAAAACATACGAACGTTTTTTCCAATACTTACGACCCATATCCTCCATAGAAGGGTCTTTAAACCACGGTCTAATTTCCGCATGTACAGGACAACTTTCGCCCCACATTTCAATACAAGGAACTTGTACTGTAACGGGCTTATGTTCGTCATGTCCTTTAATGCCTGGAAATTCTAGTCTAATCATTTGACGTTCTTTCCAAAAGAACGTATTAGACTCATCCGCATCGGGAAGGAAACGTAGCGTTGCACTAGTGCCTTCTGGTATATTCCAATGTGGGAAAATTGCGTTGTCGCCACCACCTGCAGAGCGTTTGCCTGAGGAATTTGATTCTTGTGCGAGTAACTTCGCACGTATTTCTGCCAAAGATGCCATAATTTATCTCCTATATTAGCCTTTGTTAGTAACTAGGTATAATACCTAATTTTGTAATTTGTCACATATTGTGACTTTGCCTTTATTAGCCTATACAGTATACTACCGTTCTTGCCTACTGTCAAGCAAGTTCTTGATTTTTATGAAGAAAGTTTCTTACGTAATGTAAGTAACACGCCTTCATCAAGCGGAATTTCTTTATTAACTGATTCTACTGTTGGATTTGAACCCAAATACTTAACAATAGCTTCAATTAATTTGCGATCATTTGCACTAACGCCCTCAATTACCATACTATGTAGAGTATTAAAATACCCTTTAGCTTGTTCATTGGTTACGTTTGTTGCGAGATAGGATAGCTGGTGTGTAAGGATCTCTGCTTCATCTAGCACATGATTTGCTGGATGCTCAGGATCATTTTCATTAAGAGTAATACCTAGATCAGTTTGTGATTCAATCATAGTATATAAGTCCTTAATTGTCTCTTGCACCATGCTATCCTTCTCTTGTTTTTCAGCTACAATACGGCCCACCTTACCGAGGATATCATTTAATTCCTCAGTGGTAAATGTATTATACAGAAACTTTTCACTTATGTCAACACTTTTCTCGACATTTTCTGAATTATTTTCAGAAACTTGAAAATTGTTATAACCTTTGAGTGTTGAGAGAGCATGTATCGTGTTTTTGTGTTCTGCAAGTTTTGACCTTACAGTATCAACAATTTCACTATTGTTCTCATTAACTAGTTTGTTAGATTGAACATGTCTAACAAATCTATTGAGGCTTGCAATCTCTTCGCATATGCTTAAAATTGCCTCTCCTTTTGGATCATAGGGAGTGCCGCCTTCATTAACGTGCATCGCCATCGCTTTTGCTCCACCCATATATCTATGGGGGAACTTAAATCTTTCACCTTGTGAGTTTTCAATAAACAGTGAGTGTATGTGTCTACTACGTGAACCACGTACTTCCTCATTAACGCCCTTAGTATGCTTAATTACAAGCCTTGCGTTTTCCTTTTGAATGTATGATGTCTTAACTGTGCCATAAGGTTTACTAAACCCTTCTACTACACTTTGATGTGCAAAGTCTTTTGGCTCTATCTTTTTCTCAAATTTTCTCACTGTAAACTCACCTAAATTCTTATGTGTTGCTTTCTTAATAGTATTTAGCAAAATCTTATTTTTTGTTACATCAAAGGCAGAACCTGCTTGGACCACAACTTCAGTTTGATTATCTTCTGTACGAAGTGTAAGCATTAAGTCATTATCATAAGCATAGAATCGTGTTGCTTCATCTACGTTAGTTGTCTTTTGGCCTTCTTCTGTGAATAACTTTACTTTGTATCCACTGCCTTTGATAATGTTAAAAAGTTCGTTTGCTAACTGGTTTTCCATTGGTTTGTCCTTTGTGCATATGTATTTATCATAAAATGCTAAACGGCATAGGTTCTTCATAATCCTCATCTTGAGGTCTACCTTTTAGGTCCATGAACGCTCTATCTTCATATTTTGTTAACTCTAATGCCATGCGTACAATAAGTACTGCCGCCATTACAAGATCATCCGTTTCGCCTTCTTTGGCGGAATAGCTATTACCCTTAGCACAAAATGTTTTTAATTCTTGTAAAAAGTTTCTACTAGCCACTTCCATCTTATCTGTTTCTACCCACTGTTTTAACTTAGCACACGCTGTAACTTTGGATTTGTGAGTAGTTGTAAATCCACGTCTTAGCCTACCTGGTCCTGGCTTTTTAGGTTCAGTTAACATCGTGCCATATACGTTTTCTTCACCCAGTTCTTCTAACATGACTAGAGCCGCCTCACCAAGAGTATTGTTTTCAATACTATAGTAGATACTATCTTCATCAACGCCTTCAGTAACCATAAAATCACATATTTGTTTTATAATACCTATTTGACGTTGTATGGTTGTTTTATTGTGTTGCCATTCTGCCACTTGCTTCATACCAGGCATCTCATATACTTGTATAGCACTATAGTCACCACCAGTACCTAAACTAGGATCTAATCCAACCAGATATATTTTATCTTTTTCCAACTTCTTATACCAACGTACTTGCCCCATTTTAGATGTTGGTTCTCTTGCTACCATATTAAATAATTTAATACTATCAATTAGGGTTTCATCATATGCGATAAATTCACAGTTGTGTTCACGCCTAAAACGCTCTTCACCAATTTTTGATTGTTCTTCTTTAGCCCACTCTTCATCTCTATCTGGGTGTACGTCCCAAGTTGCTAGGAAATGTGCAAATCCATTTCTACCAGTTTTTTGTTCATTGCCAAAATCATCAATACATTTACGTGCATCATTCCAAATTTGTGCAAATTGGTCATCATCTTGATTTGGTGTACTTGTAATAATACATTTACCACCTGTTGCTAGTGTAGGTGAAAGTGAAGTCCAGAATTCTCTGGCGATATTTGGTCTAACAAATGCAAACTCGTCTAAGTAAACAAGTGATATGGACAAACCACGTCCTGTGTTTTCTGTAGTTGCTTGTGCAATAATACGTGAACCATTATCAAATTCTAAACTACCTTTATTATAACTTGTAACACCTGCTCTAATATGATTTGGAATGTGTTCATATGCAAATCTAATACGTTGCATAATCTCTTGAGCACCACTGTATTTGTGTGCCGCTATAAGAATAGTTTGATCTGGATTAAACATTGCATACCATAACAAGTATCCTGCCGCACAGGTACTTTTACCTGTTTGCCGTGCAAGCATACTAATACTATATCTATAAGCATGATATGTGTCAACTAATTGTACTTGATAATCATATAATCCAAACTTCATACGACCCTTTGTTGGGTGTTGGATATAACAAAAATTCATAAGGAAGTATTTAGGATCTTGCATACAATTTGCAAGATCTACAACTTGTTGCTCAGTATATTTTTCTTTTATATACGGAGTTTTAGTTAATTTTGTGTCTACTGTTCCTGCCATATTAGTATTTACCAAAAGCCCAATTACGTTCTTTACACCACCAACATTCACCACAATGCGTTATCATCCAACTAGGTTCATCTTTATTGTGTCTTGCTTCTTGTTCGCAACTACGAGTAAACGGAAATAAACTTTCCATTAAGTCAAAATGTTCATATAAGTATGCTATAAATCGTTTATCAACACTCATCACTGGCATCCAACGTGTTACATCTTCACCAAGTTTACTAAATGCTGGACGGCTATGTCCTTTATCTCTTGGTTGATGTCTACCCTTTAATAAGTATTCTATATCAAGTGGTGGATTCTGTGTTGTTCCGTGTACTGTAAATGTAATACCATGTATATCACGTATTAATCTTTCAGTATCATTTAATTCTGTTCTTCTTTGATCATCACTATAAAATGTATAATGGCTTTTTATTAGCTCAGTACCAGTTAATTCTAGTATCTTATCTAATACAGTTGTTGACCATTTAGCATTATACCAACCCTTAACTGGGTTTGCAGATGTTATAACGTGTATCTCTGCTTCAGGTATATTCTTTTCACAGTAGTTTATTAGCATCCACAATAACACGGCGCTGTCTGCGCCACCTGAGATGTTCATACATATCTTAGTATGTGGTTCTGGAACAACAAATTTAATAGACTGACCAAAGCCGTCTTCATAAGTAGTAATCGGTCGCATCTACTTGTCCATTAACTTAACTATTCTAGGTTTGAATAGTTTTTGGTCACCTTTTGTTGTTTTTAAAACAGGTTGGTTGTTTTCATCTGTAGTGAACCCTGTTACGACTGCTTTACGGTTTTTAAACTTGCCAACCATAACTTCGTCGCCTACCTTTATACTAGGTAATTTTAAGATGTCTTTTACTTTCATATTAGTATTTATCAAGATAGAAAACCCACGCTATTAGCGTGGGTCTTTATACGCAAAAGCAATTACTTAGCTTTGAAATTTTTATATGCGTTTGATAGTTTTTCTTTAGTGTGGCTTTCAGTAACATTAACTTTCATGTCCTGTGCATCTAAATAACGCTTAAGACTTAGGTTAACTGCTTGTGCAAAATCATCATTTGCATCTCCAGCGTGTGCAGTTGGTTCTACTTCACCAACTCCTGCAGGAGTATTTGCCCACTCGTCTAATTTTTTATTAATTGCTTCTTCTGAAATTCCAGAATTTTTAAGCAAGTTAATAAGTTGTGTGGTATCCATTGTTGGGGACTCATCAAGTTCTTCTTTTTCGTCCTCATCTTCCATTTCTTCATCTTCAGTTACAGCATCTTCATCTGTTTCTTCTGATTCTACTTTGTATTTTTTACCATCAACTTCAAATTCTTTTTTGCCAGCTTTTCTAGCTTTTTCTAATTCACCTGAGAATTCATTGCCTTCATTTGGCTCTTCATCAAGTTCTTTTTTAGCTTCGTCTAGCTCTTTTTCTGATTCTTTTTCCTCAGCCACTGGAGCCTTCTTTATTCCAGCAATCTGTAGGATTCTGTCTACTTCTTCCATAGTTCGCTCCTTATTTCTAATTGATTCATTTCCTTCACCGTAATCGGCTTCTAGATGGGCAGTACCCTCTTCTTGCATGCCTTGCTCAGACCAACTAACGGGCATATCAATGATATCACTAATTGCATCTTCAAATCCAGTGTCTGTATAAATTGTCCAAGGGCCATCGTGTTCTACTGAAACACTTGCATATCCATCGCCATCCTTATGAATTGAGATCTTTCCAACATTTACTGTATCAGTAACTGGTTCACCACGCTTTTCGCCTTGCCAAATACTGTCGCCTGCAAGTTGTACAACATTGTTGTGATTAATTTGGTTAGTGTCTTCTCCAAGTTTTGATAACTTTTTCTGTAATGCTAACATTTCACTTGAACGTTCAATGTTATAAGCCCGATTGTGGTCACCTTTTGCTTGGGCATCACTTGCCATTTGTTTTAACTTAGCCATTTGTGCTTTGAGTTTTTCTTTATCATTAGGCACATTAAGCTCATCAATTTGTTTTGATTCATCAAAATCAATATCCATATCATGATGGCGTTTATAATCTGCAACAAAGTCTTGAATTTGATCACCACTTAAATAACGAATCAGTTCATCTAATACTGCTTCTTCGCCTTCAATATCAACTAAGTTATAAATTGGTTCTGCAAATTCACCAACTGCTTCAGTTGTTGATTCTCCACAGTTTTGGCAATTACAATCTGGTCCACAATTTCCGCCACATGCACAATCTGGGCCACAGCCACAATCTGATTCTTGTACACTTTCATATTCACCTGGCCTAGCCATGTTTTTTGATCCTGCCCACTTTGCTAAACGTGCCGCCAACTTGGCCGCATCTTCTCTAGAAAGTTGAACATAACCTTTAGATCCAGTAAGTTGAATTGCTGTTCCATCTTTACTGGCGAATTGTTTTACATCAACGCCGCCGATGGAACCCATTTCAGTTCCTTCTGGAAGAATTCCTTTTTTGAGTTGTCTCATTTTTCTTCTCCATCTTTACGCATGGCTAATAATTCTTGTACAAATTTTGTATTATATTTGTCACCGTAATAATCTTCACCGTTGATTTTTTCTGCGTCATTGTAGTCTCCATCTTCTAAAATAGAGCCCTCAGGTTCAGCATCTGTTTGTGCCATCTCCTGCTGTTCAAGTGGTTCCATGTTACTTCTAACTTTCATGGCGCCATCACTTAAACCTAATAAACTTGAAATTTCTGTTTGTATTTGATAAGCACTTGCAGGACGTTGAGTTACGAACTCAATTACATGTACCTCATATCCACGAGCTTGTGGGAAATCATAAGGGGCACTCTGAAGCATTAATTTCTTCGGTGCCTGTACACTTTTAACTTCATATTTTGCAAGATGGTTCTCTATACGTTCAATATCCGAATCGTCCATCGGGTGTATTGTTTTAATTCTATAAACGAACTCTTTCTTTGATTCCGTTAAATATTCTTTGAATGTTTTCATTTGTACATCTCCACTATAATTATTTATCATTTTCCTTCATCTTTTGCATGATAGAATCAAGCATAGTACTGCGATCTCCTAAAAATTCTCCCTCTACTTCAGTAGGTTCATCTCCAGCTTCCTTCATATCTAACTTTCTTTCATCCAAATCTAGCTTTGCTTTACGCATTTGAAGTTCAATCATCTTTAATTTTTTATCCATTTTATGTTGCTTGGCTTGTAATGCCGCTGATAACATTTTACTTGCACTATCAAATATTGGAGCCGCATGTCTATCTTCTACATTTTTTCCTAAATCACATAACTCATCAAATGTAATCATAGCTCTTTGTGCATAATCATCCATCTCTCTATCTACATCTTCTAAACCTTGTACAACAGGTAATGAACTATCAATACGATTAGTCATATCAAGATCCTTTTGTACTAGTGCTATTTCATCTTTAGCTTCTTCCACTGTGATTTCTTCTTCTTGTTCATCTTCAAGTGGAATTTTGATGTCTTCAATGGGCGGTAATCCCAATTCTTCTTCAAGTTTTTTTGTCATCTTTTTTTCCTTTTGGAATTTTGTGGCTTATTGAAAATTTCATTCTCTGTAATAACCCTAAATCCAAGTCCTTGCTTTGCACACCAAGCTCTTGCCGCTTCCCATTTTGCTTGATTCACAACAGCCGCCGCTTGATTTTGTGCTCCACGAGCTTCTCCCAATGTTTGTCCACTGGGTTTTATTTCTATAATTTCCGCTTTTCTGTTCTTATTCTTATCCTCATATACCATTAACATATCGGGTACATAAGTTGTTGCTTTTCCAGTAAGTGGATTTTTATATGGAATTCTATGTGTTTCACTACCCCATGCAATAACATTAGGGTGGGCATCTGCCATTCTAAATACAGCTAATTCCCAACCACTTCTATATCTAGGTGCTCCTTTACCTACATATTTTTGTGGATTGTTTACTGTATATATACCTTGTTGAAACTTTCTCGCCATAATACTATTTATTACGGTAAGAACTGTTGGTTAGCGCCAAGTACCTGCGTCTAAAATATCAGATACTTCGCCTTTAATACTGCCACTATTACCTGTTTTAATATCATATCCTTCATATTGTATTTGTAGAGTATATGAAACAGCCTGGCTATCACTATAATCTAGTGTATCTCCATCTATTTGTGATATCATAGGATTGCGTAATGTAATCTCATTACAATCTTCAGCGGTGTTAATTCTAATAATTCTTAAATCTTTTAAATAATATCTGTTTCCCGATATACGGAATCCAGTCTCACTTGTGTCTGCTTTGCCACTAAAATTATTTGATATAATATCATCACCAAACTTAGCTTCATTATTTGACATAAGGCCTGCGTAATAATAGTTACTATATTTCTTTAAAAAAGTTTCTACGATTGCTGATCTATCATCATAGACACGCATTTGAACAGGAGTATAATCTATTCCTGTTTGTATAAGTCTCTTTTTATTGTATTGATTTTGTGGTGCCACTCTTGATGTGTGTCCTGGCATTGACACACTTTGAATTCTAGTAAATGGAACGGATTGAACGGAACCATTAGCTCCGCCCACTGTCCATATACACATAAACTGGAATTTGCTCCTAGGGAACAATGGCTGTATTGTGCCAGAGTTGGTGTTTACTCCGTAAACATCGCTGGCGATGTCACCTAGAAACTTCCCCATTTACTTAACTGCCGCTACCGTCAGTTGTTGCTGATGTTCCACCGCCTGCGACAATACCGCCACTGGCTAATTCGTCAACTGCTGAGTTTTTAATTGTGTGTGCCGCATTATCATAACGAATAGTAGCAGTTACCTGTACCATATCACTTGATGAATAGTTTAAATCACCGTACTGTATGCTTGGAATAAAACATCCAACCATTTCCCATTTATCAAGTACTGCCGCATCTCCTTCATCAAATGCACCATCTAAAGTCTCAATAGAGAATTTAAATTTATAATCTGCGCCTGATTTAGCTGATGCTTGTGTAGTGTGGTTAACTTGTTTTGATAACTGATGATCCAATGCCTTAATGACATTTCCATCTACATCATCACGTAGTACAAGTGTTACGTCTGACCAGGTATGTTTACCAGCTAGACGAATTTTTGAGTTGTATGTGTCAACTGTGATATCTTCATGATCCAGTTGCGGTCTCGTTGCACTAATAATATTTGTTGTTATTAGTGGTTGTGCCGAGCTATCTGAACCGATTCCTTCAAATGTTACACGGAAACGGTATTGTAGTTTTGGCATAAGTGTGCCTGACGCATTTGCGGTAGGGACACCAAAATTTGTAATTACAGCCATATTAATCTCCTTTAGAAAAGTTCTTGCTATCTGTATTTATGCCAAATAGCAAGAAAAATTTCATTTAGTTTCTTTGACAGTTAACACCCTTTATATCTTGTGGTGGTTGTGCAAATGGAAGAGCATTTAGAAGCCAATTAGTGCTGATCTCTAAATTTTCTTTCATTGAGTTGCCTGTCTCGCCCTTACTATGTAAGTGTACGCCTGCCGCTAAATGTACAGTACCATCTTTGAAACATACACCACTGTGTACTTTTCTTGTGTTAACTGCGTACCAACGACGTGGTTCAAATTTTACGATTTTGCCATCGTGAATAAAAGTAAATTCATTCATATTAGTATTATTAGCCCAGCAAATTAGACGTAGAGCATCGCCCCAAATCTCACCTGTTGGCTGTACTGACTTCCATTTATCTCTGTGTGGGAAAAGGAAATCACCACAATCATATAGCATACAACCTACTTCAGTTGCATTGCTAGGTAACCCCCAGCCTTCAGGAACATGATTATATTCCCATCCGCCTTTTGGGCCATTTTCAGGACCAGCCATTTGCGCCGTTTTAGTTGGTCTCTGTCTTTTAATCAATTCAGGTCTACTATTCATCTCAATACATTGCTGTATTACATCTTCTGGAACCCATGCATCTAGCTCAATAATATCGCCAGCACTCTGGAATAACCATTGTGTAGTCAAGTAAGGGATCTCTTTTGCCTGAATATCTGTTGTTGTGTTGAACATGTCCATATTAGAACTCCCAATTTTTACGTAAAAATTTGGAGGATATTCCTCCACTTGTATTTATGCAAATCGGCCATAAAAAAAGCGGGCATTTAATACCCGCTTTCTTAATTTATTAATTAGCTAAATTAGCTAAGTTCGCCTGTATTAACAATACGAATTGGAATGTATATAAATTCAGCCGCTTTAGTTGGCTCAATAGCTACATCAATATATAGTTCGTTTGCATCAATACGTGCTGGTGTGTTGTTTGTTGTATCACAAACTGTTGCATAATCATATACACCACGTTGCGTTAGGATATTTGATAGGAACCCATCAAATGTTGCCTTAGCATTACGTCTTGTATTTGAGTCATTTGGCTCAAACAAGTAAGGTCTACCAATTACTGCAAAACGCTCTCTTAGATAAGCTGTAAGTCTTGCAACGTTAACTCTATCTAATGCACTTGCACTTGCCGCTAGAGTTTTCTGACCGAAGATTAAAATACCTTCACTTGGGAATCTAGCAATTGGATTCAACTTCTTGTTGTACATTGCATCTCTATCACCTTGTGTTAGAGAAACTGCAACAAATTCGTTTTCACTATTAATGTATCCAACGTTAGTTGCATTTTGTACTACACCACGTGTTAGACCCGCTGGAGCAAACCATTGGAAACTAACGCTATCACTGTATGCATAAGAGTAAAGTACTGAATGTGATGCAGGAGCAACAACATTCTTACCACTTACTGGATCAGTTGTGTAAACACTAGGATAATAAGCCGCACCATATGTGTTGCTACTTACTAGTCCATCTTCACCGTTAGCTGTAGCGCCTGTACCTTGTACCCACGTTACTGCTTCTGTTGGTGTTTTACGGAATGGTGAATCGATAATGCAGAATGCAGTTTCGTTTCTATCACTATTCAATGTAAACATTTCGTCTGCCATTTCAGGATAACCTGGAGCCGCAATTAAACGGAAGTTAACATTTTCTTCACGTAGTTTTGTGTTAGCCGCTGAAGCTTGCATAGCCGCCACAACAACAATACGCTGTGCTTTTCTACCAAAAGAACCGCTACCGTCTGGTTGGTTACCAGCTTTATTGCGCCACTTCCAAGTAGTTGTTAATGAAGTATCATATTCTTTAACAGTATTAGCTGATCTACACATGTTAACCGCAGTTGTACCTGTTGGGTAAACTAGTGGATTAGGACCATTTGTTAATACGTCTGCCGCTACAACATATGTTCCAGCCGCTTTTGCTAAAGATGTAATATCACCAAACACAACACCAGAAGATGTTGATTGGTCTGTATTATCTTTTGCTACCCAAGATGTACCATTGTGTCTATAGATTTTTGGATAATTTGCATCATCTGTATCTACCCAGTAGTCACCAGCCGCTAGTGCGTTTCCGCCTGAGTCAGTTGTTGGTGCCGCTGTAGTGTATTGTACGTCTGAAGCTTTTACCCATTTTTGAACACCACTATCTACTGCTACTTCAAAAATGTCTAAGTCGTTTACATCACCATCAAACCAAATTGTTTTGTCTGTTGGGTTACCAGTTGGCTGTGTAATTGAAGCTTCCATTACATAACCACCAGTTGCTACAGAACTAGATGTACTAATGTTATCAAATTGTGTATTTGCAGAATCATAACGCAGAACTGCAATAATACCAGTCGTTGCATCAACATCATACCAAATATCACCTTCTACTAATGTTCTAGCCGCGCCTGCAGATCCATCTTGATTGATGTCTCCGGATACGCCTGTAGGTGCCAACGCTTGTGCATACGTTCCTGCTACTTTAGTAAAAGCTGATGTTGCTGTTGTATACAATGCCAAGTAAATATCTAAACCAGAGCCTGGTGTAGTTGTTTTAACCCAAACATCACCTGCTGTAGGTGAACTTGGTGCAGTGTAGTGTGGAGCAAAAGAACGATCATTTGCTGTAAATGATGCGTCTAATACGTCCCAAGCGCCTGAAACGCCTTTGTAATAATATAGTTGTGTATCATTGGCATCGTTAACTACTTCAACTAAGTAGGCACCATTAACTACAGCCGCTGATGCGGAACCTGCAGTTGATACAATTTCTACTGTTGGTGTTTGTACTTCCCATGAACCATTGGATTGATATTCGTGAATACCAAACTTAGTAGAAGATGGGTTTAGCCAATATGTGTTATTCGCCGCAGGACCTGTTGGTGCAGAACTTGCAGGACGTAGTTGTGTTAGGTTAACATCAGCTCGCATAATATATGCTGAAGATGCTTGACCAAGAAAACTATAAGCCGCTAACAAACCATATTCGTTTGTTTCGTCGCCCTGTTGAACTGTGGATGATACCTGTCTAATGTCAACATTACCATAATACTGTGTAAGTTCACGTTGTGAAGTTACTAGTATAGGTGTGTTGGCATTGGCTTTCTTTGTGTATTTTGCAATACTATCAGTTTCTGTTCCAGTTGGATCTGTCTTGTCACTACCTGTTGCAATAAACAACATAGGGACAGTACCAGCACCCGCTGGACCATAAACTGACTCGTCTGTTACTGAAACCTGTACGCCAGGTGAAACAAGATTTGCCATTTGGAGTTCTCCTTCTCAAAAGAGGACGTTATGTCCTCATACGAATATTTATCGAAACCGTCAAATATAGTGCGTTTATAGAATTATATATAGTGTTAATGGAGTTTTTTGAGTACTTCTAACTGAAGTTCATCGTATGATTTTGTGTTATCTATAGATACATCAAAATCCCAGCCTGCCCAGCTAAATTCGCTTGGATGAATATCTGGATATTTAGACATTAAGTCTTTTTGGTTTTTAGTATTGGCTCTTACAGCATATTCCCACCATTCAGGTTTGTCATTACGCCAAACAACGGCAGTTGTACCACCTAACTTTTTAATAATATTAAGTTCATTAAAAAATCTACAATCTGAAATAACAACGTTCTTATCAGTCATTTCAATTTGTCTTTCACAGGCGGCTACCCAAATATCTGGATGGAAATGTGTACGCAATACATCAGTACCTACATACTGCAATGCATAACGTGGGGTAAAGTTGGGTATGTCTAGTCGCTTACTCCACCATTCATCAGGCATTTCTCTAAACGCTCTGCTTTCAGGTGTATTTCCTTCTAAAAGAATTCTATCCCAACCAAAAATACTTGCACAAGCATCTTTCAATACTCCTGCAAAACTGATACGTTGATAGCCTTCTGCAATTAAAAATCCAGCGGCCGTATCTTTTCCGTGACCAATTAAGCCACATATACCAATAACTTTTTTCATGCTTGTATTATACTAAATTATGAGGGGATTGTCAACCTAAAAATTAACCAATTACAAAACTTAAACCAGTGCTACCATCATTATATAAGGTTAGTTCAGTTTCTAATTTGTCAATTTCTGCTTGTGCATCTTGTCTAAGTTGATCTGCGTTCATTGTAGTTCCACCTTGTGGTCCTGCAATCTGTGTAAACTTACCACGTGCTTCTGCAAGGATTAAACGAGCATGTGCAAACGCATAATCCTTTAACCAAGGACCTGCATATGTATCTTCTAAAAGATTCTCTTCTGGACGGTAATTAAAGACGTGTAACACAACGGAATCTTCTGCTTTAATCATACGTTGTAATATTAGTCTTTTAGTTTGAGGGCGCCAAGTAAACATAAGTTCTGCACCAAACAGTCTACCCATTGTTTCTCTGTATTGATGTAACATATCAAACATTTGAAGTCCACCAGGACGATGAGCTCCTAATACATATGTTTGTAGATATGCCGCTTGGAAAGGTTCTATGTCATTGCCTGTTCCACTGCTTACGCCAGTAGTACGTCTGTAAATATCTTTGACTTCCATTACTTCATTAGGTAATGTATATTCACTTACTTCTTTTTGCAGAGTCATATTAATGAAGCTTTCTTCAACTGCATTTTCTGCTCGTTGTCTGTACTTCTGTATACTCTTATCAATGGCTAATTCATAGTGTTCAGGGTCCAACTCAACGTCGACCATTTGCCCACCAAGTCTTAGTTCCATTTCTTTTATTAAATCATTACGTTTGGCCATAGTTTTACCTCTACTTGTATTTATTACAGAAGTGAAGGCAGACGTCAGAAGGTTCTGTAGTCCAGCCTGGATAATAGATATTATCCTGATATTGCTTATGATTCTGTATATTTTCTAAGTGATGATGCTCTAAACTGTTCCAATTTGGTTCATCCTTTAAACTTTTCTCAAATGATTCATCTCTTACAGGAACTTCATCAGCAATATTACGCTCGCCATATATACTCGCATAATGACAGCATGGAAATACTTGCATACTACTATCCAAATAAAACCCTCTGGTTTTCTCATTATGAAAACTACAGTATACTTTGCAGTTCTTCTCTAGTTCGCTCATCTATTTGTCCAAACGGGCCATTGGGCCACTTAAATCTAATAGGAATATTATTAGAATTTGCAAAAGTTTTTGCTAACGGTATTTGTTCTTTGTTCCAATCAAACATTAAATATTCCCATGTACCTTTACCACCGTTATAAAACCAAGCATACATGTTTGTCCATGCTTTTTCCCAATTAACACCTTCTCTATATTTCCAATTTGTATCGTGATCAATGCCATCAATACTCCATGTTATTTTTAAGCGTCTATTTTTAGCATTCTTTCTATAAAATTCTGAACCTCTTAGGCCACCATTGGTGTTTATACTTACATAACCGATTGCAGTAAGGTTGTCTATATAGTCTTGTATTTTGGGGTGCATCATTGGATCGCCATATTCACCACATAAGTCATATGTCATATTCAATCCTTTTGTTTTTTCAACAATAGAATTTAATTCCAGGTCACTCATGTGTTTAAGGACAAGCCAAGGTACAGTTTCACCTGTTTCGGTTACTGTACGCCGGCATGTCCTACATTTTGCTTGGCAATAATTAGTAATATTCAGTTCTAAACTGTAGTCCATACAGTTATTTATAGGTAGCCAATATTACCGTTTCTGCGTTAAATCTACCATTAAGTTTTGTCTCAGTTGTTTTGAGTAATCCAAACTCTTTTAAAGCTCTAACTTTTGTTGTCTTTTTAAAAGTAGATAACTGTTCTTGTGGTTTTCGTAGTGTTTTCTGCAAACTAGTTTCTTCGTTATATTCCAATAACGTTGTACCTCTAACTGCAAATCCATCTGAATCGTTAGCAACGTATATACCCAGTTTACGATTCTTAGTATTAAAAATAATACATGCTACTGCACCAATAAGTTTTTCTGGTGGTTCACTAGCAATACCATATTCAGTATCACTCATCTTAAACTTTAACTTTTTAACTTTTTCAGCCACACTCTTTTCTTTAATTTTACGTGGCTTACGTGTTGCTTTGCTTTCTGCAATAACAATATCACATGCATCCATAATTTTCTTATAGATTAGAAGAGCCGCCGCCTTCTGCTTGTTGTCATAATGCTCATATCCTTCAGCAAGTTGAGCCCACATATCTGCTTCATGTTCATCCATAAGTTTTAGTTGGGTTGCGGTTGGCATATTATTAAGCATTACCATTTCATCATAAGAAGCATCATAAAAATTCTTAATAATCCGAGCATGATTTGCTTTAGTTCCCTGTCTATTGAATATCTTCAAGGGCTCAAACTTTTTAACAATAGCTGGATCTGGATTAACTAACCATTCATCAACTAGACTTTCAATATCATCTGTCATATTCATGGCCGCTTCTCGCATAACTTCTTGAATACTAGGCTTATAAAATCTACCTAATCTTTCCTTTTCAGCGGCTTCATGGCGTTCTTTTTCTTCTACAAGTTTAGAACCCCTATCAATAGCTTCTTGAATTGTTTTCTTTAACCAAACAGTAGTAGGTTGCATAGAGCCCATAGTGCCTGGCATGCTCTCCCAATACTCATTTTCAGCTTCGCAATAATCAGGCATACCTAGTGTTAACAATCTTGAATGAATAGCAACATAGGGAGATATGTGTGGAGCCGCTTTTAGGCTACGTATATCTTGCTTGGTGTAACCATTAGCAATCATCCAAGTCCATGTATATTGATGATTATCTTTATGACTTGTTAGGGTATAATAGTCTTCAATAGCACGGTGCTTAGTTCTATGAAACTTTACTCCATCCCATTTTTCCCAACCAGTCCAGTCAACATCTGCAAAACCGGTTTTTCTGTTAACCCTTTGTTTTTTAGATTTACGTGGTATCTTGATAGCCATATTGCTCTCCTAGATTAAATTTGTATATTTGTACTTATAATAAACTCTAAATAATCGTTTGTCAAGTGCATAAATACAATATAAGGAAATCTTTTTATGCCAAGACTAAGTTTATACAAGCCATATAAGAGCAACGATTACAAGTTTATGGACTGGAATATCCGTGAACAGTTTGATATCGGTGGTACTGCAATCCATGTACACAAGTACCTAGGCCCTAAAATACAGCATGGAACTGACGATCCTAGTGAGCCAAATTACGGCAGTGGATTAGAGAAGGATAAAGACGGAAATGAAGTCAATCCTTTAGGCGAAATTAATGAAACAAATATTCAAGATTTGTTGTTTATGGAGAACAGAGATCGTAAATATGATCCTGATGTATATGAATTACGTGGTGTATATAATGTTAGTGATAACGATTTTGATTTAACACAATTTGGTTTATTTTTAACAAACGATACACTGTTTATTACGTTCCATATGAACGATATGGTAGAACGTATGGGAAGAAGATTAATGCCTGGTGATGTTATAGAATTACCTCATCTGAGAGATGACTTATTATTGTCTTATGAACGTGATGCAATTAACAAATTTTATGTAGTTCAAGATGCGGCTCGTGGCAGTGAGGGATTTAGTCAAACTTGGTATCCACATGTATGGAGAATCAAGGTTGCACCACTAACAGATACACAAGAATATGCAGATATACTTGGTAGTGCAGATGATCCAGATTCACTTAAAAATGATATTTCAACTTATAAAACAGAAATTAATATTAGTGACGCTATTGTAAAATCTGCAGAGCAAGCTAACCCAAATAACTTACCATTAACAGATCATTTATTTGGAGAGCCAGATAATAGCACAACATATGAGCATGGTGAAACTTTATCTACAGGAGACCAATTTCCTGCTCAACCAAATGATGGTGATTACTTTATAAGAAGCGACTTTAAACCTAATCGCTTGTTTGTTTTCCGTGGTAGTAGATGGCATAGATTATATGATAATGTTACAGATAAAACGTGGAGTGATAGAACTTACAATGCGGCTGGATTTGTTAACAACGACCAAACAAGTGTTGTGGATAATTTAGAAAATCCTGAAAAGCAACCACTGAGTAAGGTTATTAAACCTAAGGAAGACTTTTAATGGCTCAACAATTCTTTTATGACAAGCAGGTGCGTAGATACATTCAACAGTTTATAAGACTGTTTAGTGGATTCAATGTACAAATGGGATATAGTGATGATAAGTTACCTGTATTTCAAACAGTTCCTGTACGTTACGGTGATATAAACCGTATGGCCGCACATATACAGCGAGAAAATTCAGAAAACATGACTAATACTGTTCCGTTTATTAGTTGCTACATTAATTCTTTAGAGATGGCCGCTGAACGCAGACAGTACCAAGGAAATGTTGAAAAAGTACAAGTATTTGAAAAGAAATATAATGAAGGTACTGCTAGTTATGACAATGAGATAGGCAATAGATACACTATTGAAAGACATCAACCTGTTCCTTACTTCTTAGAAATGAACTGTGATGTTTGGACAAGTAATACAGATCAAAAACTGCAATTATTAGAACAGTTACTTGTATTGTTTAACCCTACATTAAACATTAGAACAACAAACAATCCGTTTGATTGGACTGCATTAACGTATGTTGAAATGACGAATATTAATTGGAGTAGTAGAAGTGTAGGAAGTACTATAGACGACATGATTGATGTTGCTACTTTAACCTTTAGATTACCAGTATTAATTACCCCACCTGCAAAAGTTAAGCAACAGAAACTAATTTACAATGTTATTAATGAATTATACAGTTTAGATGATGACGATCTAGATAACTTTAGAGCCAATGAAAACTTTGATAAAACAACATTGCAATATACTACTATTACATTAGAAGATAGAAAAATTAATTTTAATGATAACCAAGCAAGTTTATTGAATATATCAGGAACAAAATTAAACGCACAAGGAAATCCATTATCCTGGCTTGATGAATTGAAGCCGTTTGGTGAGGTTAGAGAAGGAATAAGTCAAATTAGATTACGTAAATCAAGTAATCCAAGTGATAAAGCAAATGATATTATAGGCAGAATTAGTTTAAATCCAGGTGATGCTAATATACTTGATGTAGTTATTGATAATTCTACATTACCGACCAATACGTTAACTGCTATTAATGCTATTACTAATCCTTCTGGATCATATCCAGGAGATGGCACAGTACCTGCCGCATCAACAGGACAAAGATACCTTATTACTAGCGATACACCAATTAATGCTACATGGACAAATGTAGTAGCACATAAAGATGATATTATTGAATATAATGGAACAAATTGGGTTGTATCATTTGATGCAAGTGCGATTAATTCGCAACAATATGTACTTAACGGTGCCAGCAGTAACCAATTAGAGTGGAACGGTACTGAATGGTTCAACGCCTACGAAGGTGTGTACAAAGCTGGATACTGGCGACTATACCTATAATGATAAAAGCAAGCGGATGTCTATTCCTATCTGTGGACACTGGACGAGTATTACTTCAACAAAGAAGTGGTAGTGTAAACCATCCACGTACATGGGCGTTTTTTGGTGGTAAGGCTGAAAAATATGAACGGCCTATTCAGACACTTTTTCGCGAATGTGAGGAAGAACTAGGAATATTACCAGATATTAATAAAGTATATCCTTTAAATCAATTCATAAGTCCTGATAAGAAATTTGAATATAACACATTTGTTATTGCTGTATTTGAAGAATTTATACCTCAACTTAATAGTGAAAGTGAAGGGTATGCGTGGGTTAAGATAGGTAATTGGCCACGTCCATTGCATCCAGGTGTTAAAGCACAATTATATAATAAAGAACTAATTAAGAAACTAAAGACCATCCTCGATACATGTACCAAAGATGGCCCTAATTGGTTGGAATCTTATTATGAAGATTAAGTAATCTTCTTTTTCATACTTTCTACAAACTGCTCACGTAGCCATTCATAGTCATTGATCTTATTAAGAGCATCAATATCGCCCTTATTCTCTTCACCGTAAGCCTTACCCTCTAATGCACCTTTAATACAATAACGCCCAAATCTTCCACCCTCGTCTACTGTACACCAAGTGTTAAGACGTTCGTCTGTTTCTGACTGTTTTTGGTTAGGAACTACTGCACTAGCAAGTTTAACTGTTTCTCTAAATGCACTTCGCCATGTTCTATATGGATCTTTATTAAATCTAGTAATGTTTGATATGTCAGATACTGGTTGATAAAAACTTGCTCCAGCTGAAAAGTCTGGAAGTATGTGTCCTAGTTCAAGTAATTGTACTTTAGGAAATAATTTAACTGCACCATATCCATATTCTAGCCCGTTGATTGGATTACGGGCTGACCATACATATGTTGTATTACTTCTTTTACTCATTGGAGGTATATAATCAAACTTAAAATGGTCTAGAATATCTGCGTCTGCATCTACGATATAAACCATTTCACTATTTGCTAATTCACCACATTTTTTGTGTGCATTACCAATACCTTCTATATTTTTTACATGCTGTGCTTCTGGGAATTCTGCTCTTAACTTTGCAAAGTTTCTGTCTGCTTCAGCTTCATGAAAGCTGATCATAAAGATATCAAAATCTGCATTGTGATATGTTCCGTGAATTTTATTTTTTAATCCACCATAACTAATACCACTTGTAGGTACTAACTTAATATCACCCCATGCAACCGCTCTACCACTTCTTCCACCTACTCTAGGAAAGTAATGTATTGCTGTTTTGCCTAGATCAGAAGGTCTATAATGCCAAGGAAATTCTTCTCTTGTATTGGCACTTTCTAATACTATCCATACCATATCTGATTCATCTTTATAACTATATGCGAGTTTTAGTAACTCACTTTCATCTGTTATATTCTTTTCTGTTTTACATATAGGATAGCTCTCAAAAATATGCTTCTTTAATCTATCCCATGGTGTAATAACACTTTGCCCATTATAACTAAGCAATTCGCTTTTTGTAATATTATTTCCAATCATTAATTTCGTCCAGTTTGTATGCTTTTGTGCCAACATGTGCAATATGTTGACTGGTATCATTATCTATAAGGATGTCGTATCCTTGTTCTTTTAATTTATTGCAAAAATAAATATCTTCACCTACTAGATTTGTATAATCTTCATTCCATGTCACTGAAAAGTATGGTAAATCCATATCTTTAAATACATCTGTATTTACTAACATACAACCTAGCCCTACTGCGAAAACATTACTTGTTCCTGTGGTCTTATATAACCTACTTTCTAAATCTCCGTCACTTGTAAATGCAACAGGAGATAGTGGTTCTACTCGTGTACTGTAATTACATGCAACCACCGGCTTATTATGTGATAACAATCTATGAATTATGTCGGATGGAAATTTCATATCTGAATCTAACCATAAAATATGCGTTGGGTTAGTTTCTAATGCTTCTTCTACTAGCTTTTGCCTTTGCATTGCTACTTCACTTCCAATATTATAATGGATAGAAACCTTTAAGTTACCCTCGCCACACTTTTTCATAAGCATAGCAAGGCTGTAACTAAAAGTTGCCGTTACATTATCACGCACAGGAACGCAAATTGCAATGCGAACGGACTTATCTATTTTAAAATAGAAATTCGGAACACTAACCACTGTTAGTCAGCTAATACGTCTGTGCCTAGCTCTGCCTCGATTTCTCTTACAGATTCATTTAGAGATTTAGCAAGTGCTACTGCTGATTTGACACTTGCTTCAAATGCTTCATCTCCTAAAGATGCCATATATTGCATGTGCTCTGGTTGTACTTTTCCGATAGTTAAAATATCAATTGCGGCTAAACGTGCTAGACGATTAACCCAATATTCTTCTTCTGTGTTTTCAATGTTAGCAATTAATTCTGCTACATTGTTTTCAGCTGAAAAATCGTCATAGATTGCTTGGATGACTGGCAAGTCTGGGTGACTTGAAGCCATTGCTTGATCTAATTCGATTTGTATTGCCTGTGCTTTTCTTTCTAGGGTGCTATGTGAACCTAGCATAAATGTTTCGATCTCGAAACGTGTACGAATACTCATATTTGTTTTCTCCTGTGATAATAAGTTTACAATTTGATACTCAAATTAATATAACATATGTATAGTTGTTTGTCAACTAAATGCTACTATTAAGAAGCACCAGTTGAGTTTGGATTTTGCCATCCACCAAATGTAGCACTTAGTGAAATGTTTGTCGTAACGTTTGGGGAAATAAATGTACCCAAATCGTATAATGATGTTTGACCTGAAAGTCCGAAATAATCTCTAACTTGTCCAATACTTATTTGGTTGCCTGTTGCTGGTAAAGCCATTATATTCTCCTGTGTTTCTCTTGTCTATTTATTAGTTAAATTGTTAACTGTTTGTTTAAGCTCATCAATCTGTGATTGCTGTTCCTTAATGGCTTCTATCAGTAAACCAACCATTCTGTCGTATTTTACTGCTTTTATTCCATCTTCCCTTGTGCCAACTACTTCCGGTAGAACTTCTTCTACCTCTTGTGCAATGACACCAACGTCATGCTTACGTGTGAAATAACCGTCTTCACCGCCTTTTGCATCTATGTACTCTTGTGTCCAATCAAATTCGACTCCACGAATTTGTTTCACCTTCTCAAGTGCATTAGTTATATTTATAACATTTTCTTTTAAACTTCTATCAGAACTATAATATGCTGTTACATCATTCGTTGCTCTTATCTCTCCAGCAGTTGTACTTGCCGCTGTTCCTACGCCAATGCTATTAAATTGTGAATTCTGTGTTGTGCTACTGAAGTTTGTAGCAGTGCCTGAACTAGTAATATAACCTGCACTTGCATGATTTCCCCATCCAAATGCTGTATTCCAATTTGCACTTCCTGCATTTGTAATTCTGGCATCTGCTCTGGCATCTGTATAATATAAGTTTGTGCCTTCTGATAAATTTGTTGTAGTAGCCGCCGCTATTCTGGCATCTGCTCTAGCATCTGTATAATATAAGTTTCCACTTTCAGAAACTTGAGATGTATTTGCTGGAATACTAAATGCACCAGTAGAGCTGTTGTATCCTGCTGAGCCAGTTGTAGCACTTACAGCGGCTCTTACTCTAGCATCTGTGTAATATAAATTTGTTGATCCTTCGTTTACACCATCTGTATTACCAGTGAATGTTGCTGATGTTCCTAGTGCAACATACGTTGTACCATCGTTTGTAAATTCCCAAGCGTCTGAAGTTTCATTAAAGCGTAGTTGTACATTTGTACTAGTGCCACGTTCAATTTCAATACCACCATTTTGACTTGGTGTGCCTGTTTCATCACTGTTTAATGTAATAATACTATCAGCAATATTCACTACATTTGAATCTACAGTTGTAGTTGTTCCATTTACAGTAAGATCACCTGTAATTGTTACATTACCGCCTAATGCGTTTGTTATTCTTGCATCTGCTCTAGCATCTGTAAAGTATAAATTTGTAGATCCTTCAGAGACTGTGTCTGTATTACCTTGCGTAAATGATATAACACCTGTACCACTATTATAACTTAAACTACCAGTTGCACTTATAGATGCTCTGGCTCTAGCATCTGTATAATATAAATTTGTACCTTCTGCTAAATCGCTTGTTGTTTTACTACTAAGATCTAGACTTCCGCCTGATTGCAATGAAATACGAGCATCTACTCTAGCATCTGTATAATATAAGTTTGCACCTTCTGCTAGGTTAGCTGTGGTTGATGAAGTTTCATCTAATAATTTTCTCCAGGCGCCGCCGTGAGCAAAATAACCTTTACCTGTCGCATGAACATGAGCAAACATACCGTGATATGTTGTTGCATTTGGTAAATCGCCTTCAGTTGCATACATGTTTGCAAATAATACTTTACCAGTTGTTGTTAAATTTCCTGATCCTAAAGTAATATTATTATTTGTCATATTAAGATCAGTACTAGTTACAGCCGCCTGGGCTCTTGCAGTTGTAAAGTATAAGTTAGTTCCTTCACTTAACTGAGTTGTAGTAGCCGCCGCAATCCTTGCGTCAGCTCTTGCATCAGTAAAATATAAGTTAGTTGAGCCCTCAGTTAGTGCATCAGTATTTGATAACGCACCGCCAGTTACTGCACCTGTGACATATGCCTGTGTAGCTACTGTTCCTGAATCATCTGGAAATATAATTGTTCTGTCTGCTGTTGGATCTGTTACCTGTATTGTTGTCTCAAATCCATCTGCTGTTGGCCCTTCAAAAACTAAATTAGAGCCTTCACTAATCCAAACATTTTCTGCCGCATAAAGATGGATATCTTTTCCTGTTGCAGAAGCTATCTTTGTATTATTACTTGCATCTAAACTAAGCAAGTTATGATCTAATGCTTTAAATGCCATATTATTTCCCCTTCAATATATTTATCTCTTCTTGTTGAGCATCAACCTTGGCACTTAACTCTTTAACTGCTTCAATAAGTAGAGCTGTAAGTCTATCATACTTAACTGCTTTTGTTCCATCTTCTCTTTCTGCTACAATCTCAGGTAAAACTTTTTCTACTTCCTGGGCGATAACACCAACATCTTGTTTTTCAACATATGTGTGTTCTTCAAGATACTCATCTTTCCAATCGTAACGTACACCTCTAATTTGTTTTACTTTATCCAATGCGTTTTCAATGTCTACAACATTTTCTTTTAAATTTATATCCGAACTGTAATATGCTGTAACGTCACCAGTAGCATATATACCACCAGTAACATGTAATTTAGCGGCGGGGCCGGAATTTCCTATACCAACATTACCTGAGGTATCAACTGATATTCCAAGAGCACCACCACCCATAATTTGTGTAACACCATCTTGAAACATTTGTACATGATAGTTTGATGCTGTTCCTAGCCTATAAGATTCATCACTTTGTAGCACTAGTACAGATCCCATTACTGAAGTTGTTCCAGGTTTATCTATAAAAATTCCTGATCTGCCAGAGTCTGATGTCAAATGCAAGTTAGCTTCACTTCCGCCATTTACATGTAGTGTTCTACTTGGACTAGCAGTACCAATACCAAGTTTACCATCATTGGCCATGTGCATTTTTGTAGTACCATTTCTCAATACTTGAATTAGTTCACCAACATGTTCACTTGTACTGTTTACATACAATGCCGCTGAACCTGTACTGCCTCCACCTAAGTTAGCTAGTGAGGCAGGTCCACTTACTGATAGTGTGGATCCAGGATTAGTTGTACCAATACCAACATTACCACCTTCAGCCTGTAATGCAATTTGATATACCGCATTTGAACTGATTGTTTTACCTTGTATGTTTAGCAAACCACCAGTTGTAGTCCCTAACAGTAATTGTAAATTGTCTGCTGTGTTTCTAATAGAACTAGCATATTGTGCCGCAGTTCCATGATCTACTTGCAATTTAAATCCAGGACTATCTGTACCAATACCAACATTACCACCATTTAACCAACTATCTCCAGCACTATTAATAACAACACCGTCTGCAGTCACTCCTTGATTTCGTAATCTTAAATAACCTTGATCCAATGCAGAACCAGAAGAGCCTGCTCTACCAAGCATTGCAACTTCCATGTCATCAGATTCTACAGTTATTCTAGCACCGTCACCTTTAACAACAAGTTTTTCACTTGGAGTTGTTGAACCTGTACCAATACCAACATATCCACTACTATTAATTGATATATGCCTGCCGTGATCGCTTGAACTTATGTGTACTAAGCCTTCACTTTCGTCCCATCTAAGCTCTGCTTTGGTTGTGCCTGAACTGCCATTTGTAATTTTGAAAATGCCATCATCACTTGAACCATTATCATCAGTATCAGTTTGTAAGTTTAGAATATTGTAACTAGCACTTTTGAAGTTTGAACCTACACCAGTTACATCAATACCATTGGTAGTTGTTTCAAACTTTTTATCATTATCCCAATATAGCTCAACGGCTCCGTTTTGTAGAGCTTGGATTGCAGTATCTGCGCCACCGCCTGTTGCATTAGTTTGAAGTAAAAGGTTGGTCCTAGCTCTTGTAATAATTTGCCCGCCTACATGATTTCTAATGTATCCGTCTGTACCATCATAATAAATCTCTAAATCATCAGCATTACCAAATCTAGCTTTCTCATTATCACCAAAGCTAATTGAATGTCCGTTAACATCTAATGCTCCACCTAGTTGTGGGCTTGTGTCTTGAACTAGACTTGTAAATGTTTCTGTAAAGCCTGTGATATATCCTGCACCATTTGATAATTGATTATTGTTTGTTGGAATATCACTTGTAAGTGCTACTGTTCCTGTGCTATCAGGTAATGTAATTGTTCTATCAGCAGTTGGATCAGCTACTGTTAACGTAGTTTGGGCGGTGTCGTTAGTTGCGCCTTCAAATTTTAGAGTATGTCCTTCAGTTAAGAATAAACCATTTTCATTAATTCTTGCAACAATATCGTTTGAACCGTTATTCATTACAGCTAATTCTATTGTACCATCTTCTGCGCCTGCTGTAACGTTTGCAATTTTACCTGTTATCTTAGCATAATTTTTCTGTGATCCTGAACTATTTTTACCTTGGAATTTAATGTCTCCTAGATAATTTGCGTTTGCTGGGCTTGCGTTATTTCTATATAACTCTATTATAGGACCTGCACTTGAACCAGCAGAGGCGTCTGTGAGCGTCATATTGCCCGTATAAGCAATAGTACCTGTACCGTTAATAGTATTGCTGTTTAAATCTAAAGAACCCCCAAGTTGAGGGGTTGTATCTTCTGATAGATTTCCTATCTTATTGCTAGTAAAACTGATTACGCCACTTCCACTATTATAAGTTAAATCACCACTTGCACTAATTGCTGATCTGGCTCTAGCATCTGTGTAATATAAATTTGAACTTCCTTCAGATACAGTGTCTGTATTGCCCTGTGTAAATGTATAAGACATAACACCAGTACCGCTATTATAACTTAAATCACCACTTGCACTAATTGCTGATCTGGCTCTAGCATCTGTGTAATATAAATTTGTATTTTCTGATAAATTAGCAGTAGTAAAATTAGATATGTCAGATACTGTACCTGTAATGTTACCTGTTAAATTACCCGTTACATTGCCTGTTACATTACCTGTTACATTACCTGTTAATGTTGCAACCTGTAGGTTTGAATAAGATGATATTGTAACGTTTCCGTTAGTTGATCCTGTTTCACTAGTAGAAATAAGAGCAAACTCATCTGCAGATTCATCCCACATTAAAGCAACATTTGTAAGAGAGCCTCGTTCAAAAACAAATCCAACATCAGATGCATTAGTACCTGTCTCAGCCGCATTCATTCGTAGTAATGGATCATCTAGTTCAGCTACAGATGTTGCGACATTAGTTAATTGAATTTCACGAAAAGCCATATAAGTCCTCTTTGTTTGTTACATGTATTTATCCAATCAAAGAAAAAAAAGAGCAGGCGTAAACCTGCTCTCTTCCTATAATATTTTTAGAGTTTACTCTTTAATATCACCATTTTCATCGCCTTCACCGGCCGCTTTAGCCACCGCTTTTTTCTCATTCAAAGCGTCGAAAGCTTCTTTATCGTTCATCTCTGCCATATCTGCTTGCATAGATACAACTCTTTCGTTGTTGTCTGAAACACGTTTTCCGATACTATCTAGTTCAGCCTGCAATTTTGCATTCTGTGCATCTAGTTGTTTCATTGCTTCAACCATAAGACCCATCAAGTTACCATATTTAACTGAAAGGAAGCCTTCTTCATCTTCCTTAATAGCTTCTGGTAAAACCGCCATAACTTCCTGGGCAATTAGACCAGTTGTTTGACCCAATGCATTACCATCTCTGTCATGCATCATGTATGTGTTACCTGATAATGCTTTAACTTTATGTAGAGCATCTTCAATTGGTTTGATGTCTTCTTTAAGTCTAACATCTGAGTATGCTGTGATATCACCATCTGCAACAATAGAACCCGATACGTCAATACCTGATGTATTAACACGTAGTCTTTCTGTTCCGGCAACCACTGCTACTGTATGAGAATCGTTTGACCATGCAATATAGTCGTTTGCATCTCTACCAACATAGTTACTTGTTAAGATAGCACCTGCGCCTGCGTTTAAACCTACAGAGTTAATGTTACCTGAACCATCTCTATATGCAATAGTGTTTGCTGATGCCGCTGTAGTTGCGTTTGATGTTACAGTAAATGTTGAACCTTCACCTGATGCTGAACCACTAAGTCCATTACCAGCTGTTGCACCAGTTCCTACATAGTTACCAGTTGTATCAGTTCCTAATGCTACTGAATTAGCACCAATAGTTGCTGTTAGAGTAGCATTTCCTAAGTTTGTTAGTGTTGCAGAACCGCTTAGATCACCAGCAAGTGTAATTGTTGGATCAGCTGTTGCAGTTGTTGTAATACTTACGTTACCTAGGTTTGTCATTGTGGCAGAACCTGTAACTGCACCGGTTAGTGTAATTGTTGGATCATTAACATCAATATCAAGTGTATTGTCAGCATCATCATAAGTTACTGAAACACCAGATTCAGTGTTACTTGACCACATTGCACCGGCAGTGTCAGAAATAAATTCAGCAAGGCCATCAATATTACCAACAACGTGATTGTGACTATCATCAGCGACTGTGACTGTTAGAGTAGCATCTCCTAAGTCAGTAAATGTAGCACTACCAGAAACATCTCCATCAAGTGTTAGTGTTGGATCACTTGTTGCTGTTGTAGCAACAGTTACGTTTGAACCACCATTAAATGATACAGAACCTGTAACTGCACCAGTCAATTCAAGTGTACGAGATGTTTTCCATCTAGATGCTGTTGATGAGTTGGCATCTAGATCACCGCCTCCACCAATAGCAAGGTTAGCACCTGAAGCACTAATTGATGCGCCACCTAGGTTAATTGTAGAACCACTTAGGTGTAGGTCACGCCATTTTAATGAACTAGAACCTAAATCATATGCTTCATCTGAAGCTGGTAATAAGCTACCTGAGCTTATTGACTCTGTACCTGTTGTCCATTGATCATTTGTTTCGTCCCATAAGAAACTAACATTTGCTGATGTTCCACGTTCAATTTCAAAACCACCGTCTTGTGAAGGAGCACCAGTTTCGTCACTGTTTAGAACGATTGTGTTATCACCAATATTAACAGTATTTGAGTTAACAGATGTTGATGTTCCTGTTACTGTTAAGTTACCTTGTACAGTTACATTTGAACTTGCTGTAAGTGTTGTTACAGTAGCCGCCGCTGGTGTGCCACCACCGAGGATACCATCTACGTTACCAGTTACATTACCAGTTACGTCACCAACTACTGCACCTGTATGTGTACCTGCACTGTCACCAGTCAAGTCACCAGTTACATCACCAGTTACATTACCTGTTACGTTACCTGTTACTGCACCAGTATACCCACCACTTGCTGTAAGTGTTGAGAATGCACCAGTTGATGCAGTGGTTGCACCAATAGTTGATCCATCAATAGCACCACCATTAATATCAACAGTTGCCATTGTAGATGTGCCAGTTGAAGTTAAGTTACCAGAAACGTTACCAGTTACATTACCAACTACTGCGCCTGTATGTGTACCTGCACTATCACCAGTTAAGTCACCAGTTACATCACCAGTTACGTTACCTGTTAAAGCACCTGTTATAGTACTTGAAGCACCAATAGTAGTAAATGAACCTGCGGCTGGTGAACTTGCACCAATGATACCGTTAACATTACCAGTTACATTACCAGTTAGGTTACCTGCAAATCCAGTATCGGAAGTAATTGTTCCGTCTGCATTAATTTCACCTGCGTCAGTAATACCAACACCTGAACTACCATATCCACCGGAGAAACTAGATGTACCGTCAACTATAATGTTACCGTCCATACTAATGTCACCTGAAGCGTTGATAGTTGCACCAGTTGATCCGTATCCACCACCATGTGTAGTTGATCCAGAAGTAACAAGGTTACCAGTTAGATCAACGTTATCGTTGATATCTACTGTACCATCAAAACGAGTGTTGTTCTTAAAACGAACAGCGTCTTTATATTTGTGTTTAAAGTTAGTGTCATTACCGTCAGTTGCTGAACCGTCAGTTGTAAAAATTTTTGCCGCTAGAATCGATACGTTACGTTCTAGGTCAGCCATACGTCTCAAGTTCGATTTCGAACCTGAGAATACGATATCCTCAGCACCTTCATCACCACTAAACTCTGCTAATGTACCAGCGTCATTATACTTGTATTTCTTTGTTCTGTCTAGGGCTGTAGCACTAGTACTACCACCCGATCTAAATTTTCTTCTTGCCATTTTGAACTCCTTTAAAGTTAAACTACCACGAAATATTACTCTGTAACATTATGTCTGTTAAGACACCTAGGAGGATGGCTCCTCCTAGGCTTGGATAGTTAATTGTTATGCGTTAGCATGTTTGAGACCGATTACTTCGATCTCATCGTTTTCTTCTAGAACACCAGCTACAATAGTAACTGTTGAACCACTTACTGTGTATTCATCTGTTGGACGTAGAAGCTGTCTGTTTAGATAAACACCATACTGTAAAGCTGTGCTTACGTCAGTAAACGTATAGTCAACTGTTGCTGAAGCATTAGTTGTTGCCTCGCTTGAGCTAACTACTTGGTCTGCTGAATGGAAGTTTGTAAATGCAGATAATGCAGTAGCCTGTAACTCACCATATAGTTGAGCCGCATGTACTTGAGCAAATCTGTCTGTTGCACTTCCTAAGTCATGTGTGTTATCAGCACTTGGAATAATATCACTTGCTACGTCTGCTGTAAATGATACAGTATCTGAAGCCGCGTCACCTAGTGTTATGTTACCAGATGCAGTAATGTTACCACTTGCTTTAATATCACCCACAACATCTAGAGCTACTGTTGGAGTACTTGTTCCAATACCAACTCTTGAAGTTGACACATCTACGAATAGTGTGTTTGTGTTAACGTAGAAGTCATTTCCATCTAAGTTTCCTGCACTAAATGTTGGAACACTTGCAGTTGTTGTACTAATAACAACAGCTTGTGTGCCACTTGGCATTGCACTTTGGAATGTAATATTAGTTCCAGAAATGTTATAAGAACCATCTGCACCATCATACACATCCTGGATAACACCACCCACATACACAACAGCGTTTGCTTCTGTTGCTGTAAAGCCTAATGCAAATACAGTAGTAGAACCGTCACCATCTAGTGTAACACGATTAGATGCACCGAACACAACAGTTGCTGGATCAACAAGTTCAAATCCACTTGCGTCTGATTTAACTTGTAGTAAGTATTCAGCTTTTCCACTAATTGTTGTATCATCTACGTCAGTAGCGTCAACGATTGCATGGAATCTATTAGCTGGTTTCCAATAACTGTTACCATTATCCCAAGTAAGCACTTGACCATCTGTTGGTGTTGCAGTAGTTGTATTAACATCACTTAGTCCGTCAATACTATGGTTAGCAATTCCGCTAACAGTACCTGTAACATCACCAGTTAAATCACCAGTTACATCACCAACAACGCCACCAGTAGCAGTAATTGCACCAGTAAATGCTGATGTTGATGAAGCAGTAAATACTCCGCCAACTGTAGCAGTGCCTGATGTTGTTAATGTTGCTGAAGCGTTTAGACCTGTTACAGTGTTATTACCACCAATAGTTACATTACCTGAGAATGCACCTGTTGTTGCACCAGTTAAAGCACCACTTGAAATTGTAGCTGTACCGTCAGTAAATGAACCACCTGTTACTGCGCCTGAGCCAGTTACTGTAGTAAATGCACCTGCCGCCGGTGTTGTTGCACCAATTGTACCATTGTGAGCGCCTGTTGAAGCACCAGTTAAGTCACCAGTTACATCACCTGTTACGTTACCTGTTACATTACCTGTTACGTTACCTGTATGTACACCTGCAGAGTTACCAGTTAAATCACCAGTTACATCACCTGTTACATTACCAGTTACGTTACCTGTTACGTTACCTGTTACGTTACCTGTTAGGGCCGCTTCTACTGTTCCTGCAACAAATGTTTCAGAACCAATAGTCCACTTGTCATCTGTCTCATGCCAGATTAGTGTTTTATTTGTATCAGTACCACGCTCAATTTCAATACCAGCATTTTGTGATGCGGCACCTGTTTCATCTGAGTTAAGTACTAGAATGTTGTCGCCAATAGCGACTGTATTTGAGTTAACTGTAGTAGTTGTACCATTAACTGTTAAGTCTCCAGTAACAATTACGTTTCCAGAAGTTGTAACACTAGATGCTGTAATATCATCTGTGTTTAATGTACCGTCTACTGTAACGTTATTAAATTGTACGTTATCACCAGTACCAACTGCCTGTCCAATAGCAAATGTTATTTTGTCTGAAGCCGCTGAAACAGTTGTAGTAACACCTGTACCACCTTCAAATTCTAGAGTATCTGATCCAAGGTTAATTGCATCTGATCCACTGTCACCAGTAATGTTTAAAACAGAACCAATAGTTGCAGTAGATGCCGCTGTAATACGACCTTGTTGATCAACTGTGATTACAGGAACGGTAGTTGTACCACCATAGCTTCCTGGAGTAACCGCAGTATTGTCTAGAGTAATTGTTGCTGTGTCTGTTGACACTGCTGAAGTAATACCAGTTCCACCAGCAATAGTTAGAGTGTCTGTACCAATATCAATAGTATCAGAACCACTGTCACCAGCTACTGTCATCTGTGTTGTAGGTGTTGCTGTAGAAACTGCTGTAACAAGACCTTTTGCGTTAACTGTAACAACCGGAATTGCTGATCCTGAACCGTATTGTCCAGCTGTAACACCGCTATTAGCAAGTGTTGCTGAAGTAGATACGTTTGTAGATCCGTCAACTGAGGCAAATGTTGCTGTTACGTCACCAGTAAGTGCTACTGATCTAGCTGTTGCCCATTTAGTTGCTGTTCCTGCATTTCCTGAAACGTTACCAGTTACATCACCAGTTAAGTCACCAGTTACATCACCAGTTACATCACCAGTCACGTTACCTGTTACATTACCTGTTACGTTACCTGTAATAGTAGATGAGGCATTAAGTGTTGTTACACTAGCCGCCGCTGGAGTATTACCACCAACAATACCATCAATATTACCTGTTACGTTACCTGTTACATTACCTGTTACGTTACCTGTTACATTACCTGTTAGTGCTGAAGTTACGCCATTAAATGTTACTGCGTCTGTTGTACCAACTGCCTGTCCAATAGCAAATGTTACTAGGTTGTTTGATGCATCAATAGATGTTGTAACACCTGTACCACCTGTAAAGTCAATTGTATCAGTTGATGTATCAATAGCATCAGAACCACTGTCAGCTTGTATATTAAGGCTAACACCTGGAGTTGCTGTAGTTACGTTTGTAATACGACCATAACCATCGACTGTTAATACTGGAACACTAGTTCCACTACCTACAGTTCCGGATACACCGGATTGTGTGGATAGATCTAGAGTAACTGCTCCGCCTTCTGTAGAACCGTTTACAACAACAATGTTACTGTTGCCAGCATCTGCTACAGATTGTGTATAGTTACCAGTTGTATCTGTACCTAGTGCAACACTATCAGCACCAACTGTTAGAGCAACGTTAGAAACGTTTGCACTACCATCAATACTAAATGAACCAGTTACGTCACCACCACCAAATGTTACTGTACGAGCTGATGCCCATGCACTTGCTGTGTCTGCGTTACCAGTTAAATCACCAGTTACATTACCAGTTACATTACCAGTTACGTCACCAGTTAAGTCACCAGTTACATCACCAGTTACATCACCTGTTACATTACCTGTAATAGTAGATGAAGCGTTAATTGTTGTAAATGCTCCAGTTGCTGGTGTTGTAGCACCAACTGTACCATTATGTGCGCCTGTTGAGGCACCAGTTAAGTCACCAGTTACATCACCTGTTACGTTACCTGTTACATTACCTGTTACGTTACCTGTTAAAGCACCTGTTATAGCACCTGAAGCACCAATAGTAGTAAATGAACCTGCGGCTGGTGTCGTAGCACCAACTGTACCATTATGTGCGCCAGTTGAGGCACCAGTTAAGTCACCAGTTACATCACCAGTTAAGTCACCAGTTACATTACCTGTTACGTTACCTGTTACTGCACCAGTAAATACTGCATCTGTACCATCTGTTCCAGATTCAAGAACTTTACTTGTTGCGTTTGATGCATAAACATCACCAGTTAAATCACCAGTAAACATAGCCGCACTAACTGCTGACATGTTAACAGGAGCCGCTACCCATGCAGAACCATTATATACTTCTGATGACCAACGATCATTTGTTTCATCCCATACGAATCTAGCGTTCTCGCTAGTTCCACGCTCAACTTCAATACCAGCATTCTCTGTAGGAGTGCCAGTTACATCATTGTTAAGCAATAAAATATTGTCACCCAAGTCAATTTGGTTTGAGTTAACTGTAGTAGTTGTACCACTAATAGTTAAGTTACCACCAATTGTTACGTTACCTGTTGTGTCTACTGTAGTAAAGTTACCAGCCGCCGCCGTGTTAGCACCAATAATTGCACCGTCAATAGCACCACCATTAACATCTACTGTAGTAAAAGTTGAAGTACCTGTTGAAGTTACATCACCAGTTACATCACCAGTTAAGTCACCAGCAAAGCCAGTGTTAGCAGTAATTGTTGTACCAGTGACAGCCGCTGGAGTGTTACCACCAACTACACCATCAACAGCACCAGTTAAATCACCAGTTATAGAAGTTGTTGCGTTTAACGTTGTAAATGAACCTGCGGCTGGAGTTGATCCACCAACAGTACCATTAATATTACCTGTTACGTTACCTGTTACGTTACCTGTATGTACACCTGCAGAATTACCTGTTAGGTTACCTGTAACATCACCTGTTACATCACCTGTCAAGTTACCTGTTACGTTACCAGTTAAAGCGCCAGCAAAGTTTGTACTTGCTGTGATTACTGTTCCGCCTATTGTTGTAAAAGCACCAGTGGCCGGTGTAGTTGCGCCAATTGTACCATTGTGAGCACCTGTTGAGGCGCCTGTTAAGTCACCAGTCACGTCACCAGTTACGTTACCTGTTACGTTACCTGTTAAATTACCTGTTACGTTACCAGTTAATGGTGCCGTCACACCAGCAAACTGTACCGTATCAGATGTTGCTACTGCCTGTCCAATACTAAATGCGCCGGATGATAAGTTCACTCCGGTGCCTCCAGAAGCATACGCATCAAATCTAGCATCAAATTTAGCGTTAGTAAAGTACTCATTAGACGATCCTTCAGGTAGGTTATCAGTTGTGTTTGATCCTATCAGGTTCGCCGGAGTCATTTTAACAAGTGAAGTTGCACTTGCGTCATATACTAACACCGCATCGTTTGCAGAGTCTGCATTAGCCAATGCTGTTTGTCCTAGGACAGAACTTGCATCGAGTTTTGCATTTGTGACTGCGGATGTGGCAATGGCAGGGGTTTTAATTTGTCTAAAAGCCATTTTGATTTCTCCAATCAAATATCGATATTTGATTTCCTACCTTATGGTAGAAAATGACTCTAGGAACCATACCTAGAGCTAAACATATTTATACATTTTAAAGTGGAGTTAAGTACTTTTATTATATTGGAAAGTATCTAAAATCAATGCTTGCGCCTGCTCCTGGAGCAGTGTTGAAGCTTAAGGTTGTACCGCTGATTGAGTACTGTGTGGGTAAGTAAATTGAACCGCCGACAATAGCAAGTAGGCTATCTCTATTATGTCCAGATGGTATTGTAAAGTCAGTATTTGAGCCGTTACCGGTGTATTGATTACTTGTGTAAGTTAAATTTAAAGCCGCATTTCCAATACTACCTGCTAATGGAGAAACAGATGTAGCATGAGCAGACCTATGCTTCACATACATTTCAGATCCTACTGGCATGGCGCCATTTGTTGAGATTACTGCACCACTAAGTGTAAAGTTTTCGCCTACACCTGGACGCTGAATAACGTTGTCCACATAAACATCAATTGATTCAACATCAGCCGGTGTTGTTGATAATGTAAAATTAATTGTTGTTCCATCACCAGTAAATACTTCATGTGTTGGTATGGTTCCTGTTACTAAACTATCTTCAAAAGTAAAGTTTCCAGAACCATCAGTTGTAAGTACTTGTTGATTTGTACCATCAGTAATACCTAAGTCAGTTAAATCACTAGGTATATTTGCAGTACTAAAAGTAATCTTTTTATTGGCTACATCTGCTGTTACTTGTATAGAACCATCTGCTACAATGTCTAACGTATCACCACTAGATGCTGTAATAGAATCTGGACTTGCATCACTTGGGCTAGTATAAACATCTACTTGGTTAAATGCATTTGTTTGTGCGCCTATTGTGCCAACACCAAACGTACCAGTATAACGAGCGCCTGTTATATAGACGCTTTTACCTGAGAAGTTAACACCATTTGGTAGATTATCACCAATAAAGTTTAGTACACCTGATTGATAATCAAAGAACCATTCATCATTGTTACCAGAACCTGTTGTAAATACTTTATTGCTTATGTCAACAGCGTTAGCACCATCTGATGCTGTATGAATGTAAACACTAACTAGATATGTACTACCAAATTCTGGCGGTATCCAATCTGTTAAATCTGTTTTCCATGTTCTATTTGCTGATGCTGTTACATCATTTGTACATTCAACTGGATTAGAGCTATTGTATACAGTTACTACACCACTGGTTGAACCTGGCAGAACACCTGGAATACTACTTGCTTGTTGTAATACTTTGTCGCCTCTTAATAAGAGAGGACTAGAAATACTTTCGTTAGCCGCTAGTTTTACAGAATTGACATCAGTTTTGGTAGCACCGAAACCGACCTTCTTAAATAAGTAGTCAATTTTTTGGTCGTTTGAAATAGCCATTAGCTTGCTACTCCAATACTAATATCAGATATACTTTGTCCACTAGTTAATGCTACCCTAACAAGTACAACATTACCAGTTGCGTTTGACATATTTTCACTACCCAATGTCATTGTGTAGCTACCATTTATGTTTGTATTGAACGGCATAACGTCTGCGCCTGTACTCGCACAACCGTTACTACCATTACCACCATTACCAGTATCTGATCCTGGAACACCTGCACCTGCGTACTGTGTTCCTGCATCCAACCAACCATTTAATCCTGATGCACTATCAGTTGCCGTACCTGGAGCCGCTATCCATAGACCTGCTACACCGCTACTTGCTGTGATATCAACGTCAAAGTTAGCAACAACTTGTCTACGGAAAGCAAATGTAAAGTATTGCGTTCCAGTATCACTGCTTCTGTCAGGACCTACCGGTAGATAACCACTCGATAAGTTTGTTGTAAAGTATTGTAAGAGACCCCACCTAACAGTTGCTTCTTTAGTTCCTGCTACGGAAACTGATCCTGTAAAAGGACTGTTTGTGTAGAAGTTAGTACTTCCAGTGAATGAAGGTGTATCAGTCGTATCACTTAAGAAGTCTGATATCCTTAATCCATCATCAGTGAAGTTGCCGTTTCCTAATGAATTGGATACCGAAATACCATCTTCGGATACACCACTTGGAGATGCTGTATGTACTTGTACCTTTGTTCCTGATAGTTCTTGATAGGAACCTGTACCATTTACATTGAACATCCTAAATTTTAAACTCTCTACTGTTGATACAGAGCTTGTTGTAATATTAATTGTTTGATCACCTATTGCATATTTGCTTGAAGAATTTTTTCCTGTATTTGCAATAGGAACTCCGCCAGACAAATATGTTGTTGAACCATCTAAATTAGCATATGATTTATATTGTGTGCTAATTGCTGACTGTGATCTGCTTTCATAATTTGTACCACTTTCAATTTGAAATGGTTGTGATGTATTTCTATATGCCTGTCCAATCCAGTTGTAAACTTGTACACCTGATAATGTAAGTGTTGGGCTTCCTGAATTATAATATGGTATACCAGAAATATATCTATAAGATCCTGCGTTGTTTTCTGTTAGTGTTGCACTGGTTAAATCTAAATCAACTACTGAAGTTAAATCATCCTTAACCATTGTGATATAGTTTGTATTTCCTGTTGAGGAATGCTCAAGGCGGGCATCGTTAACACCAACTGCTAATCCCGATAATGGAGAAGCTATCCTTGAATCAAATGTTTGGTAAAATCCTGTTGGATATGTAGAACTACTGATTGTATCATTAGCATCTCTTTGATCTGATACTACTAAACTTCCGTTTGACGTATTTTCATTTAATGCGTTGCTAAACGTTATTGATCCATCAACTGCGCCATTAATATTGGCACTAGCTGTTCCACTTAAACCATTATATGCATTACTTGCTGTTGTACTGTCAATAGTACCAGTTGCCGCATAACGTCTTGCAGTTGATGTGTTTAAGTTTGCGCCTGCTGATAAAGGATTTGTTGCACTGTTGTCAGTAAATCCATGTGCTAGATAAGGACTACTTCCTTCTGCACTATCAGATAGTGATATGCTTTTTGAGCTTAATCCACTTGGAGCACTTGGTATTGCATTTACTTGAAAAGTTAAACTATCAGTATCACTCTGTGCAGTAATATCTGGAGTTCCATTTGCTGTAAAGTTTAGTGTATAATTTCCAGGAGTTACACCTGTGAAGTCATGTGATATAACTGTGTTTATTGAACCTGGACTTGAACCATCTTCAGTCACAGTATCATTGCTACTACCATCGTTCCATGCATATACATAATCATCTGCATTTTGTGTAGTATTTGTAACTGTCACCAACGCCATATTGGTGCTATCATATGTTACACCATCATATACATCATATTGATTGTCGCCACTTCTATCACTTTGGTTTGTTGCTGTACCTGAGATAGTAGCTCTAACATCTGGTTCTAAATGTACTGTAAAGTTTGCTGTAGTAAATGGACTATTTGCATGATCTGTAATTAATTGTAAGTTGCCTGTGTAATCTCTATTAGTTCCATTTGCTTGTTCTGAATTACTTAATGAATACCTGTGTGTAATTGTTCTGCCATGATCACCAGAACTATTTGAACCAGCATTTACATATTGCGTATCTCCATCACCCCATGTGTACAAATATCTGTTACCATATGTACTGTAACTTCCTACTGTATTTTCTGTATTATTTGTAAATGTTACTGTTAATCCACTTGCTGATAACTCATTAATTCCTGTTGTTATATTAAGATCAACTTCTGGGGTATGGTCATCATAAATCTTATAAGAGTTATCATCATCTGTTGGTGTTGTTCCTGGAGTAGCCGTATTGTGACTATCCAATGTTAATGTAACGGTTCTTTGTACGTCTTGTTCTGTACTAAGAGCAAACGTGTGAGCCAATCGTCCTCCACCTACACCGCCTGCTACATTGTCTGCACTAATAACATCATCTGATGATCCATCACCCCAGTCCCAAGTATATTGGATTGTTGCACTACTTGTATTTGTAGTTGTATTTTCAAAGTAAACTGTATCACCATCGTCCCATTGTGTAATTGGACTACCGCCACTTGATGCTGAGTATGCCGCAAATGTTACAACAGGTGTTGCTGTATAAATTGTTACGTAACCGGTGCGAGTTTTTGATGCAGTACTTCCTGATCCCGTTCCACCATTATTAAGTGCTTCTACTTCTACAGTAAAAGGAGATCCAGAGTTTGATGAATATGTATGTGATGGAGTACTATCTGTTGTATTTGTGGTTGTTTGTCCATCTCCCCAATTAATAGTATATCTATTTGGGTTTCCTACTGAACTAATATTAAGTGTAACATTTAATCCAGCGCCGCCAACTAGTGGTGATCCTGTAAAATCTGTTTCCTTAACAAATGTATTGTTACGAACATTTTCTATTGTTTCGTTTAGGTTATCAATAGCATCTGTTATTGTAGTTCCTGTTGTCAAAGAAGTTAGAGCACCGTCACCAAACGTGCCGTCAGTTGGAGAACCCAATACAAGATTGCCGCCACTACCAGAAACATTATCAACATATGCTTTTGTTGTTAAATCTTGAGGATCAGTTGGGTCACTAGCATTTTTAACCTGCTTTGTAGACACATCGACATTATTCGAAGCACCTGCATCCAGTACTAAATCGCTATCAGCCTTTATCTTATCTGAGTTGTGGTTGATGTTTATTGGCAACTTTCACTTCCTTTACAACTTTATTTAATAGTCTCTTACTTCTTGTATTTAGTCAAAGTAAGAGTTTTTGTTTACAATGTTACAGATGCTCTGTTGACTGCCATTACGCACCATCCTGAGCCATTTTTGTACATTAACGTTGCACTTTCACCTATTGTAGTAAAAGTTATAGAAGCAAATCCTAAAGGAGTTGCGGGTGTTAGCACCACTGGACTGGCTGGAGCAGAAATAACTATAAATTTTTTCTCTTGTCCATCTTCACCATCAGCAAGTGATACAGCCGCTGGTGTTCCAGTTTGGAGCATGTCAGTTCCTACTGTTAAACTCGCACTCGAAGTTGTTGTATTTCCGAATGTTGGGGTAATAATAGTATCGACATATATTTTATCCCATACATTGGTTGAACTACCAATGTTAAATGATTCTGTTGTTGCTGGTAATACGTTACTATTGATATTTGCATTTAATGATAAACTTCCGCCGCCACTACCTAGTGTAATAACATCTCCACCTGCAACAAAAGTACCAGCAGTATATAGGTTCCCACCTATCACTGCGCCGCCCTGTACATTGAGCGCCGCATCTGCTGATGCATGATCTGCTGGTAGGTTGTTTAAGTCTACATCACTTGCATTATCAATATTCAGTTTACCTAAATTACTTTCGACAGATGTTTTTACTGCACCGAATATATGCAATAAATCTCCGTCTGGTTTTATAACTGATGCCATAATAATCTTCTCCAATACATTATATAACTATTTATGCTCATTAAACAGTCATAAAAAAAGCGAGGAC
>Ga0213861_10000105_pt1 | contig 60713 bp, 59 predicted proteins | sample PICome_4_FD_160110 | JGI IMG/M metagenome (GOLD analysis project Ga0213861, IMG submission 160110) | Coastal seawater microbial communities near Pivers Island, North Carolina, United States - PICO131 | ecosystem: Environmental > Aquatic > Marine > Coastal | place: USA: North Carolina... | reverse complement strand
GCAATCTCCTCGGATCACGTTGAGCACTATGAACGCGATTGGCAAAAGGTCACTAGGTCCTACCGGTTAATGACAGGCGGCCTGCTGTGGGCGTCTTCTCGCCGTGGACTGCGACCAATGATTGTGCCAGCTGCGCGAGCATTGCCGAGGGTTTTCAACCGAATTGTGGATTCCTTAGCCGCCTAGTTGCTTGCTGTGACAATCACCAGCGCGGCAACGTCAATTGCGACCATTGCAATGAGGGAATAAAACATTGCGGTGCGGTGGTGGGAACACGAACCATAAATCACCGCGAGAACGAATGCAAGGAAAATGATGAGTGCAAGCCAGGCGCTTGCCGCAAAGCTCACCACAACCAAGATCCCGCTACCTATCGCCAAAAGTAGCCAACACAAAATAACTGACCGGCGATTACCCAAGGCAACCACGACTCCACCAACACCTGCAGCAGCGTCAGACTCTGCATCGGGCAAAGCGTTAGCTAAGTGAGCACTTACCCCGATGATCGCGAACACAGCGACAGACCAAAGGGTCGGAGGTCCATCGTTTAATCCAAAGGATAGGAATGCGGGCATCGCACCGAAAGCGAGGGCGTAGGGAAGCCACGACCAGGCGGTGCGAGAGAGTCGAATGTTGTACAGCCAAGCCATCAGGATTGCAAAAATGTGGAATGAACCGCCCAACCACCCGGCGACCGCCCAACTGGACGCAATGGCAACCAGTAATGCGGTGAATGCTCCAAGCCAAAGAGCTCGCGCAGAAACGTCCCGCGCCACAGTTGGTTTTGACGTTCGCCCGATCCTGGCATCCAATGAAACGTCAAATGCGTCATTGCTCCAACCCACTGACAGCTGGCCAACCAAAATGGTCATGAATACTGCGAGAAGGGATAGCCCAGTCCAACCCAGACTCCAACCGAACGCACTAATGACCAGTGAGACGGCAATTGTGGGCAGCGGATGGCTTGCCTTAAACAAACCGGTAGTCATTCGCATGGAATGACCGTATGTGATGGGTGGCTGGGTGTCCTAAACAGAGCCATTATTCGCTGGAAAGGACCATAGGTAATTTGCCCAATGCGCAGGGTTTGGGTCGGCAAACAGAGTGGGCTAAATCACCTGCGCGGGTGCGTATCGCTCTGATACAACCATCATATGAAGTTTGCTAGGCTCTGGGCCTACATACAGGATGGGAGGGATCGTGAAAAAGATAATCAATGATCCAGAATCTTTCGTTGACGAGATGCTGGAGGGGGTCTTAGCCGCCCACCCCGATTACCTCAGGGCTGTATCAAATGACAATCGTGCAATCGCTCGTGCTGATGCGCCGGTCATGGGTCAAGTCGGAATTGTTACAGGTGGAGGCTCAGGGCACCTGCCACTATTTCTCGGTTATGTAGGGACAGGACTTTGCTCGGGTGTCGCGGTTGGGAACGTATTTTCTTCTCCGTCGGTGAAACAGATCCTTGCCGCTACCCTTGAGTGCAATGGTGGCGCGGGCATACTTTTCGTCTACGGGAACTATGGTGGCGATGTATTGAATTTTGATGACGCAGCCGAACTCTTAGAAGTAGAAGGAATCCCGGTTCGTACGGTGCTCGTTGCAGATGATGTCGCATCAGCCCCACCTAGCCGTAGGAGTGACCGTCGCGGTGTGGCGGGACTCGCATTGGCCTACAAGGTGGGAGGCGCCGCTGCCGCCGAAGGAGCGAGCCTGGACGAGGTTGCATTGGCTGTCGAGAACCTCAATGTGAATATGGCTTCGATGGGCGTGGGACTCTCTCCAACGATCCTACCTGCTGCCGGAGAGCCAACCTTTACCCTGGACGAAGGGGAAATGGAGATTGGTATCGGCATCCACGGAGAGCGTGGCGTGCGGCGGGGATTAATAGAGACGGCGAATAATATCGCTGACGAATTGTTCTCGACGACTTCCGCAGACCTTGGGTTGAAAAATGGTGAGAGCATCGCTGTCGTTATTAATGGAATGGGAGCCACGCCACTGGAGGAATTGTACCTTCTTTTTCGCCGGGTTTCCCAGCGTTGCAGTGATGCTGGTATCACCATAGAGCGGACGTATGTGGGTGAATACTCCACGAGTCTAGAGATGGCGGGTGCCTCGCTTACGCTGGTACGACTTGATGATTCTTTGCGTCGACTTCTGCTTGCACCTGCATCCTCCCCGTTTGTTGGGGCAAGGCTATGAAGGGCACTGAACTTGCTGCGGTTCTCTCCTTAACATTCGCGCGGCTTGCCAACTCGAGTGATGAACTTCGTGAATTAGATGCGGCGGTAGGTGACGGGGATCTCGGGATCACCGTGACAAAAGGTGCGGCAGCAGTATGCCTCCGCCTGAGTGAACTGGCACCTGATGTTCTTCCCGGCGACGTAATCCTTGCAACTGCCGAAGCATTCGGTGCAGCGAATCCATCAACGTTTGCCTCGCTGGTTTCTTCGGGCTTAGTCACTGGGGTCCAGACAGTAAACGGTCTCCAAGAGGTGTCCACGCCTGAGATCGTTGCTCTGGGCAAAGCTGCAGCAGCAACAATCATGCGTCGCGGAAAAAGTTCTGTGGGAGACAAGACACTGTTGGACGCACTCGTACCGAGCCTCGATGCGGCTGAATTGCACGCAGGTGATGGTGCGGTGGCATTGAAAGCTGCCATCGCGGCGGCCGCATTTGGGATTGAGTCTGTCACTGGAATCGCCGCGAGTAAGGGCCGGGCAGCATGGGCGGCTGAGCGAGGAATCGGAATCCCTGACGCCGGGGCAACGGCCTATTTACGCTTCCTTGACGCGCTGAATTATGCAATGATTGAAGTCAACGATCGATGGGAGAGTTCATGACGACGAGGGTCTTTACGTTCTACAGGTTGAACGAGGGGGTAAACCTCGATGAGTTCATGGAATGGTCGCGCCGAGTCGACCAGCCCACCTGTAATCTGATGGATGCATGCCTGTCCTTCGAAGTTTTTCTTGTGCGAGGCGAAGCCCGAGGTCAAGGTTTCTACGACGTGGTCGAAGACATTGAGGTTGAGAGCTGGCAGGCCTGGCAGGACACACTCACGTCACCGGCATTCGCCCAGGTTTCTCAAGAATGGCCAACCTATGGCGACGAGTCGTCGATCCTGAGCATCCACTGCGAAAAAATCTAGAGACACAAGTATTTTTATGACACAAACAACACGCTCGACAATTTAGGAGTAATCATGGGACTCAAGATTCACCACATCAATACTGGTCAGTTGCAGAACTCACTCCCGACGTCGCTGCTGACCAGTGCCGCTAGTCCTGCCATACCATATGAGGATCGCCTGCCATACGGTTGGCAAACGGATATCGTCCGTGAGTCTGGCGAGATCCAAGACGGTGTCATGATCCCAGTTCCCGTCTGGCTTTTAGAGGGCACCGACAAGGTAACGATCATCGATACCGGGCTCGGAGATCCGGACGAGGTTTCAAACATGCAGAAGCGATACGGCGTTAATGTCCTGACCACCAAAACCGAGGAGGAGGACTTGGTGGTCGGCCTCGCTCGACATGGTCTCAAGCCACAGGACATTGAAGTGGTCGTCCTTACGCACCTCCACTTTGACCATGTGGGCAACAATGAACTTTTTCCCAATGCGAAGTTCGTCGTGCAAAAAGACGAGCTCCCGCAGGGTCTCACCCCGCCAAGTTTCTGCATGTATTACTACCCCGAGTACTCACATAAAATTACTGAGGTCAAGGACCGCCTGCAGATAATTGACGGCGATTACGAGTTAGATGATCGGGTCAAACTATTGAAGATCGGTGGACACACCCCCGGCTGTCAAGTAGTCATGGTCGAGACTGGCGAAGGTACGGTTTGTTTAACCAGCGACATCATGTACAACTACAAGAACCTTGAGTTGAACTGGCCGACCGGTTCGTGGTGGGATATTCGAGAACTAATGGATGGGTACGACCGTATTCGACGCGAGGCCGACATCATCGTCCCTGAGCACGACTGGAAATTCTTGTCTCTTTACCCAACCGGCACCATCGGTTAACGATCGTCTTTCGAGGGGCCCACGAGTACTGGGATGCTTTTACAAGTCCGTGCATTTGTCGTTCGCGCCTAGTCTTGACTTGTCCTGATGCGGTGACAACAATTCAGCAATGATCATTATAGATTCACGAGTCGCCGCGACACCAGACTTCCTGAGGGAACGTGCAACCTTTGTGCGGCTCGAGACCATCCGTTTAATTGAGATTGCCAAGGTTGGTCATTACAGTTCGGTGTTCTCCGCTGCCGAAATATTTGCAACCTTGTATTACTCCGTCATGTCCCTAAAACCTGGTGATCCGAGCTGGCCTGACCGTGACCGATTTCTCATGGGGAAGGGACACGCGGCCGTTGGCCTGTACCCAATTCTTGCCGATCTTGGATTTTTGCCGCTCGAGGAACTTGACGGGTACACGAGATTGGGGAGTGCCCTAGGGGATCATCCTGACATGCGCAAGGTCCCTGGGATCGACTTTAGTTCGGGCTCCATCGGTCATGCCCTCTCGAACGGAATAGGGATGGCTTTGGGATGTCGCCTAGATCGTCGCGAGTACACGGTGTTTGTCATGCTGGGGGACGGCGAGATGCAGGAGGGTCAAGTATGGGAGGCCGCTTTGTCAGCGGCCCACTACCAGCTCGCTAATGTGATTGCCATTATCGACCGAAATGGCTATCAGTTAGATGGCAAAGTCGATGATGTAATAGGTATCGAACCACTAGGCGACAAGTGGCGGGCATTCGGTTGGGAAGTACATGAAGTTGATGGCCACGATGTCATCGCTCTGGATACCTTGCTCCATCGTTTGAAGCAAGATACCGAGCGAAGTAGCCCGGTCTGTGTCATAGCGAACACGGTCAAAGGCAAGGGGGTGCCATTCATGGAAACTGAGCCGGGATGGCATCTGGGCTATCTGGATCCTGTCGACGCACGTGCCGCGGTCGAGGCGATTCTCATGGGAGGTGGTTCCCAATGACATTGGAACTTTCTGAGAATTCGTGGCAGTACAGAAGTCTTAATGCGGTTAACCCCGGCTTGGATTATCTCTCTGATGCTCTCATTGACCTGACCGACCAAGGACATCCGATTGTCGCGGGCGCGGCCGATTTGCAGTATTCAAATGGACTTGTGAAGTACGCGAAGGCGTATCCGGAACGGTTCTTCCAGTTTGGTATCTCCGAACAACACATGGTCTCGGCGGCGGCGGGGCTTGCTACAACAGGCAAGATGCCATTTGTTGCTACGTTCGCCTCTTTCCTTGGATTGCTGTGCTGCGAGCAGATACGGATGGACATTGCCTATTGCAATTTGCCGGTCCGTCTCATTGGGCACCACACGGGTATCTCTCTCGGTTTCTACGGAACATCACACCATGCGACCGAGGACATTTCCACGATGCGGGCTATTGCAAATTTGACCGTGGTATCAACTGCTGACGGACCACAATTGGCATCGGCAATTGCGGCCTCGGTCAACTGGCCGCAACCGATCTACTTTCGCATAGGCCGTGGTCGTGAGCCCGATGTGTACGATCCAGGAGTGCCATTTGTGTTTGGCAAAGCCATAACTCACCGAATCGGCAGTGAGATCACGATAATTGCATGCGGAACCACAGTGCATCCCGCAATCGCTGCGGCGGACGCTCTCAGCGCCAAAGGTATCTCCGTCGGGGTAATCGACATGCCGACAATTAAGCCGCTTGACGTCGACTCCGTGATTGAGGCCGGTTCTCGGTCTGCCGTTATCCTGACTGTTGAGGAGCACAATGTCTTGGGTGGTCTGGGGTCAGCCGTCGCTGAGGTCTTGGCCGAGACTCGGCCCGGGGCTCGGCTGGTTCGTCACGGAATCAAGGACGAATTTAGCCTAATTGCCCCACCCGCTCACCTCTACGCGCATTACCAGTTGGACGCCGAGGGGCTTCAGCAGGTCATGATGGACATTATTGAGTCATAAAGTGGCGTGTAGCGTCAACGTTGGCCCCCAGCGGGTGGCTGAATAGCTTTTGGTCATGTGTATTGGCTCATCCATTCCCGCATGTATTCGGGGATCACAACGGCTTGGCCGGTCACGTCGTCAAAAATGACCATCACTACTCGAGCGGTGGCTGCCACGGTTTCGTCATCATCGATAACTCGATAGTCCTGCGTGTAAGACTTATTGCCGATTGCAGAAACTGACATTTCGATAACCATTGGAAGATGGCTTGGGAGCACCATCGCTGCGTAGTCAATTTCCTGATGAACAACAATCTGTCCGTAGTGTTTTGGGAGTTCGGCGGGGAATCCTCGTTGCCAAGTTGACCGGGTGTCCTCCAGATACTGGAGAAAGCGCACGTTGTTTATGTGCCCGTATATGTCAGCGTCGGCAAACCGTCGTTGGATCACATGTCTAAATGTTGTCAATTCGTCGACCGAACCTCGATGACGACCTTGCCGACGGCCATGCGTTCCTCTAAATGCGAGAGGGCGTCTGCGCCGCGCTCGATTGGGAAGCGTGCGCCGACAAGGGGTTTGACGGCTCCTGAATCAATGAGTTTGGTCAGTTCTCGCTGGATATTGGCGCAGAGTTCTGGCTTGGAAAACGCGTAGGCACCCCAGCCAGCTCCGATCGCCGTGATGTTATTGAGGAGTAGACGGTTGACTTTGATTTCTGGAATAGAACCAGCTGCAAACCCAGCGATTACCCAACGCCCTCCTTCGCGCAACGTGCGCATGATGTCAACAGCGCGATCTCCTCCGACCGGGTCAATCACCATGTCGACGCCGCCACCGGACGCTGCAATGACTTCCTCTTTCCACGGGTCGGTTGACCGCACAACCACGTCAGCACCCATTGCGGATGCAACTGCGGCCTTCTCATCATTTGACACGATCGCTATTACATGGGCACCGAGCCCCTTGGCTACTTGGACGGTAGCTGCGCCTACTCCGCCAGCGGCGCCATGCACCGCTACCCACATGCCAGGCACGAGTTGTCCTCGAGTGACAAGACAAAAGTAGGCGGTGTGGTAATTCATGATCAGTGCGGCACCCTCTGCGAAACTCAAATTGGGGTGGAGTGGAAACGTGAGCATGGCGGGTGCCGCTGCCACTTCTGCGAATCCACCCGACTGAGTGAATGCACAGACGCGGTCTCCTTTCTGGAGCGAAGCGCCAGCAGGTGCTTCAAGGACTATTCCAGCGACTTCCCCACCAGGGGTGAAGGGTAGATCGTCCTGTTGCTGGTAGCGGCCGTAGCTTTGGAGTAGTTCGGGAAACGAGACCCCTGCGGCGTGCACCTCAATGAGGACCCGATCATGACCGGAAAAAATAGCATTGAGCTGTGGTGCGGCTTCGACTTCACGTAAAATTAGCGATGCAGGGCCGTTTAGGGCGGTGAGTTGTAATGCCTTCACAGAGATTCTCCTTTGTCAGTGGTTGTTCGCAAGATGTACATACCTTTCGCGCAGGACGAACTTTTGAATCTTGCCGGAGGCGGTTCGAGGTAATTCATCGACGATCTCGATGTGAGTTGGCACTTTGTATTTGGCCAGCCGTGTTCGCGCGTAGGCACGGAACTCCTCGGGATCCAGGACTGCACCATCCTTGACCACAATCACCGCGCACACTGCCTCCTCGTACTTAACATCAGGGACGCCGATGATGGCCAGATCGGCAACGGCACTGTGATCTTTCAGGACCATCTCGAGTTCTGCAGGGTACACATTCTCTCCACCTGAACGGATCATGTCTTTCTTGCGTCCCGTTATGTGGAGTCTTCCACCGGCATTGATGAGTCCAAGATCACCCGTGCGGCACCAGCCGTCGATGAAAGTCTCGGCTGTCTCACTTGGTCGGTTCCAGTAGCCCACGGCCACGGAAGGGCTACGTATCCAGACCTCACCGTAATCCCCGGCCGGAGCCGACGTGCCGGCTTCGTCAACGCAGACCTTTATCTGGGACAACTCGAAAGCCTGCCCAACACATTCAGGGAAGTCGACGCAGTCTTGCGGAATACTTGCAGTGGCAATGGCGCCACCTTCAGTCGACCCATATGTCTGCACCAAACCAACCCCCGGCAGTAGGCGTTGCAGTTCATGTATTATCGAAGGAGCAATCGCTGAACCGCCTGTGACGAGCATTCGCAGATTGCTCAGGCGACCGAGCAGGCCCGGATTGAGTGCAACAAGGTCACCGATCATGAATGGATAAAGCAGTGCACAGTTAATTTTGAGGTCGGCCATCACGGTTGCTGTGCGCTCAATAGAGAACCCGGTGCTCTGGGTAAACACGGCTGTTCCCTTCATGAGCAAGGTTGGAGTGAGGAGATTCTCAAATGCGCCAACGTGATAAAACGGCCCAGTCGTTAGGGCCCTGGTATTTCGGTCAATACCCCAGTGCAGGGCCTGCATACACGCGTAACCAATTGCATTTGCGTGCGTCCAGACTGCCCCTTTGGGGCGGCCAGTGGTACCGGAGGTGTACATGATCACAGCGGGTGTTGATGGCGGCCACATGGTGGGAAGGAAGTCCCGGGGGTCACTGGCGAGAATGTCAACCATCGTGGCATCGGATGTTCGCCCGGAAGAGAGCGTTATTTCGTCCGCCATGCTCACAATGTAAATTTCGGGCCGGTTACCGAGAAAGCCGACGGAACTTGAGAGTTCGGGACTCACAAAAACGACATTCGCATCGCAGTCGGTGATTGCATAGTCGAGTTCTTCCGAGGTGAGCCGCCAGTTGAGTTTGACTACTATCGCTCCCAGCCCTGTGGCGGCGAAGTAGAGGATCCAATAATCGATGCTGTTGTGGGCAAGCAGTGCTATTCGGTCACCACATTTCACGCCCCGAGATTCAAGACCACCCATCGCCGCCCGAGTGCTTGCGAGCAGCTCGCCGTAGGTGATCGACTCGCGGTCTTCGAATGAGATAGCTACTAAGTCGGAACAAGGCTGAATGAGCGGATCATCGACTGTTCGTAATATGTACGATATGTCCACGATTTAGTTGTGCTTGTCTTTGTACTTGTTGAGAGCCATAGCAACAAGATTCATCGGTTCTCTCGATCCATCAACGGAGTCCGACGCCCCAAGCTTGGAACGTCCCCACTCGGACATTAGGTGCTGCGAGTTCGCGTATGCAATTGATGTGTCGAAACCGGCGATGTCCTCGACATTGTTCAGGGACCATTTAATTGCATGTAGGAATTCGGCCGGCATCGCTGCTATTTCCAGCGCCATCTCGGTTGCTGCATCCACGACGTCACCATCGACGATTCGATTGACCATGCCGAGTTCAAGAGCTTCATTTGCCTCGACAACACGATTGGCGAATAGAATTTCCTTGGCCTTGGCAATGCTCACATGCCACGGCAGCGTGAAGAACTCGGAAAGGTGGGGAAGAATAACGGTCGATGGCGTCGCAACACGAAGGTCCATTGCGCTAGCCAGTGACCAGCCACCCCAAAGGCAGTAACCCGACATTGCTGCGATTGTCGGTGTGCCGAGTCGGCGCCACCTCTGCAGCGGCTCCGTCCAGTGCCGCCATGACCACTCCTCGCGCCCCGAGAGTTCAATCGGCATTCTGGCCCCTACGTCATCGTTTCTCTCCTCAGGCGTACCGAGGTCATGGCCCGAGGAAAAATCCTTGCCAGTGGAAGTCAAGATGATGACCTTTACGGAGCCATCGGCGTCAGCATCGAGCATTGCATCGTCGATCTCCCGCAGTAGTTGGCGAGACTGAGCGTTTCGATACCGAGTGCGGTCCATAGCAATTATTCGAATCGGGCCACGAGTGCTGAGCTCAAGTTGCTCGTACGTCCTCATCGCTATTCCTCACCAAGTGTCAATTACAAGTGTCAATGAATTGTTGGCATTTATTAGTGTGTTTAATAATATTGGCCAGTGTGACACTGGGCAAGCCATTTGTTCAATGGTGTCGCATCCATTGAGTTGGCCCATGCCTTCACATTCCACCGATGACGAAAACCAGTTCAGCATTAAGGACCGCGTAATACAGACCGAAATACAGACATTGTGCAATTTTGGTTACGAATTTCTCAACACGATAGATACATCGTGTAGTAGGGTCTTTCCCGACGTAGTTTCCTGACCCACGCCACCTTATAGGAGAGTCTGATGAATACGGCTAAGACTATTCACGCTGCTAGTGGTGAGTTCCATGTAGACGATACGGGTGAAGAGAACCTCTTTCCCGTCGTGTGCTTTCACTCACTATTCCTTGACAACCGTCAAATGGATGCGTTCACTGAGGCAGCCTCGGGTATTTTTCGTGTGATTCGCCCGGATTTTCGTGGCCAAGGTCGCAGTTGCGCTGCCAACCGAGACATCATCACGGTGGAGCAGGATGCCGGCGAGATGGCCGCTGTTCTCGACGTTATGGGTATCACTAACGCACATTTTTTATCATCATCCATGGGTGGGGATGTGGGCTTGCGTGTTGCCGCCAATCGACCCGACCTGGTCCGCTCGATGGTGATAACCGGATCCTCTGCTCGCGCCGAACCCGCAGACCAATTGACGCAGTTCCGGGTTTGGGTCGACGACGTAGGCGAACGTGGCTTTGTTGATGACGTTCTGGATACAACAGTGAGGATCATGTTCGGTCAGACAACGCTCGACGATCCCGAACGTGCAGAGATAGTGCAACTGTGGACCGACCGTATCGCCGCCTTACCTAAGAGTTTGAAACCGGCAATGGCGGGGGTTATCGAGCGCAGTTCGGTCGTGCCGCTGCTAGCACATATCACTGTTCCGTGCCTGGTCATCTCGGGTGAAGAGTGCATCGCGCGTCCCCCAGAATGGGCCGAGGAACTCGCGGATGGGCTCCCAAACTCGGAACTCTGGATGATGTCCGGTGTGGGTCACAGCCCGTTGCTGGAAGTGCCAGAGGTTGTTAATCCGAGGATTATTGATTTCTTCAGTACGCACTGATCGGATTCGAAAAGATAATTAGTTTCAACAACACCTAGTTCTAGGAGCCCCATGGCATTTGTGCAAGTAAATCTACTCGAAGGGCGCACCGTCGAGCAAAAGCGGGCATTGACCCGGGCTATTAACGATGCAATGGTTGAGCATGCGGGCGCAAACCCCGAGCTCCTCCACATTGTGATCTCGGAGTATCCGCCCGGCGATTGGGCTCGCGCTGGCGTGCTCGTGAGCGACATGAAGCAGGGCTGATTGATTTATCGGTCCCACTCCTCAGGTTAGATAAGGTCGACCACCAGTGCGGGCTCGGTCGATGCAATGACATCCTCGACACTCACTCCGGGAGCCAATTCGCGTAGGACTAGCCCATCGGGTGTCACGTCGATCACGGCAAGGTCGGTAATAATGCGCTGAACCACGTTCTTCCCGGTGAGCGGCAATGAGCAGTGGTTGACGATCTTGTGGGTACCGTCCTTCGCCACATGCTCCATCAAGACAACGACCTTTTTTGCGCCGTGGACGAGGTCCATGGCTCCGCCCATTCCCTTGATCATTTTGCCGGGGATCGTCCAGTTTGCGATGTCCCCCACTGCGGATACCTGCATGGCTCCGAGGATGGCGACATCGATTTTTCCCCCGCGAATCATGCCAAACGACAATGATGAATCGAAATAGGATGCACCATTGTTGACGGTCACCGTCTCCTTTCCAGCGTTGATCAGGTCGGGCTCTTCACTACCCTCTTTCGGGTAGGGCCCGACACCGAGGATCCCGTTCTCTGACTGCAGGACAACATCTATGTCCTTTGGCACGTAGTTGGGCACCATTGTTGGCAGACCGATGCCCAGATTGACATAGGAGCCATGTTCAAGTTCTTGCGCGGCTCGGGTAGCCATCTCTTCGCGAGTCCAGGCCATTCTCAGCCACGCTCCTTGTCTGTGTCTGTATCTGTGTCACGCGGTTGAACGGTTCGACGCTCGATCCTTTTCGAGTTCGCTTGAGTCTGGTTCAGTGCCACTACTCGCTGGACGAAGACTCCCGGGGTGTGGATCATGTCGGGGTCGAGTTCACCAGGCTCAACTAGGTGCTCGACCTCGGCGATCGTGATCGCACCGCACATTGCGGCCAAGGGATTGAAATTCCTAGAGGATTGTCGGAACACCAGGTTCCCGTGCCTGTCGCCTTTCCATGCTCTGACCAATGCAAAGTCAGCAACGATGGCTTCCTCCATGACATAGTCACGGCCATTAAATGTTCGTGTTTCTTTGGCGGGTGAGGATAGGGAAACCTCGCCTGAGGGCGTGTACTTCCAGGGCAGCCCACCGTCGGCGATTTGGGTGCCAACACCTGCAGGCGTGTAAAATGCGGGGATGCCGCATCCGCCGGCCCGCATCCGCTCTGCAAGTGTCCCCTGTGGGGTGAGTTCGACTTCTAACTCGCCTTGCAGGTACTGACGAGCGAACTCTTTGTTCTCACCGACGTAAGAGGAGACCATGCGTCGGATCCGTCGGGCGTCGAGCAGGATTCCAAGCCCCCAGTCATCAACGCCACAGTTGTTTGAGAACACTTCTAAGTCGGATGTGCCGGTTTCAAGTAGAGCATCGATGAGGACTGATGGAATACCGCAGAGACCAAATCCCCCGACAGCCAGAGAGGCGCCGTTCGGGATGTCACGCACAGCATCCGTCGCGCTTGAGACCACCTTGTCTAGGCCAGCAGAGTGACTTTGTTGTGTGTCAGCAAGTGAATCGCGGGCGATTTGGCCCCCGGTCTGCTCGAGTAGTCGTGCTGCGTCAGCCATGCTCCTGCTTTCATCTGATTCGAGTTGCGTAAGTGTGTAAATAGTACTGATCCCCGCTTGGGAGGCCTGGCCAGAGGTGATGAGGCTGCGCCCGGCGACAGCGACCACTCGCACCCCCATTGATGTGGCGACTCGCGCGACGCCGATCGGACCTTTGCCCCGGAGACTTTGCTGATCTAATGAGCCCTCTCCGACAATGACAAGGTCGGCACCCAATAAGACGTCACGAAAACCTGATGCGTCGAGTAGAACATCAATTCCCGATCGCATCGTGGTGTTAAGGATTGCGGCCAATCCCATCGCCAACCCACCCGCGGCCCCTGCACCAGAGGCGTGACTGTGATCTGCTCCACATGCCGTAGAGACAATCCCGGCCCACCTTTTCAATGCCCCGTCAAGTAATTCGACCGTTGATGAGTCGGCCCCCTTCTGAGGCGCATAGATGTAGGCCGATCCGTGTGGACCATAGAGTGGGTTATCGACATCACAGGCCAAAACAAAGTCAACATGGCTCAGCCTGTTATCTAGGTGTTCTAGGTCTAGGTGGGTTGCCTGTGTCAGTCCCTTGCCCCCGCGGTCGACCGGTTGGCCATTGGCATTCACGATCCGTGCGCCTAAAGCCTCTAATGCTCCAGCACCACCATCGGTGCTCGCGCTTCCTCCCAGTCCGACCACAATGCGGGTTGCACCCGAGTCGATGGCATATCGAATGAGCTCACCAACTCCATAGGTCGAACTGGCCAGTGCTGACTCGATATTTGGGCCGTCACCGGGAAGTAGGGAAAGGCCAGCGGCAGAGGACATTTCGATAACAGCGAGGGTGCCATTCATCGCAAAGGTTGCATCCACAGGTGTTCCAAGCGGGCCACTGACGCTCACCGTTCTCGGCGAAAACCCGCGGGTGAGGAGCATCTCGACAGTGCCTTCTCCGCCATCGGCTATGGGGAACAGTTCGATGCTTGCAACAGGCGCGACAGATCGGATGCCGCGAGCCAGGGCGGCTGCTACATCATTTGCGGTCAAGGACCCTTTGAACTTGTCGGGGGCGACAACGACGCGGAGTTGCTCTGGCGAGATCAGGTTGAATCACCGAGACCGGATTCCACGCGCAGAGCTTCAGCCTCGCCGCGGGCATTGATCTGGGACAGTCGACGATAGTCAGTTGCGTTCTGCCGAATCTCTGTCTGCTCGTCCTGTGTGGTCATTCGTCTCACTTTGGCGGGCACACCGGCAACTAGCGAGTTTTTTGGGATCTCCATTCCCTCGAGGACGACTGCACCCGCGGCTATCAGGGAACCGGTACCGATTCGAGCACCGTTGAGGATTGTTGCGCCCATTCCAATTAAGACATCGTCTTCGATAGAGCAGCCATGCAATACAGCACGGTGCCCGATAGACACGCCCGATCCGACGCTCACCGGAAAACCAGGATCGGCGTGGATGATGCAGCCGTCCTGAATATTGGTGCCAGGGCCGATAACAATTGAGTCACTGTCGGCCCGAATGACGCTTGCATAATAAACCGATGAATCTGATCCCACTCTGACATCACCCACGAGGGTCACATCAGAGGCAACCCACGCGGTCGGGTCGACCGTCGGTTTCATGCCATCGATAGTGATGATTCTCATGTGAACTCCATCTGCTGAATTGAATCGAGAGTTGTCGTGATTAGAAGTCGGTGTCGACGGATCCCTTGAGGTTGAGATAGGCGCGAGCCTCGGCTGGAGTCGCAGGAGTGCGATCGAATAGCGCGGCAAGCTCGACAGCTTTCTCAACAAGATCACGATTGGACTTGGCCATGTCTCGACGTCGAAGTCGAAGGTTGTCCTCGAGCCCAACGCGGACGTTTCCGCCGAGCATCATGCTTAATGCGGCGAGCTGGAATTCGCCCGGGTATCCCACGCCTGCGGCCGACCAGGTGAAGTTGGACGCGCCAAACAGTCGCTCCGCTGTGCGCAGCATGTGGATAAGTTGATCTGGCTCGAACATGTTTGCTCCGAGTACACCCAGAACGAATTGAAGATTGAATGGCGGAGCCAGCACACCGTCCTTTATGAGCTGGCGAAGATTGAAAAGGTGCCCGACGTCATAGATCTCGATTTCTGGGCGCGTACCGGCTGCGTCCATGAGCCCGGAGAGATATGTGACATCGGCGAAAGTATTTTTAAAGATGTAATCCCGGGTGCCCTCCAGGTACTCGACCTCCCACGGCTCAAATGGCAAGTCTCGTTGGGCAATCGTGAACAGGCCGAAGTTAAAACTGCCGGCATTTAGGGTGGCCATTTCTGGACGGAAGCGGGGCACGATAGCGCCCCTTTCCTGAATCGTCATACCGCGTCCGCCACCTGTGGTTGGCTGCAAAACGGCATCTGTTCGCTCTTTGAGTTGATGCAGGACCTGTTCGAAGAGTTCGATATCGGCTACCGGCCTACCGGTTGCCTCCTCCCGGACGTGAATGTGGAGAACGGCAGCCCCTGCTTCGGCAGCGCTGACCCCTTCCTCAACTATTTGATCCACGGTGATGGGGATCGCCGCACTCTGTGCAGGCACTGTCATTCCGCCCGTGAGTGCGCAAGTGATTATGACCTTGTCATCCATTTGTTTTGCCTTTCTTGTCATGGCTGGGGTTGTCGTCAGTATTTCGTTTCATTCAGTTCGGTTAGGTTTGCTACTTGAGGGCGCCTTAACCCTTGCTCACATTCGTGGACCATTTCGACGACGCGTGTATTGAGGGCGGCGGTAAGCCCCAAGCGCTGTGCGTGTGCAACCACACCGCCATTGATCACATCAACTTCGGTTCGTGCGCCCCGTTCGACGTCCTGCAGCATTGAAGCTTTCGTCGGTCCCAGTCGTGCCATGAGCTCCGCAAGTGCGATTTCAGCACTTGGCCGGTCTGCGGCGGTACGAACTACTAGTCGGTCGGGATGGACGCCGGCCATGTCATCGAGTTCGATGCCTGCTGCTATCGCAACGTCATAGCCTTCCCTCCATAAACCAAATGCGAGATCCTGGCCGCCAGGTTGCGCCAGTACATCCGCGTAGACGAGCCCCGAGACCACTCCTAAGCCAGAGAACGTACTGTTCAGTAGCAGCTTTGACCACACCTGACCGAAGATGTTCTCGGAGATGCGAACGTCGCCAACATTGTGAAGTACATCCCGAAGTTGCTCGAGGCGGGTGGTAATCGTGCCATCGACTTCCCCGATGACAAAGGGTGCGACGGTGGTCTGCGCGACATGGCCGGGACCTAGATTTGTCGCCCCCCACTCGACTATGCCAATGAGTAGACGCGATCCTCCGACGAACTCCTCCATGCGATCCTGCACGAGGCCGTTGCCGCAGGAAACATAGGTGTCAATGAGGTTGCGCTCGAGAAGTGGGGTAATCGCAGACTCGAGAAACGGGGCCTTGACGATTATCAGGGCAAAGTCGAAGCGCCCGACGAGTTCAGAGGGATCAGAGACTGCAGTGATGGGGATGACTGAGGTTTCACCGAGTTCATCGAACACTAAGCCTGGATCATTCATGAGCCTTACGTGTTCGACGTTCGCATCGAGAACCGTGACGTCTTGTCCGGCTCGAGCAAGCCGCGCGGCAGTCACACCACCGATGGCTCCAGCACCGACGATTAGTGTCCGCGTGGTCATGGCGTGATGCTCCTTCGAATGGCGTTCGCGTGAATAAGTGAATTGTATCGTTTCATGCTGCAGATCTGTTGGTGTCGACCGGGCGCCCTTATCTACATCGCTTCTCATTCATGGTTCCCGCATAAACGATGGTGGTTACGCGTTATTTTTTTCTGTGGACACATATCATTTACGTATGGAAACAGTAGTTAAGGACATATTCGTTATGGACGGCGGCCGACTGACGGTTGAAGGAAGCACGTTGGTGCCCGGGACCGACTATGGAGTCCCGAGGACAATTCCCGTCCAGTACTTCCTGGTAGAGACGACGAAGGGGTACATACTGATCGATTCGGGTAACGATCCTGATGTCATCACCGATCCCATCGGTGCGTGGGGGTTTGATCTTGCTAGCGCGTCCAATCCCGAAGTGCAGCCGCATAACCATCCGTTGGAGCAACTGAAACTGGTGGGACTCGAGGCGAGCGACATCAAGATGGTCATTTACACACATCTGCATCATGACCACTGTGGTGCTGCACGCTTTTTTCCGAATGCATTGCACGTCGTGCAGAAGGCAGAGCACAGGTGGGCATTTCAGCCTGACTCGTTCGCCAAGAAGCCTTATAACCAAAAGGATTTCAGGCACGATCTACGGTGGCAGCTTGCTGAGGGGGACTGGTGCATCTTGCCGGGCGTCCACTTGGTCAGCACTCCAGGGCACACCCCCGGTCACCAATCAATTGTTCTGTGGGATACCCCCAATGCGGGCACTGTGATTCTTGCAGGAGATGCAGTGAACTGCTGCGCGAACATTGAACTTGATGTGCCACCGGGGATTACCAGTGATAACGCAGCGGCGGTTGCATCTTTGCATCGGCTTTCGGCGCTGGCCGCTGCGACGGATGCAACGATGCTCGTGAGTCATGATGCAAAATTCTTTGAGCAATTGCCCAAGGCACCTGACGCATTGAGGCAACTACCCGCAGACCTCCGTCGTTTCTACATGAAAGGCGTTCGCCACCTGTACGACACTGCCGCTGATCCCGACAACATCCTGTGAGCGATCGCCGAATTGCGCTGATCGTCGGGGTGACGGGGATCACCGGGCAGAACGCGGCGCGAGCACTCCTTGATGAGGGCTGGACTGTTTTTGGGCTGTCGCGACGTGCGGGGACGGTGCTGCCAGGGGTGCATCACCTTTACGCAGACACGCTTGATTCAGACTCGCTTCGCACGGCTCTTCATGGTATTGACATCTCGCATTTGATTTTCGCGACGTGGTCACGTCAGCCCACGGAAGCTCAGAACTGCGAAGTGAATGGGGCGATGCTTAGCAACACTTTGGAATTACTCGGTTCGACAACACAGTTGGAGCATGTATCGCACGTTACTGGCCTCAAACACTATTTAGGACCATTCGAGTCGTACGCGCAGAGCCCGATGGAGACCCCCTTTCGGGAGAGCCAATCACGGAAGCCGTATCCGAATTTCTACTACGTCCAAGAGGACATACTTTTTGCGATGGCGGAGGTTTTCGGGTTTACCTGGTCAGTTCATCGGGCGAGCACGATCATCGGATGGGCTTTAGGAAATCTCATGAACATGGGAGTGACCCTGGCGCTTTATGGCTCGCTGTGCCGAGCGACTGGAGCACCTTTCGTGTTCCCCGGGTCGCCAGAGGGTTGGAATGGAATTGTCGACATTGTTGATGCCCGGCTTCTCGGGCGGCACCTTCGGTGGAGTTTGACCGAACCCACTTGCCGTAATGAGGCATTCAACGTCACCAATGGCGATGTTTTTCGTTGGAGGCAAATGTGGCCGATCCTCGCCGCCGATTTGGGTGTCGAACCCGCGCCGTACCCCGGCGAGGCGAATCCGCTCGCTGAGCGCATGGGAGATGTTGACGGCGTATGGGCGCGGATCATCACCGAGAACGAACTTGCGCCAACAAATGCTTCAGACCTCGCATCATGGTGGCACACTGATGCCGATCTAGGACGCAACCTCGAAGCTTTCGCTGACATGTCAAAGAGCCGGCGTGCTGGCTTCCTTGACTACAAGACCTCAGCGGATTCGTTTCTGGAACTGTTCGAGCAAATGCGAACAGAGAGAATCATCCCGCGATATGACTAAGTCGTCTGCGAACTAATCCGTTTCAATCGGTAATGGGCTTCGAAGGTCATAGTGTTGACGAAGCACGTGATGTTCGTGATTTTAATGATTCTTAAGTTTTAACCGTGTTGTTGATGCTAGATTGCCTCGAACCTTGTGAGGAGCAAATTCGCAGTGACTAATTTCGAATCGACTAAAACAAGTAATGACAGCAGGTCGATACCCCCGATGACCGGGGCACACGCGGTGGCCGAGGTCATTTCGCGAATGAAGGATCCAGTCGTGTTCGGTATGCCCGGTGGCTACACCATGCAGATCTACGACGGCATCTATGCTCATCGTGACAGGATCAAAACCGTTTTAGTGCGCGAGGAATCCCTGGCCACGATCATGGCCGAAGCACATGGCCGAATGACGGGTAACCCGGCAGTGGTGATGGGCCAGGGCGCTTGGGTCCTCGGAAACGCCGGTATTGGAATCATGGAAGCGCTACTCGGCTGCTCACCGATGGTCATCCTCATTGATGCGACAGATCACGGCTCCTTTTCCCACATGGGGCCATACCAAGGTGGGCTGGGTGGCTACGGCTCATATGACCTTGTTGCAGCAATGCGCGCAATAACCAAGCGCACGTTCGTCGCCAATGACCCCACCCAAGCACTGCAGATGACCCAGTTGGCCATCAAGCATGCGACTGTCGGGGAACAAGGTCCGGTGGCCGTTGTATTTACGAGCCGATCGCTCTACGGGGTCATGTCTGCTGGAACAGAGCCTCCCGCATACCTTGATCGGTCCTATGCCGGTCCGGCGATCGTGAAGGCACCGAACCATGACTTAGATGCGGTCATCGCCGCCATTCATGCGTCGAAGACACCCGTGATCATTGCTGGCAACGGAGTGCGGGTAGCAGGCTCGGAAGGGGTGCTCTTAGGGTTCGCTGAGCAAGCAGGAATTCCGGTAGCAACCACTCCGGCGGGTAAGGGAACTTTTCCCGAGGACCACCCGCTTGCTTTGGGGATCATGGGTCCGTTCGGGCACGAAACGGCTATTGCTGGAATCGGATCTGCGGACATGATCATTGCCCTCGGAACCAAACTGGGAACGTCAGACACTGCGAACTACAGCCCGCGCATGATTGATGCATCACGACAAACACTTGTCCAGATCGACATCGACCCTTTGAATCTTGCATGGACACAGCCAATCGATATTCCCGTTCAAGGTGACCTCGCCGACGCACTGCCCCGACTTACCGCCTTAATGAGACACTCGACGAGCGGCGGTGAACAGCGCGTTCAACTCCTCCGGGAAGAGCATGGCTACTACGGCCGTGCTTTGACGTCAACTCCAGGTAATTTCAGTGCCCGCGATGCCGTAACAGTGCTGTCACAGGAACTTCCCAGCAATGCGGTGGTCACCTGCGATGCCGGCGAGAATCGGCTTTACATGCTGCATGATTTCCAGTCGAAGCAGGGTGGCACGGTTCTCCAGCCCAATGGCGGCGGTGGCATGGGCTACGCGGTACCTGCCGCTGCTGCAGTAGCAATTGATTTCCCGGGTCGCCCTTCGGTCGCAGTGTGTGGTGACGGTGGCATGGCCATGACCCTGCACGGCTTGGTAACTGCGGTGGAGCTAGGCTTAAAGATGATCGTTGTCGTTCTTGACAACCAGATACTGGGCTGGGTTTACCACGGCCAAAAAAGTCGCGCTATTGCATCTGAGTTTGGGGATTTCGACTACGCCGCCATCGCAAAGGCTATTGGCTGCAATGCAGTATCAACAGGAGATGTTGAATCCTTCCGTGACGCATTGCGTGCGGCACTTGACTTCAATGGAGTTTCTGTCGTGGTTGCACGAACATCCCGTGATGACCGCTACCAGCAAATGATGTCTTCTCTTTCTATCGGGGATCCCTATGCGGTAAGTGGGGACGATGACTGAACACTCGCATGTCTGGGGATCAGCAGATCAACCTTGGAGGATCACATGAACAACGGACGCTTTGATAACAAGGTCGCTTTCGTGACGGGCGCTGCATCTGGAATCGGCGCTGAAATCTCCCGGCAGTTAATTGCCGAGGGAGCCACGGTTATCGCTGGAGATTTGTCTGCCGAGAACTTGGCAACTATGGCGCAGGAGTTAGGCAGTTCCTATGTGCCAGCCACTGTCAACGTGACCATTGAGTCCGAGGTTGAAGCTGCGGTGGCACTAGCGATTAACGGCTTTGGTCGGCTTGATTTGGCAGTCAACAATGCGGGCGTTTCTCGGGGTGCCCCCATTGTCGACCTTGAAGAAGCGATGTGGGATATCACGGTCGACACCATTCTCAAGGGAGTATTTCTCTGTACCAAGCATGAAGCCAGAGCAATGCGAGGGAACACCGATGGCGGGGTCATAATCAACATTTCCTCCCTCAATGCACATGTGCCCATGCACACCGGTGCCGGTTACGCGTCCGCCAAAGCAGGTGTCGAGATGTTCACCAAGAGTTCTGCCCTTGAGTTGGCGCCTTACGGGATTCGCGTCAACGCAGTTCTCCCAGGGCTCATTGACACTCCATTGACGCAGCGCCGAATCACAAATAAGCCACTCATGGAGGAATGGATGACCCGCATCCCTCTTGGTCGTCCAGGTCAGGCGGACGATGTTGCCGAGCCCACGCTCTTCTTGGCGAGTGATGCAGCGCGTTACATCACGGGTACGAGCCTTGTCGTTGATGGAGGCTGGGAGATCACCGGCTACCCGGACTTAAGCAAGTACAGTTAACGTTGCTCGATTTCGCTCGCCCAGCCTGGAGCTGGCCCGAGTTCTTCCCTGAGTTTCTGTAACAAGAAGTAGGCCCGGTTGCGGTACTGAACGATTTCTTCGATCCGTTCGCGGTCCATGCCGGTGAACCCACCGCCGGTCTTGAGTCCCAGATCTCCGTTTGCAATGCGTTCTGTCAGTAATTGCGGAGCGGCAAATCGCTCGCCATAGGCAGCAGCGAGGCTTTCATAGCTTCCGATGTATACGTCTAAACCCGCCATATCTGCGGTTGCAAAAGGCCCGAAGAACGGAAGTCGGAAGCCGAAGGAGTTGCTCACCACCTGGTCAATCTGGCGCGGGGTAGCAAGGCCTTCTTCAACCATTCGGGTGGCCTCGTGGAAGAGCGCGTATTGGAGTCGATTTGCCACAAAGCCAGCTTGATCGCTGACACGCACAGCCACCTTGCCGAGACCTTGGATCAATTTCTCGCTGAACTCAATTGCCGGGAGAGCGGTCTGGCTTGAGGGTATTACTTCAACGCATGGAACGAATGGTGCGGGATTCATCCAGTGCACACCCAGGAACCGTTCGGGGTGAGTGACATACCCGGATAAGACCTCGATCGGCATTGCTGAAGTGTTCGACGCAATGAGCGCGTCGGGTCGTGCGGCCGAACTGATCCTGCTCAGGACCGTGGACTTCACATCAGTGCGCTCGGGCACCGCCTCGGCAATGTAATCGGCATCCGAGACGGCATCTTCGATACTATCGCCGCATTCAAGATGCTCCTTGATCAGCTCTGCGCTTCCATGCGGAAACAGTCCATCGACCTCGAATTCGCGGGCCTCGCGTACAAGTCGGTCAAATGACGCCAATGCGATCTCTGCACTTGCATCGGCAATGACACACGAATAACCGTTCAGAATGAAAACCTGAGCCATGCCTCCACCCATGTATCCGCTGCCGACAACCGCGATTCTGGGAAGATTTGTTTCTGGTTTCATCTGGTTCCTTTTTAAGTGCAGTTCGAGGAATGGTTACTTGATGACTTGAGGATTCACGGGTGATCCTACGGAGCCCGTGAACGTTAGTGGTGGTGCAACCAGGAAAAATTCGTACACACCGTCCTTCGCGCAGTCCTCTGCAAGGGAGTCCATATCCCACATCTCGCCCAGAATTATTCCCGCATTGACCAGCATGATTATGTGAAGGGGTTGGAATACGTCAGCGGTCTCGTTGGGGAGCACTTCCGTGCCCCAAGTATCCGTTGCAACTGCGGCAACGTTGCGCGGGCAGAAGAAGTCAGCCGCGGTTATCCCAAGCCCCGGTGCCGGTCCGCCAGCAAAATCCCCCCAAGCTCCAGTACTTCGACGCTCACCCATTTGACCAGTTCGAACAAGGACAAAATCGCCCTCGCCCACTTCGACACCTTGATTCTCTGCGCAACCTTTAAGATCGGCATCCGTGATTGCGTAACTTGTTGCAAGGGCCAGGACACCCTTATAGCGAGCAATATCGAGTAAGACGCCGCGACCCACGGCCTTGTCTTTGACATTGGTGATGCTGTTGCGTAGTGCTCCTCGACTGTTAACTTGATCTGTCCCATGACCGTTGTACATTTGGCCATCAAAGAAAATGTGTGCAAGGGCGTCCCACTGCGTTGACGACTGAAGCACGAGGTACACGGCGTCGTCTGTGTACCGTAGGCCGGGAAGGAAATCCTGAGCACCGGACTCAATATCGCCGCCGTCCCAGAGCATCACGTGCGAGGGATTAATTCGTCCGCGTTCGCCTGTCATCGGACCTTTGTCATCAAGTGGAAGTGCTAGCGAGAAGACCCTTCCATGCCGAATAAGCCGGGCTGCTTGAGCGCGCATCTCGGCAGTGACGAAGTTCAAACTGCCAAGTTCATCATCTGCACCCCAACGTCCCCAATTACGGTATTTGAGTGACATTTCGCGAACGACCTCGATGTCAGGAGGGCTTGATTGAATCATGATTTACTTCCCTTCGAATTGAGAATTCTGCTCTGATCGCTGCTCGTCCCTTGAGTATTTCTGATGTCAAATTTGGTGCAGGCCGCCGTTGATCTGAATTGTCTCTCCATTGACGAAACTGGCGGCAGGACTGCACAGGAAGACAATTACCGATGCAACCTCGCTAGCTTGGCCTAGCCGGCCCAGGGGAGTTGCGGCGATCAGAACCTCACCGCGAGCCGCGACGAGATCGGCGGTCATCGAGGTCTCAATGATGCCGGGGGAAACTGCATTAACACGCACCTTTGAACCGAGTTCCCAAGTCAAACTGCGGGTAAGGCCGAGTAGGGCGCCTTTTGTGGCGGCGTAATGACCGTGTCGATTGCTGCCGCGGTGTCCGGCGATGGATGAAATGTTGACAATTGAACCGTCTTGGTTGATATGTGGGATACAGGCTCGGATCATGTAAAAAACACCATCCAGGTTTACCGACATAACCGTGCCCCATTGCTCATTAGTCATCTCCGAGATGGCCTGTTCTGGGTAGATTCCGGCCGCGGGCACAACGAAGTCGATGGAACCAAACTTGTCGACCGCAGCTGCGACGAATGTGTCATTGCTTGTCGATGAACTGGCATCGAGGTGGAATGAAAGGACATGAGCCCCGGTGGGATCGAGAGTCGTCGCGAAATCGCGAAGAGGATCGACTGCAAAGTCACCCATGGCCACATTGGCACCGGCTGCTCGGAATTGAACCGCAATCTCACGGCCAATTGCGCCGTTGGCACCAGAAAGAATGAGTGTCTTTCCTGTAAAATCAGTCATGGTGAACTCCTATTCGATGGATCCATCAGTATGGTGCGCGTATGTCATGAGAGTTGAAATCTACTGCACCGCAGCGGTCATTGATGGTGAAAAAATAACAATTAAGTAAAGAAGGATGTTCCAAAGGATCCATTGGTCTAGCCTTGGGCCACGATTGCAACTGAATCAGGAGAATGACCTATGGATAACAACACGGTTCCTTCAATGCAAGAACTTCTGGCCGGACTCCCTAAGAACTGGGGCAAATGGGGGCCTGACGATGAAGTCGGCTCGCTGAATTATTTGACCACCGATCAGGTGCTAGCGGGAGTCAAATGCATTGTGTCGGGAAAGACATTCACCCTGCAGATTCAGATGGGAAATCCCAGTGGCGACCCTGTTTGGCCGGGTCGCTCCGGAGCCAAACGGCACAACGTTATGGATCGTGGTTTTTATTTGGGCGGCGCAGGAGTGGTGTTTCCCGGCGGCATGGAGTACGCCGATGACGTAATGACCATTTACAATCAGGGTTCAAGTCAGTATGACGCTTTGGGTCATGTCTGGTACGGCGACCATATTTACAACGGGTATCCCGCTGAGACCACGACGGGTGGTCTCAAAAAGGCGAGCGTGTTACCCATCGCTGAGCGTGGAGTGGTAGGTCGGGGCATTCTCATCGATATCGCCCGCTATCGCGGCAAGGCGGTCCTAGACCGTGGAGAGACTTTTGACCATAACGATCTTGTCGCCGCCGCGAAAGCTCAGGGGACAGAGATTCAAAAGCGTGACGTACTCCTCATCCACACAGGGTTTATTGGTTCCTTTTATCACACCCCTCGAGACGAGTTCTACACGGACTTCATTGAGCCCGGGTTGACCTTCTCCCCCGAACTCGTTCAGTGGTTTTACGAGATGGAAATACCCAACTTGGTGACTGACACGATCGCCAACGAAGTAACTACTGATCCGGTTTCTGGCGTTGTCCTACCACTTCACTCGGCACTAATGTGCAATCTGGGTGTCGCATTCACGGAAATTTTAGCCCTTGATGAATTGGCCGCCGACTGCGCGGCTGATGGCCAGTACACATTTTTGTACACGGCGGCGCCTCTGAAAATAGTTGAGGGTACCGGTGCTCCCGTCAACCCGATCGTCATCAAGTAGACCCCATGCATGACTCAACAGGAAAAGTTGCCGCCATCACGGGTGGAGCTTCTGGGATCGGATTTGCCTTCGCCCAGCGTTGGCTAGCGCAAGGTGGGCGCGTAGTGCTCCTAGACTTTAATTCAGATGGGCTAGGTGCGGCCGTTGATCAACTAGGTGGAACAAGTGTAGCTCGAGGAGTATTAACCGACGTATCGAACCGAGCCTCAGTCGATGATGCATTTGCGACAATCGCTGATATTGAGGGTCGACTAGACGTAGGGCTCAACTGCGCTGGGATCCCTAACCCCGGACCAACTTCTGAAATGGAAGACGAAGCATGGGTGCGGCTAGTAGACATCCACTTGAGCGGGACAATGCGAGCTTGTCGTGCGGCGTTCCCGTTAATGAAGCTTGGAGGTGGAGGCTCAATCATTAACATGTCCTCTGTTGCAACGCGACTAGGAATGCCCAAGCGAGCAAGCTACAACGCCTCGAAGGCAGGCATCGATGGTCTGACCCGCTCTCTGGCAGTTGAGTGGGTTGGGGACAACATTCGCGTTAATTCGGTCGCTCCCGGTTACGTCAGGACGGCTTTTACAGATCATCTGATTACTCAAGGTCAACTCAACGTGGCTCCGATTGTCGCGCGAACCCCGATGGCGCGATTCGCTGAGCCGGAGGAAATTGCTGCCTCGATCGCCTTTTTGGCGTCCTCCGATGCTTCCTACGTGACCGGGGCTACCCTCCACGTTGACGGTGGCATGACGGTCGATGGCGCTTGGTATGGATGAACACCATAATGGTAGTAGGGAAAACAACATGAAAGATCTGATCGTTCCCAATTTCCTCCAAGCAATTGTTCCGACTCAAATTGGAATTTTGGTTCCAGATCTCGCGGAGGGCATCCGAAAATGGTCCGCGATTTTAGGGCGCAATGACTGGCTCGTATACACGTATGGACCTGACTCAGTCCCCGAGATGACTTATCGCGGAAATCCTGGACAGTATTCGATGCGACTCGCACTGATTGGGTCACAGCCGCAAGTTGAATTGATTGAGCCCCTCGCCGGTCCGAGTATTTACCATGAGTGGATAGACGAACATGGATATGGTCAACACCACATTGGCTTTTGGGTCGACTCGATAGATGAGGTGATTACGCAATCCTTCGAGGCGGGAATTGGCCTGACCCAAACTGGCAAGGGCTATGGCCTTAATGGGGATGGTGGATTTGCCTATCTCGACACTCTCGATGCAATGGGTGTGATTCTCGAAGCCATCGACGTACCATCTGTTCGAAGGGCCAGCGAGCCGATTCCAGACTAAATTGAGGAATCTAATCTGGTAGACGAGAGTGGGAAAGTGGGAATGGTGGACACCGAAGCGCTTGTTGGTATACCGGGATTGACTGGAGTCGATCACATCGGTTTTACGGTTCCCAATTTAGAACAGGCACATGATTTTCTTGTAGGCGTAGTGGGTTGCACTTTCCTATACTCCCTTGGACCATTTCTCCGTGACGATAATGATTGGATGCAGGAACACCTCAACGTTGACCCTAGGACCGTCATGCGTGAATTGCGGTTCTACGACTGCGGCGGTCAAGCGATCTTCGAAGTCTTTGCCTACGAGACACCGGATGGGAAACACACTGCCCAGCCACTCAACAGTGATGTTGGGGGGCATCACGTGGCGCTCTATGTTAAAGATCTTGACGCGGCCGTGGAGTACCTTCGGGCGGCGGGAGTCAGAGTACTTGGGGACCCGACCTCGAGCAGTGGCGCTAGTTTGGGTCAGCGTTGGGTTTACTTCCTTTCACCTTGGGGAATGCAGTTCGAACTCGTGAGCTACCCGGAAGGCAAGGCATTTTTTAGTAAACAGCACGAGTCACCGGCACCCTTGGTCGGATAGATGGTGAACGCGCCACGACAGGCGACACCGTCCTTGGCTCCAATTGTTGCTAGTGAAAGGGTTGCGAGCGAACTTCGTTCGCTGATTCTTTCTGGCGAGTTGTTACCGGGAACACGGATCAGGCAAGAGCAAATCGCCGCACAACTCAACGCGAGTCGCCTTCCGGTACGTGAGGCATTACGTATGCTTGAGTCGGAGGGGCTTGTCACACTTCGCGCGAATAGTGGCGCATGGGTCTCCAGACTTGAACTGCAGGAATGTCAGGCGCTGTACTTGATCAGAGAGCGAGTTGAGCCCCTTGCTTTGGCAGCAAGTATTCCTTTTCTGAGCAGTCGAGATCACGCTGAACTCGAAGCGTTGCAGATAGATATCGAGCACTCCACCGACGCGGAAACTTTCCTGTTGTTGGATCGAGAGTTACACAAACTTACCTACAGCGCATGTCCAACTGAACTTCTGACTTCCATGGTAACCCGATTTTGGAATACAACGCAGCACTACCGCCGCGCCTACATTCGTATCACTGGAACCGAACGCCAGTGGGTGGTCAATTCCGAGCACCGCCTGCTGATTGACGCCATCAAGCGGAGAAACACGGGGGACGCTGAGCGGATTCTGTCGGGTCATATCCGACGTACGCGTGAAGAACTCGAACATCATCCTGATGTGTTCGACTCTGAGAACTCGGTCGACAACGACTACCCAACCAGTCGCCGCTACTTGCTCTAGTTGTCGGACCTATCTCCAGGGAGTTCCCTTAAGCACCAGGGCCTTGTACTCACGCAAGTATGAGGGCTGGGTTTTCCACGACTGTCACAAACTGACTCATCCAGCGAGCTGCCGTGGCCCCGTCCACAGGGCGATGGTCGACGGATAAGACGAATCGCATTACTGAGCCAATTCTAATATCTTCTCCGTCGACGATTGCCTCACGCTTCACGGCACCAACAGCGAGTATCGCCGATTGAGGTGGATTCAGGATTGCAGTGAACTCCTCGACCCCGTACATCCCTAGATTGGTCACCGACACTGTGCCACCCTCGAGTTCAGAAGGCTCAATTCTGCCAATTTTCGCTCGGGCGACAAAATCCTGTGTAGACAACGCAATGTCTGTTATCGACATTGCGTTAGCCCCTCGCAGAACAGGTGTGAGGAGACCGCCGTCAGTTGCGATGGCCACCGAAATATCGACCGTGGAGAACTGGCGAATGGCCTCTGGTGTCCAGATGACGTTCATCTCGGGAACGTAAGCGTGGGCCCGGGCGGTTGCTTTGATCACCAGGTCATTGATGGAAATTTTAACGGGGGAGTGTTCGTTCAGGGTCGCCCGAAGTGACAACAGTTCATCAACTCGACACGAGCCGCGGACATAAAAGTGGGGGGCGGTTTGCTTGCTCTCAGTCAGGCGACTGGCTATCACCCTTCGCATCCGAGTATGAGGGATATCAGAAATGCTTGTCGGTGCGCCGGGGCCACTTTCCGGGGCGGCCGACCGATCGGTGTCAGGCGTGATTCGATCGGCGATAGCGGCTTGGACATCGCGGCGTCGTATCCTTGCGTTCGGGCCAGTCCCAATGATTGCTTCCAAAGGGATGCCGGCGTTGCGAGCCAATTTCCGAGCCAGCGGGCTGGAGAAGATCCGGTCACTGGGCGGCGCAATCCCTGAAGAAATTGGGGATTGGACCGTTGTGGTGGTGACCTCCGATTCAGGCACATGCGACGTTCCGAAGCCCAGTCGGGTCAATTCAACGTCGATGTCGGCAATGTTTTCATCAAGGTCGGCCACTAAGGCAATCGGTGCCCCCACGTCCACTGTCGCACCGTTCTCGACAAGTGCTCTAACCAAGACACCGTCAGACTCTGCGGCCATGTCCACCGCGGCCTTTTCCGTTTCAACCACTGCTAGAGCGTCCCCTGACATGAACTTGGACCCCTCGTCGATAAGCCAATTGGCGAGGATGGCGTCCACCGCATTCGCGGCTACTTCCGGCATTCGAAGAAGTTTTGCCATGAGAGTTCGCTCCTTAATAATTCGTGTCTGAGTTGTGCGGGGGTCAGGCCGTGCTTTAAAGCGCGAGGGAGCGCAGTTTGTCGGCGATGTCCTTAGATTTCGCGATGGCCGCAGCCTCCAGCACCTTGCTAATACTCGGTGAGGCCTCGCTGCCGGTTACGCGCTCTATGGGTTCATCCAGCCAGTCGAAAAACCGGCGTTGGATTTCATCAGATAGCCAAGCACCATAACCGGTTCCGATGGCTCCCTGCTCGACAATTAGGACCCTATTGGTTTTTTTGATGCTTTCGCCGATCGTGTTCCAGTCAATGCTCGCGCGATCAAGCCAACGCAGATCGATCACCTCAGCGTCAACGTTTCCGAGTGACTCAACGGCGAGAAGACATTCGCCAACCATCGACAAGTATGAGATGACGGTTATGTCATTGCCTGATCTACGGATTGCTGCTTTACCGATCTCGGTGAAGTAGTCATAGTCCTCCACCGGGGCTATTCCGGTAGATGTGTACAGGTCGACATGCTCCAGTATTAGGACTGGGTCTTTACATCGCAGTGCGCTGTTCATCATGCCCACATAATCGAATGGGTTCGAGGGTGCTGCGATCCTCCAGCCGGCCGAAGTAACGTATATTCCGGCCGGATCCATTGAATGCTGTGAGCCGTAACCGGTACCCATTGCGATCTTCCCACGAAGGACCAAGGGGACGTCACTCTCACCACCGAACATGTGACGTGCTTTTGCAATTTGATTGAAAATCTGATCTGCGGCTACCCACATGAAATCGGCGTACATTAACTCAATTACGGGTAGGAAACGACCATCGAGTGCGATACCGCCACCAAGACCAACAAAGGCGTTTTCACTGATGGGTGTGCCGAGGATTCGGTCCGGGTAACTGTTAGCCAGTCCCTTGGTGACGCCGTTAGTGCCTCCATTTAGCCGGTGAATATCCTCTCCCATGATCACAATGCGATCGTCGGTTGCCATTCGTCGATCAAGGTTTGTGGATATTACTTCAACAAATTTGCGATCCTCCGTCTGACCGCTAAACGTTTCAATTTCTTCGTAACGTACCCCAGCAAACTCAGATAAGTCTCCACGGATACCTACATCGACGAAGTCGGGATTGGGCCACTCCGAGGGCTTAATTCGCCGCTGTCCAGGTTTTCCTTCGGGGTCGGCCTCCAGCATAATTCCGCCAACCTGTTCCATAATTGCCTTACTCTGGGTTTCACTCTCGTCCACCTGAGCCCGGGTCATGATTCCGCGGCGGATGAGTTGATCGGCTACCTGAGCCAAGGGATCGCGGGCCCGCCATTCGGCTTCCTCCTCCTTAGTCCTGTATCCGAAAGCTGAACCGGGGAATGGTCCATTTTGATGGAAGTAACGGTAGACGTCTACTTCAATAATTGTGGGGCCATTACCGGCTCTCATATGCTTGAGAGCCTCCTGAGTAGCAAGGTGGACGGCCATGGGATTCATGCCGTCGACTTTCCAACTGGGTATGTTGAACCCGAGTCCGCGGGCGGACAAACGCGGTTCGGCGGTCGCCTCATTAACCGTTGTCGAGACCGCATACTGGTTATTCTCGATAAAGAAGCAAACGGGCAGGTGCCAAGCTGCCGCGAGATTCATGCTTTCGAGAACAGAACCAATATTTACTGCTCCATCTCCGAAGTAGGTAATAGATACGGCGTCAGTTCCGGCGTGTTTATCGGCCCATGCGAAGCCGACTGCCTGAGGAACGCCACCGCCGACAATGGCGTTGGTGCCCATCGCCCCAGCTTCCTTCCACTGCAGATGCATCGAACCGCCCCGACCCTTGCAATATCCACGGGCCAGACCACAGATTTCGGCGAGGCTTCGCTCCAAAACGGTAGCGACTTCGGGAGCGATCGGGGAAAGGAGATCGATTCCATCAGGTGCAACGTATGCGAGTGCTTTGGCGAGGAACTGATGGTGCCCTCGGTGCGAACCATTGACTTCGTCAGCTCCGGTCAGGGTGATAATTGACCCGACCGCCCCGCCTTCCTGCCCAATACTGGAGTGAGCAGGACCATGTACAAGACCTTCTCCGGCTAATACGAGCACATACTCCTCGAATGAGCGAATGAGCATTAGTTGGGAGAGCATTGCGCGAAGCAAATCAGGATCGGCGGCATCCCAGTCGGAGGTTTCTGCGGTGATTTCAATCCAGGGTGCAGCGGGAGTCAGAGTGCGGTGTGTGGCCATATTGGATCTCCAATGTCGAGTTGAGTGCTCATTCCCAAGTGTGTCGCCACCAGGACGTTCGAAGGTGTCAAGGCTTGCGAAACGATACACATGAATGGATCCATTGACAACCACTTGTTACTAGATTGATACCAATTCTTATCTGCGAATCGGTTGACAAGACTCGTGGTATCCGGAATTGTTCACGATGCATCGAGGTCTCTTGGGGACGTTGCCTAAATGAATGGATCCATAGTGAGCAGCCTTTTCTTTAAGTGAAGGCTTTACCCGAAGGGGAGTAACAAATGCAGCAGTTTGAAGACGAAAAGTGGCGAAATGACTTTATCGCGCAGATAAATAGTGACGACCAGTTCGTCACTTCAGCCAAGTATTTCAATGTGCGGATCGGAATCAAAACTGACGAGGGAACCTATTCGTTGGACGTTCGTGACGGTAAGGTCCTTTCCTTTTCTTCAGGTGGAGCTCTAACCGGTGACGACATCGTTCTTATTGCCCCTGATAGTGAATGGCAAAAAGTCTTAGACGGCACGACGGACTGGTTTGAGGCAACCTCACCTGGTTTGGGCCAAATGACCTTCGAGGGTGACGCTGTAGCTGCACTACGTAACGTGAAGCCGATGTGGCGTCTGCTCATCGCAATGTCTCAGGCGGGCAAACCTGCTGCCAAATCAGGCCCTTTTTCACCTGATCCTGTATCAAGTGGCCGCGAGATCGTCGGCAAATATGTGGATGTCGATGGCATTCGGACACATTATGAAGAAGCGGGTTCAGGCCAGGCGATCGTCTGCATCCACGCCGCTTGCCAGGACACAATGATGTACCGTCAAGTGCTCGACGGGCTTTCTGACTCGTACCGAGTTATTTCAATTGATGCACCCGGGCATGGCAAGTCAGCAGAGCCTGCCAACGGTCCACTCAATGACATTAGTGATTTTGCCGCTTTTTACGAGCATTTCATGGACGAACTCGGCCTCGAAAACCCAATAATTGTTGGCTGCTCAATGGGCGGGAACATGGTTCTTGAGCTCGGTGCGAATCGACCTGATTTCTACCGTGGAATCGTTTCGTGTGAAGGAGCTGATTACACACCAACGGTGAGTCCGTTCTTCCTTGAGATTTTAGAGATTAACGCTCCGCAAATTTTGGAGTGCTGGTCACAATCACTCACCGGATACCGCACTCCACCGGATCGTGCTCGGGAGGTCGTTTGGCAGATAACACGTTGCCGCCCCGAATACGCGGTAGGCGATCTGACAGGTTACGCCGGGTTTGACAAGCGGGACGTTGTCGGCACGATCAAGTGCCCGGTCGTTCTGTTAAGGGGTGACGCTGATTGGTTGGTGTCGCAGGAGATGGTTGAGGCAACAAGTAGCCGCATACCGGGAAGCCGAGTTGAAGTTCTGATGGGGACCGGACATTACCCAATGATCGAGAACCCTGTTGAGTTCAACGCGTCCATCCGCACATTTGCCGATTCACTTCGCTAGTTAGATTTTCTGTCCGACACGATGAGCGCCGCTCGTTGCCCTATGAGACTGGAGGTGAAGTGACAATATTAAGTCGGAGGTGACCCCCTGAGGCCAAGTCCGAATGAAATCCATTAGCTCTCTTCAAATTGGCAACATTCAAAGGAGATAAGTTTATGAAACGAAGTAACATTGGGCGCAAAGGTGCAGTAGTTAGCCTTGCCCTTGGTGTAGCAATTTTGCTTGCATCATGCAGCAGTGATACCGCGACTGAGGAGACGACTGCCGCAGCCGAAACATCAGCGGCAGCAGAGTCCGAAGCACCCGCAACAGATGCAGCAGGAAATTGCATCAACGATATTTTTGGTGCCGGTGGACCTGAAGCCGGTGAAGGCGTAGTTATCAATAACGGCATGCTCCTTGCAATGACAGGCGCAGGCTCTTTCTTCGGTGAAGTGATGAGTAAGGGTTCCGAGTTGGCAGCTGAGCAGATCTTGGCTGCTGGTGGACCTGAATTCAAAACCAGCATCGCAGATCACAAGAACGGTGACGTGCCTACCGCAATCACGGAAACCAAGCGACTCATTTCTCAGGACGACATCGTGACGTTGCAGACGTCATACGGCGCTCCCAGTGAGGCAATTGCTCCGATCATTGCAGAAGCCGGTGTTCTTACCCTCAACGGTGGCGGGTCCAGCCCAGGCCAACTCAGCAAGGACTTCCTGTGGCAGAACCGTATGTTGTACGCAGAAGATCCCAACGCTGGTGCACTAGCTTGGATCAACGCAACTTACCCAGACGCTAAGACCATCGCGCTTATCGGCACAATGGAAAATGGTGTTGGTACGTTCAATGAATCAGCACCCGCAAACTGGGCTGCCCTAACCGGTGGAACTGTTGTTGCAGCTGAACAGCATGATGTCGGCGCAACCGACTTCAAAGCTCTCGCATCCAAGATCAAGGCAGCCAATCCAGATGTCATCATGTCGTTCAGTTTCGGTGACGACGTAGGCTACCAAGTCAAGGCATTGCGTGAGGCTGGCGTGACAGTCCCAATCATTGGCGACGAGTTCACACAGCAAGCAGCAGAAATTGCTGGTGCAAGTTATGACACATTTAACTTTGCAACGGACTTCTACAATGTGGACAACCCGAACCCCTGGAACGTCTGCTACGTCGAAGCACACCGCGCAAAGTACGGCAATGACCCTGAGTACTACGGCTCAAACTATTACGAGCAGGTCTTTATATTCTGGGAATTGGTCAAGCGTGTTATTGCAGCGGGTGGGGATCCAGCAGATGCAGGTCAGCTTCAGGCTGCACTTGTAGCTGACCCAAGTTTCAAGTCAGTGTATGGCGGCGACGAGGCCACGGTCGGAATCGCAACCTTTGACGCGAACGATCACTCCATCTCCAAGCCAATGGGCGTTTTCTCGGTCGTTGATGGCAAGCCAGTCCTGGAGCAGGAAATCGTCAAGATTGCCCCAGGCGCCGATCCTAAAACCGCGCTCGTCGCAAAGTAGTCACACAACTCGAAAAAAGAGATAAAGTGACAAGATCCATTAAATCAACAAAAACAAGTTAATAAATAATCAGTAGGAGAAGGGGATCGCAGTGCAGTTTGAACTGTTAGCGCAATTGATCGTTTCAGGCATTGTCTTGGGGTCATTTTATGCGCTGTTGGGTGTGAGTTTCGGCCTTGTTTACCAAACGTCGAAGATCTTCCACCTAGCCAATGCGATCCCCTTCGCCGCTGCCGCCTATGGCGCAGTGTGGTCGGCGAGTACTTTACGTTTCCCACTTTGGCTAGCCTTGATTTTTGGTTTGCTAATGGCGGTCATTTTCGGACTGCTCATTCTGGTTTTGGGGTACTTCCCAGTTATGGCGAGAAACGGAACATTGCTTGCTTTGTTCCTCGTGTCACTTGGAATAAGTGTTGCATTCCCGAATCTCCTGCAGATTGTATTTGGCACAGAAAACATCCCGCTCAAAACTTATGGAGCAGATGGTGAGTTGGGATCCGCATTTGACAACAACGTTTACACTTGGGGTTTTGTCACCATCACCACGATTGATATCCTCAAAATTGTCGTCGCCTGGCTCGTTGTCTTCGGTGTAGTTCTGTTTGTTAATCGAACGCGGTTTGGTCGATCGATCACAGCACTTCGCACTAATCCCACCATGGCCGCGGCTGTGGGAATCAGCACTAAGACTGTTTACATTGTGGTCTTCGCTTTGGGTTCACTCATCGCGGGAATTGCCGGTCTATTTGTCGCAGCGGAGTTCGTCGCAAACCCAATCATGGCTATTCAATGGACGCTCATTGGTTTCATCGCCGTATTTTTCGGCGGTATTGGTTCACTACTGGCCGCGTCAGTCGGCGGCCTAATTTTGGGACTCCTCAGCAGTTTGAGTTCGCTGTACCTTGGGGTCCAATGGACTCCGGTGGTTGTCTTTGGCGCACTATTCATCACTTTACTGGTTCGTCCGCAGGGTCTCTTAGGAAAGGCAGCCGTTTAACATGGGCTACTACGCGCAAATCGCAATCAATATTTTGATCCTAATCTCCCTCAGCGCATCTCTGAATTTACTACTCGGCTACGCCGGTAGGGTGTCCATGGCGCAAGCAGTTTTATTCGGGGTTGGTGCTTTCACAGCGGCTCGCGTGGTGCTTCCGCCACCCGATGAAACTACGAGTAATGCTGTGTCGGGAATCGGTTATGGCCTTGGTTGGCCTTGGTGGGCGGGGGTGATCTGTGCAATTGTCGTTACATTTCTTGCCGCACTAGTTATTTCGCTACCGGCGGTGCGATTAGTTCGTGGGGAGTACCTAATTCTCCTCACACTTGCATTCCAGCTCGGTGGTCAGCAAGTAATGACCGTTGCCACAGGATTCACGGGGGGACCTTTTGGCGTTGCTGGCGTTCCATCCATCAATATTGGTGGTGTCTCATTTTCAACACTGAAAGATGATGGCGCCATACGTATGGCCCTTCTCATGCTCGTGGTGACCATTGTGATTCTCGCCATTGCCTATGGATTGGGAGAGTCACCTTTTGGCCGCTTGTTGAAAACACTCCGCGAGCACGACACTCTCCTCCCTGCTCTCGGCAAAAATCCGATTCGACCAGAGTTACTAATTTTTGGAATCACGGCAGGGATTGCGGGTGGAGTGGGCGCGTTCTTCGCATTCTCACAGGGCGCAATGACACCGGTGAACTTCAACCTTGACTTGTCTATCATCATCATTTCGGTTGTGGTACTGGGTGGAGTTGGAAGCCTGCAGGGCACCATTCTCGGCGCAGTTTTCTTGGGACTTTTGGAACCGGTTCTTCGGGTCGTACTCGGAGATGATGCAATTCCTTGGCGGGCCGTGGTCTACGGAGGGGCCTTGGTTCTTATGATGCTTCTGCGACCTGCTGGAATTATTCCCGAGGGATCCGGGATCAAACTGTTCCGGCGTAAAAAAACACCGGGCGAAGTAATGTCTTCAACAGAGGCTTTGGATCGGCTCTCACGGGTGAGCGCGGCTTCGGTCCCAGGAGCGAAACCCGCTCTAGAAGTCATCGATCTTACGAAGGCTTTCGGTGGCTTGGTTGCCGTGGGCGGTGCATCCTTCTCGATACCAACCGGGGAGATTACAGCGCTTATCGGCCCGAATGGCGCCGGAAAAACCACGATATTCAACATGATCACGGGCTCGATGAAGCCGGATTCAGGAAAAGTGCTACTTAACGGAATTGATATAACCGGCCTATCCCCCGTCAAAGTTGAAAGGGATGGCATAGCACGTTCTTTCCAGGATGTAAGGATTTGTGAGCGGATCACAGTGCTTGACAACGTCATGGTGGCGGTGCCTCACCAACCGGGTGAAAACCTTAGTTCACTTACTTTTCGACCCCTCTATACGCGCCAGCGTGAACGACAAGTTCGCGAGCGGGCACTTGAGTGTCTTGCGCTGTTTGGGGTAGCGGACAAGGCGTACGTCAAGGCCGGGGAGTTGTCCTATGGGGACCAAAAATTGGTTGCGATAGCGCGACTGCTCGCGACTGACTGCGACGTGCTCCTCCTTGACGAACCCACAAGCGGTGTGGATCCTGCCAACGTCGAAGGCGTTATGCAGGGTGTCAGCAAGTTGCGTGATCTTGGTCGTACAGTCTGCTTGGTGGAGCATTCGGTGCATTTCGTGCTGCAACTCGCAGACCGGGCAGTTTTCCTCGATCAAGGAATCGTGATTGATCAGGGAACAGTTCAAGAACTCATTGACAAGCAAGAACTCGCCGACCTCTACTTTGGGTCGTGATCGGATTGAATGGAGAAACTTTGACTGTCGATGTGAAAAATTTGCTGAGCACTAAAGGTCTTACGGCTGGCTATGGAAAGCGCCGTGTCATTACTAATATCGATCTTCACGTTCTACCCGGTGAGATTGTTGGGATACTAGGACACAACGGTGCGGGCAAAACAACGTTACTAAAAAGCGTGTTTCGCATGCTTCCCATCGACGCTGGCGTAATCGAGTTTCGTGGTGTCAGCATCAACAAAAGCACGAGTGTTAAGACTGCGGCCTCAGGCATGAGTTACACGCCCGCGGAGCGTGCGATCTTCCGTGATTTGACGGTTACTCAAAACCTCGAATTGGGTGCGCACGCGCTGAAGGAAAGGGGCAAGCTCGGTGAGCGCATGGATGAGGTTATGGCGATTTTCCCGATCCTCGGTGAGCGCAAGAGCCAGCTGGCGGGTCGATTTTCCGGTGGTCAGCAAAGACAACTTTCACTCGGAATGGCATTGATGTTGCACCCTGAACTAATGCTCCTGGATGAACCATCCCTCGGCATTTCGCCCGCGGTCGTCAACAGCACTTTCCAGACTATTCGCGACCTCACCAAGGAGCGAGGTACGAGCGTGCTTATTGTCGAACAGAATGTCAAAGCTGTTACGACCATCGCCGACCGTGTCTATGTGCTGCGAAACGGGGAGATGGTGCTCGAGGAGACGGGCGAGCAGGCGCGCCAACGAACTGAATGGTGGCACCTTTTCTAAATGGTTTTTTGGGTGGCATTGCCCGCGGAGCCAAGGTGAGATCAAGGCAACTGCGAAGAAGAGAACCAAAGGAGTCAAATGACGGCGGATGAATTGTCCGGGTCCATGCGAGGTTTAACCTCTTACGGTGACCTGGGCTTTAGTCGTTTCCTCCGAGGGGCGTTCTTATCTTCAGCCGGTTATGACCGTGAGGATCTCTCTCGCCCACTGATCGGGATCACGAATCTTGTATCGGACTACAACCCCTGCCACCGTTTGGTCCCGGAGATCATCGAGAATGTAAAACGGGGTGTCCTAGAGGCCGGCGGTCTGCCTATGGTGTTTCCGACGATGAGTCTTGGTGAGACATTCCTAACGCCTACGTCAATGCTATTTCGCAACATGCTCGCGATGGAGACCGAGGAACTCATACGTGCGCAACCAATGGATGCGGTTGTCCTGTTGGGCGGCTGCGATAAGACGGTGCCTGCCCAATTGATGGCTGCAGCAGTGAGCGATGTGCCATCCATAATCGAGGTCACCGGACCCATGATCGCCAATTCGTGGCGGGGTGAGCGACTCGGTGCGTGTACGGATTGCCGAAGGATGTGGGGGAAATACCGTGCGGGTGACCTCGATGAGGTGGAAATCATCGATGTAGAACGGTCCCTTGCCGCCACGGCAGGAACTTGCACGGTCATGGGCACCGCCTCGACCATGGCCTGCATGGCCGAGGCACTCGGAATGATGCTGCCGGGTGGTGCCACACCTCCGTCTCCGACAGGGGATCGATTACGTCACGCGACTAATACCGGTCGCCGTGCGGTCGAACTTGCCCGCGAGCCGCTGGTCCCGAGAGAGATCCTCACCAAGAGTGCCTTTTTCAACGCACTCAAAGTGCTGGCTGCAATCGGTGGATCGACAAACGCGATAGTGCATCTTCTAGCCATAGCGCGTAGGGCGAATATTGATCTGACGCTGGCAGACTTCGATCGGGTTAGCGCACAGGTGCCCCTCATTCTCAACCTAAAACCATCGGGTTCTGGCTATATGGAGGATTTCGACCAAGCAGGAGGCCTGCCAACCCTAATGAAAGAACTCGAGGGCATCCTCGACCTTGACCACGTTGGTGTGAGTGGGCTCAGAGTTGGCCAAGAACTTTCACATGTAGCCCTTTGTCAGCCCTGGCAGTCGACTATTCACCCGTTGTCCGACCCATTCGGTGAACCGGGTGCGTTGGCGGTACTTACCGGAAGTTTGGCGCCGGACGGAGCGGTCATTAAGTCTTCGGCGGCCACACCCAAACTCATGCAGCACACGGGACCGGCTGTGGTTTTTGAGGATGCGGGCGATGCTGCACGGCGTATCGATGACCCCAACCTCGACGTGACACCAGACTCGGTGCTGGTATTACGGAACTCAGGGCCGGTAGGAGCGGGGATGCCCGAGGCAGGGTCTCTGCCCATACCGCGCAAGTTGGCTGCCGAGGGTGTCACTGACATGGTGCGAGTGTCCGATGCTCGGATGAGTGGAACGTCTTATGGAACGGTGGTACTGCACTGCGCCCCCGAGAGTGCTGTGGGCGGACCGTTGGCGTTTGTACAAGATGGTGACTTGATTCGACTCGACGTGGCAGGCCGTTCAATTGACCTTTTGGTGGACACCGCTGAATTAGAACGTCGCGCAGCCGAATTCACCGTGCGCGAAGCCCCTGCACGAGGTTGGCTTCGTTTACACCATGAACATGTCCTCCAATCAAATCTCGGCGCAGATCTCGATTTCCTATGAGCTCGCAACGTTTAGTGCGTTCTCGATTTCTTCTCAGCGTTGGGCGGATTGCATTGTGAGTGAGATTCAACTGAAAGCCCGAGCTATAAGAATTCCCATTGATCGACCCACCCGTATGTCTACCCGTATCCTCGATGCGCGTGAGTTTGTTCTTGTTTATGCGCAGGCGACTGACGTCGATTTGGTTGGTGTTGGCTTCACTTACGCCGGAACGTCGGGTGGATCGATCGTCGCCGAAGTGATCAATACCGTGCTGGCAAACGTTGTGGATGACCACGGTTCCACGGATATTGTCGGAACGTGGGAAGCGATGTTCCAAGAGTCACTTCTTTTGGGCCGGCGCGGCGCAGTCCTGCGGGCTATGTCCGCGGTGGACATCGCCCTTTGGGATCTTGCTGCCAAGCGGGCAGGGGTGCCACTCGCGGTTCACTTGGGTGGGTCTGCACACGACATCCCGGCCTATGCATCCGGCGGTTACTACCGGCAGGAGCCCGCGGGGTGGGCCGATGCCGTCACACGTGAAATCACATTAAACCGTGAACAGGGATTCACCGACCACAAAATTAAGGTCGGGGGGCTCAGCGTTGCGGAGGATCAGAAGCGGGTGGCGGCCGCCATTGAAGCGATAGCAGGTTCTGGACGCCTTGCCCTCGATGCCAACAACGCCTACGGCAGCCCGAGCGAGGCACAGCGAGCAGCCGAAGCATTTGAACGAGCGGCAGGTGAAACTGGCCTGTGGTGGTTGGAAGAACCCCTTTCGGTGGAGGACGTTCGAGGACTGGCTCGGGTCCGCGATCGAATAAGCACTCCAATCGCAACCGGAGAAATTGCTCAGACCCGTCACGATTTCCGAATACTTATCGAAGAAGGTGCTGCCGATATTCTGCAACCCGACGCGGGGGTGCTGGGTGGGGTAACCGAGTACATGCGCGTTGTTCGTACGGCTGAGACATTCGGCATGACCGTGGCTCCACACTGGCACGCGAATCTTCATGTGCACCTTGCCGCGGCATCTACCACCTCACTGGCGGTGGAGCATTTCACCCTTGGCAAAGACATCTACAACTTTGAAAAACTAATCGTCCCTGAATCACGCTTGCAGATCGCAAATGGAATGGCGAAAGTTCCAGTGGGCCCTGGACTTGGGCTGCAGTTCGATGAAGACATGGTGAATGCGCACGAGCTTTTGGCCGGTGTTTCATGAGCGACAATTCGATCCAGAAAAGCCGGGTATTCGTCGGACCGGATACAGTCCCCGAAGTCGCCGAGGCCGTTGTGGCAGGTGGATCAACATTGGCTGAGTCGATCTTAGATGCCGATGCCGTTGTGTGGTTTGGCCGAGATCCTGAAGAGTTAGACGCAGTCCTCCCCCAAAGTATTCGCTGGCTGCAGGTTCCCGATGCTGGGGTTGAAAAGTGGATCGACGCCGGTTTTCTTGACCGCGGATTTGTCGTGACGAGTGCCGCCGGCGTTTACGGTGGGCAGGTAGCCGAGCATGCTCTAGCCCTTGTACTCGCTTGCGTTCACCAAATCGCCACATATGCCCGTGCGCAATCGTGGAATCCTCGGGTCGCGGACATGGGCAGCCTTGGCTCGAGCCAGGTTACGGTTATCGGCGCGGGAGGGATCGGTACATCGCTGATCGCGTTGTTACGCCCCTTTGGCTGCAGCATCGTCGCTGTGACCAGGTCGGGGCGGATGGTTCCGGGAGCTGACCTGTCCGTGGGACCTGATGGGCTGGAGACCGCTATCGCCTCGGCCGACATAGTGGTGCTCGCGGCGCCCTCGACAGCTCAGACCTTGAGCCTGATCAACGACCGAACGATTGACCTCATGAAACCTACTGCCGCGCTCGTGAATGTTGCCAGAGGCAATCTAATTGACAGCGAAGCACTACTTGCGGCACTTGATCGAGGTAGGCTATCTGCCGTTGCCCTTGACGTTACCGACCCAGAGCCGCTTCCCGACGGGCATCCGTTTTTTTATCACCCAAAAATTCTTATCACGCCACATGTGGCTAATCCCGCGATGTTAAAACGAGCAAGTTTCGCCCAGCATGTTCAAGATAACTGCCGACGATTTAATAATGGCGAGACCTTGTTCGGTGTCATCGATTCTGATCGGGGCTACTGACCATGTCGCCAAATTTTTGTTCATCTGCAGCTATATATGACCGATGTAAATACGAAGTGTTGAGGAGCACAGTTATTAACGTTGGTGTCGCCGCCAACACCTATTCATAGTAATATCCACGCTTACGCAATGAAAGGAATCGTTATGACCAATCTGCATTTGGTGAATCGCTCGTTACCAGAGGTTGCCGAGGTTCTTGTGGTGGGAGCAGGGGCCTCAGGCTCTGTTGCGGTATTAGAACTGGCCAAGAATGGCGTTGGGGTTGTTTGCCTCGAGCAAGGTGATTGGACACCGGCCTCTGAGTTCGCTGGTGACAAGCCCGAATGGGAATTGGTGAAGCAAAAGCAGTGGCACCCAAATCCGAACGTTCGACAAAACCCTGCTGACTACCCAATAAACACCACGGAATCGGATGTCAATCCTCTTATGTTCAATGCAGTTGGCGGTAGCACGATTTTATATGCAGCCCACTGGTGCAGGTTCCTGCCATCAGACTTTCAGGTAAAAACCATGGATGGCGTCGCGGATGACTGGCCTTTCACATACGAGGATTTAGTTCCATACTACGAGGAAATGGATCGTGTAATGGGAACATCGGGATTGGGCGACGATCCCGCGTACCCTGCTGGCGAAGGTTTCCCACTGCCGCCACTGCCAATTGGTAAGGCTGGCCTCAAAGCGGCGACAGGAATGAACAAATTGGGATGGCACTGGTGGCCTGGACCCAACGCTATTGCTTCGAAAAAATACGGTGACAGGCCACAGTGCCTGCGATACGGAGCATGCCTAACCGGCTGCCCGGCAGGCGCGAAAGCCAGTACAGATCTGACCCACTGGCCCGAGGCACTCGAGGCGGGGGCGCAACTCGTGACCGGCGCGCGCGTCCGTGAGATTACGGTTGACGAGAACGGTCTGGCCAATGGAGCGATTTATATTGATCGTGACGGAGTAGAGCACCACCAGAAGGCTGGGATTGTTATTCTCGCTGGAAATGGTGTTGGTACAGCGCGGCTGTTGCTGCTGTCAAAGTCGGAGAAATTTCCGAACGGACTGGCAAATTCGACTGACCTTGTTGGACGACGCCTCATGATGCATCCCTATGCCGCTGTCGTCGGTACATATGAAGATGAACTCGAAAGTTGGCTCGGACCGGCAGGCCAGCTCCTTCAATCAATGGAATTTTATGAGACAGACAAATCTCGTGGATTCGTTCGTGGAGCCAAATGGAATCTCATGCCATCGGGTGGACCTCTCGGTATGCGTTCGGGATATGGGGGCCGTCCAGTGGAGGAGTCATTCGGTGTGAACTTTCACCGCAACGTCAAACAGGTGCTCGGTCGCTCATTTGAGTGGGGGATCATTGCCGAAGACCTACCTGACAATTCCAACAGAGTGATCTTGGATCCAGACCTCAAAGACTCTGATGGCATTCCTGCTCCAAAGTTGGAGTACAAGAGTTCTGAGAATACTTCAAAGCTCATTGACTTCAATGTTGCAAGAGCGATCGAGGCACATGAGGCTGCTGGAGCGACATCAATAAGCAGCACCACTCTTATGCGCGACTGCGGCTGGCATTTGCTCGGTACAGCCAAGATGGGTAACGACCCAGCTGATTCAGTCGTTGATCAATGGGGGCGAGCACATGATGTGCCGAACTTGTTCATCATTGATGGAAGTGTTTTTCCCACGTCTTCGGGTGTGAATCCGACCGCGACGATCATGGCGAATGCTCTGCGTTCAGCACGACATTTGGCCCAAAACATAGCAACCCAAGTGACTTCGGCCTAGGCCACGAGAGGCGAGAGAACAATGCTAACCGATAAACAGCGAATGATTTATGCAGAAATGGCTGACTTCTTGATCCCCGATGCAGAAGGTATGCCATCGGCCAGTCAGGCCGAGGTTCCGACTAAGTGGATAGATCAAGCACTTCATTTCAGGCCGGACCTTGAAGTAGGACTCCTTCGTGCGATTGAAGCTGGAACGGACGCTGACCCGGCTGCGGCAATTGAGGATTTGAACGCCAATGATATGGAGGCATTTGACGCACTTGGCGTTATCACCTCAGGCGCATATTTTCTCAACCCGATTGTCAAGGAGCTGATCGGTTACCCAGGACAGGTTCCAATGCCAGGCACCGATGACGTTGATTCATATATCGAAATGCTTTCCGATGTCGTTGATCGTGGCCCCGTATACCGTCCAACAATTCACTAAATCAATTGTTCGACTACTCAGATGGTGGGACCCCGCTAAAACACATTACGAAAGGATCGCTCCATGACGAAAGCATTTGACCTCGTTGTAATTGGAGCAGGGATAGTTGGCCTTGCTTTGGCCGATGCTTGGTTGGCGCGCAATCCAGAGGACCACGTTCTTATTGTCGACAAAGAGGACAAGGTCGGTGAGCATGCCTCAGGGCGCAACAGTGGTGTTCTGCATGCCGGCTTTTACTACGCCCCGGACACTCTCAAAGCCCAGTTAACTCGACGCGGAAATCAACAACTTCGAGAATTTTGCTATGAGCGAGGCGTGCCTATCCTGGAGTCTGGCAAGGTGGTTGTCGCTCAGTCACCCGAGGAAGTTCCCCGCATCACCGAACTATATGAGCGTGGTGTTGCAAACGGGTGCACCCTGGAAGTAATTGACGAAGCCCAGTTGGCGGAAATTGAGCCACTGGCACGAACCCATGGTAAGGCCCTGTGGTCCCCGCTAACAGCGGTCTCTTCACCGATTGGCGTGACAAAAGCGCTCGCAGATCGTGTGGTCGAACGAGGGGGTGAATTACGACTTTCGACGACAGTCTCGCATGCAGAGCCAGGCTGGGTTGTATTAAACGGTAATGAACGAGTCTCTGTCGGCCACATGATTAATGCCGCAGGTGTGTATGCAGACCGAGTGGCACAATGGTTCGGGGTCGGAACGGATTATCGAATGCTGCCGTTCAAGGGACTCTATTTATACGGCAACTGGCCTGTAGGAAAGCTCAAGCGCCACGTCTATCCCGTACCGGATCTGCGCAACCCATTCCTCGGTGTTCATGTGACCGTGACCGTCGACGGATTGGCCAAGTTAGGTCCCACCGCAATACCCGCACTGTGGCGTGAGGATTACGGAAAAATCTCCAACATAATTCCCAAAGAATCGCTTGAGATAGCAGGAATCTACCCGAAGTTCCTCACTAGCAAACACCACGATGTTCCCGGATTATTGAAGTCAGAGGTCCCCAAGTACATCCGTCGCTATCTAGTTAAGCAGGCGCAAGGACTAGTACCGAGTGTGGCGCTTCGAGACTTTAAAAAGAGAGGACGCCCAGGCGTTCGCGCGCAACTCTTTCATGTACCCACGAAGAAACTCGAGATGGACTTCGTAGTAGAACCAGGCGAACAGTCGACGCACATTCTCAACGCTGTATCGCCAGCATGGACGAGCGCCCTTGCTGTGGGCGAGTATGTGGTCGACCAAATTCATTTGGGCGGCAGTACCGGTCGAATAAAAGGTTGATTAATCAAAAAACTATTTTGTCAAGGAAGGAGTGTGCGATGTCAGTTGAAAAATTGGTGAGTTCACTTTCAGGTAGCAAAATCTTCGACCTAGAGCATGATCGTTATGTTGGCGCTGCTATTTTCCCTGCCCACTGGCCAGGGTTTGTGTACACGTTGCATAGGCACCACGAGGTCGTTGGTGGCCAAGCGCGCTCCAGCGCTTCGGGCACCTTGATCATGCAAGAACATTCGGGTACTCACATCGACGCCTTGTGCCATCAGGCGATCGACATGGAGATGTTTGGAGGAGTCAAGGTTGACCCATCGGTGCAGACACCACGCGGGTTCACTGAACTTGGTGTGGAAACTATTGAACCCATTCTTAGACGTGGGGTCCTTCTCGACGTTGCCCGTTGGAAAGGTGTGCCCTACCTTGAAGCTGGGTATCTGATCACTGACGCAGACCTTGAAGCGACGGCACTAGCTCAGGGGACAGTTATGAAAGATGGTGATTGCATCCTCATTCGGACAGGTTGGGGGGTGAACTTCCAGGATTCCGAAGGATTCCTGAAGGCGGCCGGTGTCGGTCGAGAAGGGGCCCGTTGGTTATCAAAACGAAAGCCATTTTTATGTGGCGCCGACAATGTAGCCTTCGACGTCCCCGAAAATGTTGACATCGAGCTTGGGTCACTTCCATCACACACGATTCTCATTGTTGAGAATGGCATCTACATAGTGGAGAACCTCCAACTTGAAGAATTAAGTGAAGCGTCCTGTTATGAGTTCGCTTTTATTTGCCTGCCGCTCAAGCTTCGTGGCGTCACAGGCTCACCCGTACGTCCAATAGCAATCGCCAACGTAAAATAATAACCATCGAAAATAAGAAAAGGATGCAAAAATGAGCAATGTCAATCTAGAAATGGCCCAGAAGGCTTTGGCAGCCGCCATTGCGAAGGCGGAGGAAATCGGTTCACCGTCTTCCATAACCATTATCGATTCTGGGCGTGAACTCGTCGCCTTTGGTCGGATGAATGGAGCATTATTGGCGAGTGTTGAGATCTCTCAGGCGAAGGCTTACACGGCCCGCTCGTTGAACTCGGCCACCAAAGATGTCGGTCCTTGGGCGCAGCCTGGCGGCCCCCTTTACGGCATTGAGACAGCCCACATGGCAGCGGGACGCGCTCTCGTCACCTTCGGCGGAGGTGTACCCATCACTGTCGGCGGCGAGATTATCGGAGCAGTCGGCGTTGCCGGTGGGTCACCCGATCAAGATCACGAAGTTGCCTCAGCCGGCGCCAATTCTCTGGCTGACTGACAAATGAGTGACCTACGACAACTCGTTGGAAAACGAGTGTTAATGACTGGCGGCTCTGGCTATATCGGGCGCGCATCTGCCTTGCTCATGGCTCAGCACGGAGCTCGAATCGTGATAGGAGACATCAACCTAGAAGGTGCGCGGGAGACCGTGGCGATGATCGAAGCCGAGGGCGGAAACGCTCTCGCAGTCAAGACTGATGTTACGCAGGAGGATGACATCGTCTCGCTAACGGCACAGGCCGTTGAGTTTATGGGCGGCATCGACGTCGGTTTCTTTAATTCGGGTATTCAGCGCTCTGGACGAGTTGAAGAATTCGCGGTCAAAGATTGGGATGAACTGTTCATGGTTAATCCTCGACACTGCTTTCTCATGGCTAAGCACACGTCGCCGCACATGAGCAAAGCGGGTGGAGGTTCGATCGTTTTGATGTCCTCGGTTGCAGGGGTCAAAGGCGGCCCGGGGATGACCGGATATTCGGCATCCAAGGGAGCCATTAACGCTTTTGGCCGTGCCCTTGCTGCGGAGCTCGCCGGTGATCAAATCCGGGTCAATGTTTTATGCCCCGGATGGGTCGACACACCTTTTAACCAACCAGCCATTAGTTTTATGGGTGGCAAAGCCATGCAAGAGGCAATGGTCGAACAGATTGTACCGTTGGGTCGCCAGGCAATCCCCGAGGAAATTGCCCAAAGCGTGCTCTTTCTCGCCTCTGACATGTCGTCTTATATGACTGCACAGATTGTCCTTGTCGATGGCGGTGTCGCTTAAGGCAACGTTGTCGCGCTGTTGACAAAGCGAGCAGAGTAAACAGAGCAAGCATGCGCATGTTGGCCAGTTGGGTATCCATCCCCGCCTAGCGAGGATGGATACCCAACATCAGATTTGAGGTAAAGCATCATGTTTGATCGCACTCGACCGCAAATTGGATCGCAACTCACGGTTCGCCGGGTCCGGTGCGCGACAGTTCGACACGAGTTGGACATTCCACTGCAGTTCAATAGGTGGCGTATTACGCATCGGGAATTCGCGATCGTGCGCGTGGACACTGAAGAGGGCGCATCTGGATTCTCATATGGTTTGACGAGAGACGGCCCCGTCGCCAGCATTGTCAGGCGCAATGTTGCCCCAGTTTATGAGGGTCGCAACATTAACGATCCTTTCCAAGCCTTCCTAGAGTGCAGACTGGCCAACCACGCAACGCTCTCTGCTGGGGTTGGAATGCGGGCACTCTCACTTGTCGACATCGCGGTATGGGATGCGCTAGCGCGGACCCGCGAGTTGGGGATTGCTCGCCTGCTTGGTGGATCGCCAAAACCCCACTTTGCGACGTCGATCATTGGGTATCCGCCGACAATGTCGCCTGCCGCAGTACATGATGAAGTATCGGGCCTGGTCGCCCAGGGCTGGTCACGATTCAAAGCTCCAATTGCGAGCACCCCGCAACTCACAGAACAACGACTTACGGCAGCGCGTGCGGCTGCAGGAGACGGTTGGGTGGGACTTGACGGGAACTACTCGCTGGGCACGGTTGATCTGGCAGTCGATCTTGAGCAAAACCTGCGCCACCTTGGGCTTGGTTGGATAGAGGATCCGCTGCCACAGGGGGATGCCGCGGCTTTAGCCGAGATGCGCCGCAGGGTTGTAACCCCCATTGCTGTGGGTGATGATCAAGGGGGCTCGTATCACCCAGAAGCACTCCTTAGAGCATCTGCCATTGATGTATTGCGGGTAGATGCGACCTCAAGTGGGGGAGTGTCGGGGATGATCCGAATCGTCGATGATGCGAAAGCTGCGGGAATCCCGATTGCCCCGCACATGTTCCCGCATTTTCACACACGGATTCTCGATGGACTCAATGTCGAGGAATATCCAGCGGAATGGGGAATTCCTGGCGCCGGGGTGCATCCAATGGATGACTCACTTGAACAGCCGGAGATGTCTGGGGGAGTGATGGCCCCATTACCGGAAGATCCGGGCTTTGGGCGCATTGTGAACCCTGCATGGCTGAGCAAGCAGGAAGTAAACGACGATGAAGAAATGCTGAACAATTTACCGGAGGACGCTTGCATGTGACTGATTAATAGATAATGAATCCAATAAGGGTATGTACTCGACATGAATGAGGACTTTTGATGACGCAGGCAGTAAACGAATCCCGTTTTGACGTCTCCGGGAAAGTGGTAGTGGTCACGGGAGCTGGGCGCGGGCTAGGTCAGGGGATTGCCGTGGCCTTTGCAGCCGCAGGTGCGCGGGTCCTAACGGTTAGCAGAACTGCATCCGAACTTGCACAAACTTCTCAACTTATTGCCGAGGTGGGACCGCCTGCGGTCGAAGTTGTTGCCGACCTCACAGACCTTGATGGACTGAAAGGACTCGCTGGTCGCCTCTGGGAATGCCATGGGCGCATTGACGTTGCAATTCAGTCGGCGGGGCGGCAGTTGCGAAAGGCCTCCGCGGATGTCACGCCTTCTGAAATGAGGGAGATGCTGGATCTCAATCTTGCCGCCCCGTTCCTACTGAGTGCCGCGATTGGTGGACGGATGATCACCGAGGACGTCCCAGGTAGGCATGTGTTCATTGGTTCATTAGCAAGTCGGATCGGCCTACCGAATGTCGTGCCGTACGCGGCGACCAAAAGTGGGATTGTGGGAGTAGTTCACGGATTGTCACGTGAGTGGGCTCCGAATGGAATTACCGTCAATGCGGTCCTTCCCGGGTACTTTGACACTGCTCTCACCCGAGACCTGCTGGCAGATCCCGTTCGATCCCAATGGGTCATGTCGCGGATACCCATGGGACGACTCGGTAACCCCGACGATGTTGCGTCGGCGTGTTTGTTTTTTGCGTCTGATGCAGCGAAGTATGTAACCGGCGAGACACTCGCCGTAGACGGTGGGTGGTTAGCCTCATGAAGGGAGGAGATTCAATGAGATCACTTGTGAAGGCGGGAATCGATCAGAGCCAGTCATCGGTGACCGACCAAGCTATTCCAGAGGTTCGCCAGGGTGAAGTACTCCTGCGGGTCGAGGCATGTGGCCTGTGCGGCAGCGATATCCATGCTTGGCGTTCCGATCCAGGTTATGAATGGGTATTACCCCCTGTCGTGCTCGGGCACGAGTTCGTGGGCACGGTTGTTGAAACAGCCCCAGACGTATCACATTGGTCGGTCGGGGATCGAGCGGTCGTTGTGTCTATTCAAGGTTGTCTCACCTGCGATGAGTGTCTGGCTGGGCGCACCCAGCGCTGCCTGGCGCGTCGAGTGATCGGCCTTTCCTACGACGGGGGCATGTCGCAATATGTGCGTGTTTCGGCGGCGTACCTCGTGCGGGTGCCGGCAGATATGAAGGCAGAGATCGCTGCTGCAGTAGAGCCATTATCCGTTGCCGCCCACGGAGTGCTAAGTGTCGGCGGTGTTGAAAGTGGGCAGAAGGTTGTCGTCTCAGGCGCAGGATTCGTGGGAATTGGATGTGCATTGATTGCGCGTGACGCGGGCGCAGAGGTTGTGCTTGTCGGCGCTCCACGTGATGCTGAAACTAGACTCTCTGCGGCCTCGGCGTTGGGTATTCGCACGCTAACAACAGACCAAGGTGGGTGGGGGGAACCCGATGTTTGGGTCGAAGCATCTGGTGCGTCAGCGGCTTTGGCTTCTGCCTTCGAACACACACGAACTGGCGGTCGCATCGCCGTGGTAGGGATGTTCACGCAGCCTCCTACAACCAATTTTAACCTGTTGGTTCGCCGCGAACTTGAAGTCCGTGGCAGTTATGCATCGGTTCTTAAGGACTACTCCTTGGTGATCGATCTGCTATCACAAGGTCGGCTGGAAGTTGAGTCGCTCCTTGAAAGGTTTGACCTGGAAGATGGCATAAGCGCACTCGAGTCAGCAGCGGAGTCCAAGACCCTCAAACCGATACTCATCCCGACGGAGTGAAATGACTTCCACAAGCCACGGTCTGAAATATTTTTTCTCGTTGACCACAATGCAAACCCTCGGTGTAAAGGCTGTTCATGTCCTTGCAACCATTGGTGTGGTTTTCTGGGTTGTGACATTCGCGAGAACCGCGCTGGGGCAAATTGATGCTTCAGTCGTTCTAGTAGGGCTCTTGGCTCTAGTCCTTGGTGGTGCCCATGCACTTATTTCGATATCTACTACCAGGGGGTCTGCGGCCGCTATTTGGCTGACGGTTTTTGTCTTTATCTCAGACTCACTGCTCGGCATCCTTGTTGATCCAATGGCATTTCTCCTCGCAGGATTCACGGTCGTCCTGCTTCTTGCAGTGATGCTCTCGCGTCGAACCTCGAATCGGTAGGTCCAACCCGCGAAGTTGAGCCTTTGCCACTACTTTGTGTTCATGCGCAGATTCGTCGAACTCTCACGCCACGTGGTTATCCTGCCCGTCCTTGGCTCGCTCCTTGGTGCGCTAACCCTGATGTTGATTGGAACGTGGGAAGTTATTAAATCCATAATTGGTATATTTAATTCTGCCTCGCCTCTCAAGGACACCGTTGTTGGAATTCTGACAGCGGTGGACACGTTGCTGCTAGCAACGGTGCTCCTGGTGATCGGTTACGGACTTTATGAATTGTTCGTGGACTCTAATGTCAATCTTCCCCCATGGCTGGAGATCAATGACCTTGATGACCTGAAGAACAAACTAATCGGTGTCGTCGTTGCAATTATTGCTGTCGTGTTTCTCGGTCAACTTGTCGACAACAACTCCAGCAATGATGTTTTCCTGGCCGGCGCTGGCTCGGGCGCGCTTGTGCTCGGCTTAGCCGCCTTCACATTTGCAACAAGAAAGACTAGTTACCCGACTTCGTGAGAGCAGGTTTTGATTCCGCCCGTTCGACAATGTGCTTGGCCATCGGTGGGAATACCAATGCATGAAATGGCGCTACCGACCACCAGTACGCGTGCCCGGTAAAAGACTTCGGCCAGTAGACAGCTCGCTGCGTGAGAGTGGAGCCGCCGTTTTCGCCTTCGGTCACGGAAAATTCGAGCCATGCTCGTCCGGGCATTTTCATTTCTGCCCGTAGGCGCAGTAACTCGGGTGCTTGTCTTTCCTCAACCCGCCAGAAGTCAACGGTCTCTCCGACATGAAGCACATGAGGGTCGCGACGGCCACGCCGAAGCCCAACGCCACCGACCAAGCGGTCAATAAAGCCGCGGACCTCCCAGAGTAATTTTGCGGAATACCAGCCATTGTCACCGCCGATGCAATCAACTGCGGCCCATAATTCTTGGGGAGTGGCTTTTGAATTGAGCACTTGAATGTCTTCGTAGAGTGTCCCGCCGGCCCAGTCAGGATCACTGGGTAGCGGTTGGCTGGGAACGCCGGGTGTGCTGGCACTTGACCATCGTGTTGTTACTTGGGCATCTTGAATTCGAGTAAGGGCCAATGCAACTGCCTGATCAAATGGGAGCAGGCCTTCGGGTGGATCAGGGATAAAGTCTTTGATGTCACTTTCTAAACACACCGCTGGGTACCGTAGTGATAGAACGAGTGGTCGTGCGATTGCGCGCGGCACCGGAGTAACCAGCCCCACCCAATGACTGGAGAGTTTTGGGGTCAGAATATTAATCGGCAAAATCAAACGCCGGGGTAGTCCCGCAACTTTGGCATAGCGCTGCATCATGTCTTGGTAGGCCAAGACGTCGGGACCGCCAATGTCAAAAGTCCTGCTCACTTCGGGCGGTAGTTCGGCAGATAAAACCAAATAACGCAAGACGTCTCGCACTGCGATCGGTTGTGTCTGAGTTCTGACCCAGCGGGGGGTGATCATTGCGGGGAGGCGCTCGGTGAGGTAGCGAAGCATCTCAAATGATGCTGAACCGGACCCAATGATCACCGCCGCGCGCAATTCAATTGTTGGAATACCGGAGTCATGCAGGATCCGTCCCACCTGCACGCGGGATCGCATGTGGGGGGACATCTCCGCTATCGGAAGGTCTGGTGCGAGCCCACCGAGATACACAATTCTTTTGATATCCGCCTTCTTCGCGCACTGGGCAAAGTTCTCTGCTATTCGGTTCTCTTCGAACTCGAGGTCTTTACCCTCTTGGAGTGAGTGCAGGAGATAGTAGGCAACGCTCACGCCCTGCATTGCCGCGCTCAGTGACTCTGGATCACCGGCGTCACCTGCAGCAATTTCGATTTGATCAACCCACGGGAAGTCCCTGAGACGATCGGGGTGCCGAGCAAGTGCACGAACACGCAGACCACGTTGAACGAGTTCCCTGATCAAACGACCACCGACATAACCGGTGGCACCGGTCACCAGGTAGATCGGTCGGGGATCATTCGCCACATTTTCGTTGCTCATGGCCTTATTGTTGCGCGTTTTGCGAATTTGTGCGCCGAGAAAGACCCTGTGTCTATGAGGTCTGCTCCTGGGGAGTTCCCCTAGCCCGCAGCCGCTGATCAAAACGTGACACGAACCACATGTGGGGAACGGTCAAACCCCAGACGAGTGCAAGGCCAATCCAGAGGACGGCGCCGGTCAGTGAACCATTACCTAGGAAAATCGTGAGTCCGATAAGAATAGCGATAAATCCCAGGAGAGACGGGATGCCGATTTTCGTCACAGCGGCGAGTGAGCGCCAGTTAATCGCACCTGTTGTTACCAAGGCCAACCGTGCAGTGTGTCGGGCCGCGTGCCAAAAACCAAAATAGACAGCGAAAGCGATAAATGGTGACGCGACCAGGCCGAGAACAGCCAAAGTGAACAATTCGAATGCACCGCGTAGCGCACCTCGATAGATCAATGTCACCAAGGTGAAAACAATCAAAATAAGAACAACTACTCGGGTAATCGAGGTCACTGAACTGGAGTAGATCACGGCAAGTCGGGGTTCAAGGGAAACAACCGTGCTCAATGCTGCTGGAGAAGTAAGGGGAAGTAAAACGGGTGCGCTACCCAGAGCCAGTGCATAAAGAATTCGGAATTTTCCGGTAACAGGGGTCTTTCCTTCGAGTTCGGCCGTAGCTTGCACATCACCTGTACCGAAATGCCACACGGTCATTGCGAGTACAAGAATAAATCCAATTGCAGGGAAAGCAATGATTAAGAATGCGGCGACTGCGGCAATAGACACATAGACAATGACAAGGCGAACCCAACCGCGCCAAGAAAGTGCATGAACCAAAGTCAAGTTGTCGGCCGCACCATGCGGGATTCCCAAGGCCAAAGCGATAAGCGCTAGCGCAGCAGGAATCGGGCCAATGTTGATGGTCGAGGAAGTTACCTGGGTCAGCAGGCTTGCGACAATCGTGATCCAGGCAAAGATTGGCCCAAGATTAAGGACAATCAGCGCAAGGTTTCGGCTGCGCACAGGCTGCCCGTGAACCCGGGTGCTCGCAACGCTCATAGGTGAATTCTGGCCTGTGGGTGGCGAACCCACCACTGCACCGTCGATCTTTGGGGAATCAATCTTGAGGCCCTACGAGCGAAGGAAAGTTCCCGGACGCGTCACGCTTACCGAGCAACGTTCACCGGGTTCGCGAATTATTCGTGTCGGTTCACGCAATTTAACAACCAAACCACTGTCCATGCGCACGCTGATCAGTGAGTCATGACCGTGAAAGAGTGAGTCCACGATGGTCGCATTCGGGGTTAATTGTTCGCCAATGGCAATTGCTTCTGGTCGAATGATCAATGCACCAGACTCTCCGGGATTGAGTTCACCGGAATCCTGTGTGGCGCTGACACCAAAATCAGTGCGCACACTGTGATCCGCCTCAACAACTGCTGGAATCACGTTGATTTGACCGAGGAGTTGGGCCACCGCTATCGATTGTGGATTGTTATACAGCGAAAGTGGGGTACCAAAAGCGATGAGTTTTCCGCCTTGCATGATAGCCAGTTGATCGGCAGTTGCCAGCGCTTCCTCTTGATCATGGGTAACCATGATCGCGGTGGTGGAGGTCAAGGTGAGAATACTGCGAATGTCATCGCGCATTTGTGCTCGCAGCGAAGTATCTAATGCTGTGAACGGCTCGTCGAGCAAAATTAATTTCGGTTTGGGGGCCAAAGCTCTAGCGAGTGCAACCCTCTGCTGTTGTCCGCCACTGAGTTCTTGGGGTCTTGCATGTGCAAATTCCGTCATGTCGATTATCTCAAGGAGTTCTTCGACTCGCTGCCGTGAATTCGGATCGCGTTTGATTCCGAAACCGATATTTGCACTGACGTCAAGGTGAGGGAAAAGGGAACCTTCTTGCGGAACAAGCCCAATATTTCGTTTTTCGGGTGGGATGAATGATGTAGTACTCGACACGAGTACACCGTCAAGAGTGATTGATCCTTTAAGTGGCGTGATAAACCCTGCGATGGTTTTCAGCAGAGTGGATTTACCTGAACCGCTGGGTCCCAAGATAGCTAGAAGTTGTTGCTCCGCCAACTCAAAACTGATGTCGCTTATTACGGCCTCGCCACCGTACCCGGCGCTCAGGCCCTGGATTGAAATCGCGCTCACACGACCACCATAGTTTCTTTTTCACTGGTTAGGAAACTGCGTGAAAGAGCGAAGGAGGGGGTTGCAGCAAGAAGAATTAGAGCGAGGGCGTACGGGGCGGCAGCACCGAATGCAGCCAGCTCGGTGCGGCTCCACAGTTCCGTTGCCAAGGTGTCAAATCCAGTGGGTCGAAGCATCAGGGTTGCGGGGAGTTCCTTCATTGCTGTCAACATGACGAGTAATCCACCAGCAGCGATTCCCGGCAAAGAAATACGGCCACTCGTGTATAGCCAAGCGCGTAGCGGGCTGTAGCCCAATGTTTGGGCGACCTGCGCTAATGCCGGGGGGACTGCTTCAAGTGAACTACGTGATGCGCCGAGGGATTTTGGAAGGAAGAGAACGGCGTAGGCGAAAGCGAGTAACACGAAACTTTGGTAGAGGAATGGAACGGTATTAAGTGAGAGGTAAACAAGGGAGAGTCCAATCACGATTCCTGGTAATGCCAAACCAGAATAGGAGATGGACTCGATTGTGCTGGTACTTTTTCGATGAAACTTCGAGGAGAGCGCTGCAATGGGAAGTGCTAACAGGACCGCGATCACAGCACCGAGGGCAGAGATCCATGCTGTATTCACAACAGCGTTCATTAACTCCGCCCAGTCAAGTGGCCGGCGTGTTCCTTCCGCGAGCCTAATCAGCAATGAAGTGATCGGGATGCCAAGACTAATCACGGCAATCGCGATAAACCACAGTGAACTCAGTGCAGATAAAATCGGAGTGAGGGCCTTAGGCACAGTTATTGAGGCGACACCCTTGTCGGCTCGAAAGCGGAGTGAACGTCCGCGAGCTTTGCGCTCAAGTGAAATAAGGATCACGGCGAGAATTACCAACATGCCCGCAAGGACCGCGGCATTGCTTCGATCAAAGCTTGCCCGGTACGAGGTGTAGATCACTCGAGTGAGCGCATCAACGCGAAGCAGTGCCACCGCGCCGAAATCTGAGAGAACATACAGCGCTACGAGCAGTGAACCCGCCGCTGCTGCGGGAATGCTTTGTCGAAATGTTGTGGCAAAAAATGCTGCCGTGGATTTCTTTCCCAGTGATCTTGCGACTTGCTCAAGTCCTATGTCAGCGGATCGAAGTGAGATCAGTAGTGGCAGCAGAACATAGGGGAAACTAACGGCGGTTAACACCAATGCCGCAGCCCAGAAGCCGTTCATTCCGGGAAACAATGCAACCCACGCGTAAGCAGCAACATAGGAAGGGATTGCAAGTGGTAGCGCCACGGTCGTGAACCAGAATCGGCGAAGCGGCAGTTGTGTTCGCGTGAGCAAAAGTGCTGTTGGGTAACTGATGAGTAGACAAGCCGTTACAACAACGACCGCTAGACCAACACTGATACCAACGGTCTCCCACGTTCGCAGGCGAGTAAGAATTGAAACAATTTGACTGACTCCCGCCCCGCCAATTCGAATCGCCAGGTACACCAGCGGAATCGCAGCGATGCACGCGCAAAGCGCCGCTCCCCAGAAAAGGAGAAGCGGCGCCTTAGCGTTGTCTTTACTGTGCATAGTTGTATCTAGAATAGTCGTATCTAGAGCAGGCCAACGTCTTGCAGCATGGCCAACGTTCTCGGTAGGTCAGCGAGCTGAGCGAGTTCGATATCCGGTCCCGCGAGTGTGTCAAGTGCAGGAAGGTTCGGTGCAGATGCGATTCCCCTAATCAGTGGGTATTCAAATGTGTTGGCAACAAACCACTCTTGGGTGCTGGGTGAAAGCAACCATTGAACAAACTCGATGGCCGCAGGGTTCGCGGCTGCTCCCTTAAGAATCCCCACACCGGCAACATTGACCAGTGATCCCGGGTCTTGCGGTGCCATGAAGGAAATCTGAGCGCGCATATTCTCTTCGCCAACCTCAGCGGCCTTTTCATACCAGTAGTAGTGGTTGACCAAACCTAATTGAACTTGTCCACTATCCACTGCATCGAGAATCAATCCATTTTTTTCATACGATTGAACATCGTTATTGACCAAACCGGTCAACCACTCCTGTGTTACGTCATCGCCTTGTGTCATGCGCATTGCTGTCACAAATGATTGGAAGGATGCGTTGGTAGGTGCAATTGCAACTTGACCGCGCCATTTTTCATCGGTGAGTTCTAATACTGATTGCGGCACCTGATCTGCTGGGACACTTTCGGGGTCATAGGCAATCACTCGTGCTCGCCCGGTAACACCGGTCCAGGTGTTGTTGACCGCTCGATATTTCTCGGCGACAAGGCTGGTCACGCTCTCGGGCAATGTACTCAGAAGTTCTTCAACTGAACCCAATGCACCTGCATCTTGGGAGAAATACACCTGAGCGGGGGATCGGTCGCCCTCTTCGAGCATTTGCGCGGCGAGTTCGGCGCTGTCACCGTAACGGGCCGAGATAGTGATTCCGGTGTCTTTAGTGAACTCGGCAAAAAGTGGTCCGACGAGTTCTTCGCTGCGACCTGAGTAAACCACCAGTTCACTTGTCTCCGAGGATTCTGTGTTGGATCCGGAGCTGGAGTCGGAGTCACTCGAGCAGGCGGCTAATACGGGTAACAGGAGTGCTGCCGCAGCAATTGCGCTCACTTTTGCGCGCATGCTTCTGCGGGAGAGGGAAAGCCGGGTTACTCGGCGAATCTGGGACATTATGCCCTTTCGTGGGTTAGGTTAGGGTTACCTTACTAATATAAGGGAGCGGAAATCTGGGTCTTCATTCGGGGTGGGTATCGTTTTTCCATGGCCCGGGTAGCGCACATCAAAAATGGATTTCCCCCCAAAATCTGCGCCGCGTGCGGCCTGCCATTTGAATGGCGGAAGAAATGGGCTCGCGATTGGGACCAGGTCAAATACTGTTCTGAGAAATGCAAACGCCAGTAAGTGGTGCAGCCCATTAGTGTTCCGGTGTGACGCAAGCAATTGACGTAGTTGACGTGTTTGTTGTAGGCGCCGGAGCAAGTGGCCTTCGACTCGCGGGGATACTGGGTCAAGCTGGGATTTCAGTCGCTGTGTGTGAAGCCCGTGATCGAGTGGGTGGGCGTTTACTTTCCGTAGATCCAGGTGTTGATCTGGGTGCCACGTGGTTCTGGCAAAACGAAAGTGACGTACGTGAAGTCATTAATGAATTCGGAATAGAGTCCTTCCCGCAATACGCGAGTGGCAACATGATGTATCAAATCCCAGGGAGTGTGCAGGAACTAGATGGCAACCCACTTGATCAACAGGCCTGGCGAATTGTTGGAGGAACCCAAAAAATTGCAATCGCATTAGCGGAATCCCTGCCCTCCGGGACATTGCAACTATCAACGAAGGTGACCGAACTGAAGTTCGATCAGGGCACTGACAAGGGCGTAACGGTGATAACCGATCGCGGTGTTTACATGGCGAAACAAGTTGTGCTGGCTTTGCCACCAGCAACGGCCCTTGCCAATATCTCATTTAGCCCACAGCTCCCCGCAGACCTAACGAGCATTGCCACGAATACGCCGGTCTGGATGGGTGCGGTAACAAAAGTGGTCGCAATCTACGACTCGCCGTTTTGGCGCAAACGTGGATTAGCCGGAAGTGCAATGAGCCATGTTGGGCCGCTTCGAGAGATCCACGATGTAAGTGATGTGGAAGGGAATTTTGGTGCACTCTTTGGATTTAGTCGAGAAGGAATCACCGAAGAAGCGGTCACCAACCAACTCGCCGAGCTTTTTGGTCCGGAAGCAAAGGCACCCCGATCCGTCTTGATCAAAGACTGGAGTATTTCTCAGTTCACTTCGCCACCCAGAGTCGATCAACTAAATGACTATCAACTCTTTGGATCACACGCGCTACGCGAATCACACCTTGGTGGACGCCTATTTTTTGCATCAACCGAAACATCCGTCGACTCACCTGGACACATCCAAGGTGCTTTTTCGGCTGCTCGCCGGACAGCTCAATTGATAATTGAACAGAGTAAGTAGCGAGTAATCAGACTTTCAAAATGAAATGAGAGCGGCTCGGTTGCGGGACGACTCAATTGGCACGAATTATTTAAAGATCCCAATAATTGCAATGAAATTGTCCCGTAATGACGATTTCGTAACGTTCGAGCACGCTTTACGTTCCGAACGTTGCCTAGCCCTTGTACAGGTTGATATTTGGCCTTGCGACCCATAGCATCAGGCAGCCAAGGCCTAGGCCTTGGCCGATCCACGTAGGTGCCCATCCGTTAAGGGAAGAAGACGTCACATGAATGAATTGCGTGAACCAAAACTTGCAGGCGAAGGTAGCAGCGATTACGAGGTTTACATCCGAACTGACGAACTTCTCACCCTTCAACCTGAACCTGAAACGTGGAAGCACCGTGATGAATTACTTTTCACGGTCGTCCACCAATCATCTGAATTGTGGCTCAAACTGGCGATTGCTGAGATCGACTACGCGGTTATTCAAATTTCACAGGATGCGATTGCGGCAGCGTCTCGCTATCTAGTCCGTGCGCGCGACTGTATTAATTACACGACAGCGCAATTGCCCATGCTAGAGAAGATGACACCGTGGGACTACCAGCACGTACGAACAGCGCTGGGTCACGGTTCAGGTTTCGATTCTCCAGGTTTTCGAAATCTGAGAGACAGCCTCAAAGTATTAGTTGACAGTGTTCAAGCCGCGTTGGGACGATCAGATCTCTCATTGGAAAAGCTGTACCTAAACGTGGAAGCTAATGAGGCCTTGTACTCGCTGGTTGAATTACTGGTTGACATCGATGAAGCCTTGATGATCTGGCGAAGTGTTCATGTCAAAGTAATTGAGCGGACCATTGGCGGGACCGTAAGCGGGACCCAGGGAACCCCGGTTGAAATTGTTCGCAATTTGCGGGACCGTTCGATCATGGAAGAGCTGTGGGAAGTTCGCGCTGAACTAACGGATCGAGCCGATCAGGAACTTGCAAGTAATGCATGAACTGGACGACATGGATGCCCGCATCCTTGATGCACTTCAAAAAGATGCCAGACATTCCTACAGCGCTCTCTCTCGTATCGTGCATTTATCTACCCCTTCGGTAGCCAATCGAATCCGTAAAATGGAAGAAGCAGGGGTGATCACGGGCTACAGCGCGCATGTCAATCCGCGCTCGGTGGGTTGGACTGTCGAGGCAATAGTGCGCCTAGATTGTCACGGGACGACCTGTATTTTGAAGGACCCCGCGGCTATTGAGAACATTCATATTTTGGAAATACTCCGAGTTACGGGCCCCTACTGCTCGATACTGCGAGTAGTAGCGGGAACCATGGACGAATTTGAATCAGTGGTTGACGAACTCAGCAAATATGGCACGCCCTCGAGTGAGCTCATCTTGTCGAGCCAGACTTGCGATGTCCTTTCCCCACGGGAAGACATTTAGCGATCATTTCCTTACCCGAGGTAGCAATATTCTCGGACTCCTGTTTGATTGGGGTATGAATCCCGCAAGCAATGAACTGTTCACCGACGCCCACACGACCTATTCCTTCACAGGTGAAACAGTCACCGATGCGGAATTGACCGCCATTTACGATCTGGCCAAATTCGCGCCAACACCTATGAACTCACAAGCGTTACGGGTTCACTTTGTCCGCACACTCGAGGGTAAAGAGCGGCTGCTGCCATTACTCGATGAAGGAAACCGCGCGAAAAGCGCGAGCGCTGCCGCGGTTGCGATACTCGCATTTGATACCGACTT
>Ga0213861_10000104_pt1 | contig 60879 bp, 78 predicted proteins | sample PICome_4_FD_160110 | JGI IMG/M metagenome (GOLD analysis project Ga0213861, IMG submission 160110) | Coastal seawater microbial communities near Pivers Island, North Carolina, United States - PICO131 | ecosystem: Environmental > Aquatic > Marine > Coastal | place: USA: North Carolina... | reverse complement strand
TGTCCTCCGGCACCTCCGGTGCAGGGGCACGGGTGTCCAGCGACCAGCAGGCCGGTGCGGACGGGTTCTCGGCGTCAAAGGCACCTTCGTAGTAGGTGCGGGCAATGTCGGCGGCGTTGAGGATCACGAGGTTCATTGTATCGGACTTGCTGACCGAAACCTGCTCGCCGCCAACCAGCATGCGGAACTTGCTGCCGCGGATGCTGATCCGCCGGCCATTTGCCGTTCCGCCGGCCATTTTCTTGTTCATGTCCAGCAGAGACTGGAACAGGTCGCTGTTCACGAGTGCGTTGCCCTTAAAGATGTCGAGGTCGCTCATTGGTGGTTCTCCTTATGTGTAGGCTGTGTCGTCTTCGTCGTTAAAATCGAACTCGTACTGCACGGGTTCGGCAGGGGGTTCAGCTTCGTCCGTGGCACCCGCACGAGTCAAGAGGGCCTCTTCGATCTTCTCGAGGTCGAAGCGGAAGACGCGGCCGAGCCGCATGTAGGTGCCGGCGGGGATTTCACCGGACTTCAACATCGCCATGATCGTCGCGTTTGCGACGTTGAAGTGGGCGGCTAGTTCGCCAGTGGTGACATATTTGGTGGTCATGATTTCCTCACGGTGACGGTGTACTCCGAATCGGCGTTGATGCCCGGAGGTACGGTTTCGGGGTTCTCCTCGAGGAACGACTTCACGACCGTCTGGTTCAGACGCTTTTCGAGGAACTCCGGCACGTTGTGCTCGACAACAAACCGGTGCATCGCTTCCCAATCACTCGTCCAATACCGCGTCTTCATTGTGCGATATACCAACCCAGAGGCCGTGCGTACACTCTCGACATCCTGCTCTTTGCAGTAGTCCAAGATGGCAGACTTGATCTGGGTCAGATGGTCGGCGAGCTCGTCGTCCTTCTTCTTGAACTCGGCAGACAGCTTGGCTTTGGTGTCCCTGATCTTGATGTAGACCCGGGTGAGCTTTTCGATCGGTGCATCTGTGGTCATTTGGTTCTCCTTTTGTGTTATTGAGTGAACTCTTACGTCACCACGCTCGTTTAGTCAAGCGCATTCTTGTATAGATCAATTACTTGTCTGTGTAGGTCTATCTTGTCGTCAAGCATCTTGTAGACGCGCTGCTCCACGGGCGACCCGACCAGCTGCACGATCGTGCACTTCTTTGTCTGCCCTTTGCGGTGAATACGCGCGTTGGCCTGCTCGTATATCTCCAGCGACGCCGTGGGGCCCCACCAGACGACGGTAGCGGCCGCGGTCAGCGTCACACCATGGGCAGCGGCCTGTGGCTGGATAATCAGCACACGTGGGTCCGGCTGGTTCTGGAACGCGTTGAAGATGTCTGTGCGTTGGCCGGCAGGCACCCCACCGTCGATAACCTCACAGCTGACTTTGTCGGCACGCAGCTTCTCAGACAGGTGTTCAATGGAGTTGCGGAACGGTACGAACACGAGCACCTTGCTCGATGTCTCGGCCAGCACCTCCATGAGCACGCGGTAGCGGCTGCTTATGTCGAACACCAAGGCGTTCTGGTCGTCGGTGTAGACTGATCCGCTGCTGATTTGCAGGAGCTTCGTCATGGCGACAGCGGCCGTTCCGGCGGTGACGTTCTCACCTGCGGCCTGCAGCAGCAAGTCCTTGCGCATCCGCTCATAGAACTTCTTTTGTTGTGGGGTCATCTCCACCATGCGCGATACATAGACGAGGTCTGGTAGGTCGAGACACTCTTCCTTGGAGTGGCGTACCGCGGGCTGGAGCACTCGGTGCACAGTCTCCGGCGCGGTGTCTTTGGCAGCCCACTTGAATTGCGTTATCTTGTACATCACCATATCCCGGAATGCACCGAAATGGCGTGGGACAGAATTCGGATTTACCAGCTTGGCGAGGCCGTAGGCGTAGTCCGGCCCTTGCGCTGCAGGGGTGCCGGTCATCATCCAGAGCCACGTGTCGGGGCCGACCAACTTGTTCAGCGTCTTCCACCGGGCGGTCTGCGCGTTCTGGTAGCTTGACGCTTCGTCGACAACGATCAGGTCGAAGCCGCCAGCGGCGATGTCGTCCGCCATCACCTTCACGCCGTCGAAGTTAATGATTACGAACTCGGCATCGCTCTCGATGACCTTGCGGCGTTTTGCAGCGGAGCCATATGCCACGTCGACCCGGCGGTGCATGGCAAAAGTGAACAGGTCGTTGCGCCACGCGGCGTCCATGATCGACACTGGACAGACAACCAGCACGCGCCGGACCAGACCTTGCTTCATGAGGAAGTCGGCGGCCCATATGGCACTGGCAGTCTTGCCGGTGCCGGGGTCACTGAAACAAAACGCCTTACGGTGCATCGTCAAGAACGCTGCCGTTTCGCGTTGGTGCGACATAGGTTTGAATTTGCCCGGCCAGTCATAGCGCCGCTCGATCGGCGAGGGCGGGTTGAGCCCGAGGTCGCGTAGGGCGTGCACGTTGGCTATGTCCCACTTGACGGCGACGGTGTTGGCGTCGATGGAGCGCGCGTCGGGCGCCGCGGTCAGCACGGGTGCAGGGTTCTTCAGGCGCAGTACGAGCGCCTTGTTGTCGATGATCTTCATGGGTTCTCCTATTATGCGTGGCGCATAATTTATTTCTTGGGCGGCTTGCTGATGCGACCTCCGCCGGCACGGTTCTTGCTTGGGCTCTGCAGCTTTACGCCGTCTTTGTTAGACCCGCCCCGGGACAGTGGCTTGCTGTGGGCAAGGTCTTTGCCCTTGCGGGCTGCCTTGCCGTTCTTCTTGTCGAACGCATAGCGGGCCCGGGCCCGCTCGTTGCGGGCCTCTTGCTCACCGCGAGCTTTCTGGAGCTGGTATTCACGACCGTATGGCCGGTCTGCGTTGTTCTTGTATGGCATCAGTATAGTCCATTGTGGGGGCACTCCTGCACGGGGCAGTGCCGTTTGCACAGTCCGCTCGGCTTGGGGTTCCACACACCCTTCTCGAACGCCGTCTCCATACTAGCATAGTTCGAGAGCCATTTCCTCCACAGTTCTTTCTGTCCTGTGCGTTCATAGCTGGCCTTCACGAAGTCGTTGGCGATGACAAAGATCAGACCAGCACGGATTTTCTGCACCTGCGGAAAGTGGCGGAGCACTGATAGCGCCATGAGCTCGAGTTGGCCCTTTTCGGCGTAGCGAGCGGACTTGCCGGTCTTATAATCTACTATGGTCGCTTCGTCGCCGTCGATGATGAGCAAGTCCACGATGCCACGGAACCAGACGTCGTTATCGAAGAAGCCGCAGGGTTCGAGCCCGGCAGTGATGCCCAGCTTTTGCTCACAGAGTTTCTCGCCCGGCTTGGCCGCCAGCGCATCAAGCGCGGGCTTGGCGAAGGCGAACCGCTCAGGCACCGGGGTGCCGTCACGGATGAAGTCTTCCGCCGCCTTGTGAAACTCGGTGCCGTAGCGCATCGCCTCTGTTTCCTGATAGGGAAACTGCTTGAGCACTGTTGTGTGATAGAACTGCTTTGGGCAGGTCTCAAAGGCCTTTATCCGGCTGAACGACCACGGTGCGGGGGATGCTGGCTTGCTCATTCGCAATCTCCATAGCTCTCGCCAACACCAGACTCGCAGTTGACGGGTAGCCCTTCGGCCCAGTCCGGGGTCCAGCGCATGCAGGTTTCGATATACTCCCGCGCCTCGCCTACCTCGGCCTCGGGTACACAGGATACCACGCTGTCATGCACAGTCAACACCACGCGATACCGTTTCGCTATTTTAAGCATCTGTTCGCCAACCACGATACGTGCAAGTGCTTGGGTTACATTCTCGACGCACGCGCCACCATATAGCCGCTTCGGTCCGCGACGCGTTTTGTACTGATACTCGTACCCCTTCTCCCCCTGTTCAGCAAACAGTCCGTCGTATCGGATAGGTAATCCGTTTGGCAGTACGATGGCTGTGTCGTCAACGTCGACGCCGAGCACGCCGGGCCGGCCGAAAGCGAGTGCGTCACCGCGTTCGAGGTATTCTACGGTGCGTTGCGCTGACTTCCACAGCCCACTGATGCGAGCGTTTAAGTGGCGGTAAATGTCGATGATGCGCTTGGCCTCGTCGAGGTCCACGTCTACCCCCGCCTGCGTCTTGAGGAATAGCTGCAGCTTGTTGTGGCCGACGCCGTACCCGGCACCGAGGATGACGGTCTTGCCCACCTGCCTCTGGCCTTTGTCGATATCGGCGACGTCGACGCCGTATATTTTGGACGCCATGATCTTGTAGACGTCCTCGCCCCGGGCGAACGCCGCCACCAGATCTTCCTGCTCCGCCAGCCATGCCAGCACGCGGGCCTCGATCTGCGATGAGTCGCAGTCCACCAGCATGTAGCCCTCCGGGGCCCGGATGGCCTTCTTGAGCTGCTTGGCGTTCGGTCCACGCGACGGCAGGTTCTGCATGTTGATCTTGTCAGTGCCGCCCCACCGCCCGGTGTGGGCGGCGTAGTAGCGCAGCGGCACTGGGAACTTGCCCCGCTGTCCGATGGAGATGAACCGTTCGGTGCGCGTTTCCTCTAGCGTGCTCTTGGTGCCCAGCCGCGCCGATACAAGCGTCTGTACCCGCAAGTCGTCGTGCTCTGCCAACGCCTGAAAGCTCTCGTCGTTCTTGGCAAATGCATACGTTGGCTTACCCGTTGCCGGGCTGGTCTTCATCGGCGGCTCGACACCAAGGCCGCGTAGCAGGTCAGCGAACTTCTGGTTTGACAGCAGGTCCCTGCGGTCGGCTATACCCGCATCAGCGAGCATCTGCTCTTTCTCTCGTTGCGTCCGTATCAGGTGCCCCTGCAGGTGCGGCACGTCGAGCTCCAGCGCAGGGTCGGTGAACATCTTCAGCGTAAGGTCGATCAGCTTCAGCTCGCTCTTGGGGAACCCCATGAGCGTCATCTTGCGGAACGCTTCGTATGTCAGGTGCACGTCGAGGCGGCAGTATTCGCCGTAGTCGTGCATCTCCCTCGCGGTGAAATCGGCGCGGCGCTTGCCGATTGCGCGAGTTACTTCGTCGCCTTTGGCCGGCAGGCCCAGTCGACCCGCCAGTGCCTTGAGGCTGTGCCCGGCGTCGACGCCAAACATGGCCCGAGACATGGACAGTGTGTCGATCAGCACTTTCGGCCTGATACCGCACCGCCAAGACATGATCGCACCGTCGAACAGCGTGTTGTGCGCAATCATAGCGCTGTTTTCCCAGTCGTACTGGCGCAGGAATGCCAAGGTCTCCTTGGCCGTGCCGGAGAACCACCCGGTATCGCCCTCATTGACCTTTACCGAGACGCCGATCACCTGAAACCGCGGGTCGCGGATATACTCTTCGGTGGTCATCTTGGATAGTGAATACTCGCGGGAGTAGAACGTCTCAAAGTCGCATGCGATAGTGTCCATCACACTTCCTCCACGGTAACGCCCACCTCTGCGAACTGCGCCTTGCTCAGCTTGTAGTCTTCGGCCCAACGCGCCATGAACTCTGGCGCGGGGCGCGGCCACACGACGTGCTTGATGCCCGCTTGAATAGCCTGCGCGGCACACTGCGCGCAACAGGGGTGAGTGACCGCCATTGTGCAGCCGTCCAGAGGAGCTGTGGCGAACAGGATGGCGTTCTTCTCGGCGTGCAGTGTCATCTTCAACTTGGCGTCGCGGTTGGTCAGTCGCTCCGCCGTGTCATCCACACCTCGGGCGAAACCGTTGTAGCCCGCACTGACGATGCGTCTCTTCGGGTCGAAGATGACCGCCCCCACTTTCGTGGAGGGGTCCTTGCTCAACTTGGCCACGTGCTTGGCCATGTCGATGGCCCACTCTTGCAGTCGGGGTGTATCTATCGGGTTCATAGCAGGCCGCCCGCACTCTCGCTGATCGCGATCAGGTGCTGCGCTTGCGTCTCGGCGTCGGCTAGCGCATGGTGGTGCGTTCCATTTCTGACCAGTTCCACCGCCGGAAACATGGTCCTCACGGTGCGATAGCAACGGTCCTTCCAGAATGGCCATGGCACCAGCATGTCCAACCGCTTGTACGCCTCGGCAACCAGCACGTTGTCGAATGTCGCACCGTTGCCCCAGACGCCACGCAGGGCGCCGACCCCGCCCGGTAGACCTGCAACAAACTCTTGGAATGCCACCAGTACGTCGCCAATGGGCTCGACGATGTCGGTAGTCAGGGCTGCCCGGGCGTCGTCGCTCTGGTCCAACCACCACAGTACAGTGCCGGGCTCGATGACGGCACCGCTGACAACGGCAGAGTTGAGGTCCACCGCGCGGTAGAACTTATGGTGGATGCCGTCGGCGTCGAACGCCACGGCCCCGAACGATACGATAGGTGCAGTTGGGCGCGTGCCCATAGTCTCAATGTCGATCATGATGTGCATGTTGGTTCTCCTTTGTTATGCGCCGCGCATAAGCGCTGCCTTCAATCTGCTTTGGTAGGTCTGTCACGTTCTACCTCCACAAGCCTGTTCAGGTGGTGGATGGCCTTCTCGATATCCTGCAGTCCCCCTTTTTGCCGTTCCCGTGCGAGGTAGCCAATGGCTACACCCTTATGATAGCCTCGGTACTCTTCGGGAGTGAGCCACGCTTCCATGGCCTGCCAAGGCTGGACCTCCATATCCTTGTAGTGGGACCCGCCGACCTGCCCTTCGAGGGCACTGACAGGTTCACGCCAGTTGGGACTGCTGATCCGAGCCATGAGCTCCTCGGCATAGCCCAGCGATACATCGCAGTTGAGCACCACGTCTTCGGTCGTGGCATCCCGGTTTGCCAGCAGGTATTGCCAGCATCTTTCTTCAGTCTGTGTCATGTCAGGTCCTCCACCATAGGGGCTCCATGCCGCCATCTTTGTTTTCGGGTTTAGTGCACTCGCAACTCGCCTCATAGGCATCACGCAGGCGATGGTAGGCACCGATGCACGCGTGCCGTGTCATGTGCACATGGGGGGCCATCTGCCCGAACGTCATCCCCTCGTTCTCTCGCAGGTGCATGACCATGGCCAGCTGCTCGTCGCGCTGCCGCTCGGTCGCCTTCGTTGCCGGTTTCCGGCGCGGTATCGGACGCCGCCTCATTTCTTCTTCACCCGAACAGCGAGGTAGTCGAACAGTGCTACCCCGACCCTACGCTGCACCAGCAACACGTCGCCCCTCTCGTATGCTGCGTATGCCGCATACTTGTACGGGCCCCCCGCGCGGTCCCCTGTGTGGTAGGTTATGCGTTCTCCGGGGGCGGCTGCTTTGACCATGGCGTCGAACTCGTCCTTGGCCTCCTTGGCTCTCTTGGCTGCAGGGGTCACAGATCGACCTCCACAAACCTGCTTGTGTTGGCGGCCCACAAACAGAACGAAGCCCGCTGTTGATCCGGCTTGGAATACACATCGGCTCTCACGGCTTGACCCCGACGGAACACGCGGTTCAGTGCATTGCCCGCGATCGTCGTGTCTACGTTGAACTCCTCTGCAACCTCTGACGTGGTGGCATAGGCCGGTTGTACGTCGAGGTATTCGACAATGCGCTGGTCGAGGCTATCCTGCGCGATCAAAGCTGGCACGGGGGCGTCCCGCTCGACGCGAATGGCGAACCACGGTGTCTTTTCCGGGTAGTGTGTATTAGGCACAACGGTCGCCCGCACGATGTCACCGACTTGTAGCTGAGCGGCATGGGCTACCGCAGAGGGGACAAACACTTGCTCCCCTGTGTCGGCCCGCACCGCAAACGCCGTGTTTGTGGCGAGCACGGTTGTGCACATCACTTCAATTTCTTCCATCGTCTTGTCCTTTCAGTTCTGCGAGGAACTCACGCGCCCTCTGCAACAAAAATGTATCTCCGGCTTGATCCGCAAAGCGCTCCAGACGCAGACCGAAGTCCTCTGAGGCTTTCAGCTTGGCTTCCAGTTCCGCGACATAGGCCTCGGCCTCTTCTGCGTCACGCTTGGCAGCCTGATACAGCTCCTTGTAGTCAACAGCCGTGCCAGCGAGACGGCGCGTCAGTGCTGCAATGTCGGCGTCGGTGAGGGGCTTGCGCCCCTCTGGTAGTGTCCACTTAGTCATCAATCATCGTCCTCTTCGTCCTCTTCGTCGTCGTCCCGGTCCCACCGGTCGCCATCATGCTGGCGGTGCTTGGGTGGTTCTGGTTCTGGTTCTGGTTCTGGTTCTGGTTCTGCCGGCTCCGCAGGCGCCGTCGCCGGCCTCTCTGTCCTGTCCCTATCGCGTATCTCGGCGCGATTCTGTGTCGGCGGTTCTGCGGGCAGGCCGCATCCCGCCAAGAGGGCGACGAGCATCATGTACTTAGCCATCAGTCAAAAGCCCCCTCGTCAATCATGCGGGCCGCGTTTAGCATCACCATTGTGCGGCGCTGTTTCTCTGCCTTCTTTTTGGCTGGCCGCATGAAGTCGTTGATAAACTCAGGGTTGGCAGGATCAACAACCACACCGGAAAGTTTGTCGCACTCCGGGCAGTTAAAGTGAAGCGTGTCTGCGGGTGCGACAGCTATCCAGTCCTTAGCGCAGTCAATGCAGGCGACGTATGCTGTGATATGCGGGCGGTGTTCATCTAAGTTTATGAGATTGTCACTCATCGTCTTGTCCTTTCAGTTCTGCGAGGGTGTTCCCTAACGATGCCCAATATTCTCTGGCTTCGTTTCTTACCATTGCAGTATATTGGCTGCGTCCCTTTTTGCTGCCGCAGCCATTTACACTATTGAGAGGTTCGGAGTTACGAGTTTGTAGGCGTGTAAGGTATCCATCAGCCTTTTCCATTTCTGCAATCGCCTTCGCCAACTTCGCCTCAAGTTCCTCGATCCGCTCCCCTGTGCCAACGGGGTTGGTTTCAAAGTCGGTCATTGTCAGTCTCCAACCTCAAAGGTCAGGCCAAACGAAACAAGACCGTCCATATACTGACCACCCGGCACCGGGACATACTGGACGAACGCAGGCCCATAGCGGGCCTGTAGACCGGCCATAGGAACGATGTTGGGGTTGGTGGTGCCGAAGTATGTCGCCAGCCCTGCGAAGGCGTCCACGGACCAGTCCTCGCCCCTGACAAGGGGATAGGCCACGCTGGCAGCAAGAGACCCGCTGCCGTAGCTGTTGTGATATGCCCCCACGGTGACGTCGAAGCGATCCAGTTCCCATGTCAGGAACAAACCGGGGTTGATCTCGTTGAACTCGTGGTCCGTGCCAAGGTGCTTTGAGCCTGCGAGGATATAAGCCCGGTCAGGACCGGCGGTGGCTGCGGTTGGTGTCAACATGGTGAGGACAAAAAGAGCGGCGACAAACACGGCGACGATAAGCGCCATACCTAGCGTCACCGCAGCAATCGCGTCGTCGATATCATCCATATCGCTAAGTTCTTCGTGCTCGGGCATCATACTCTCCAGTCTAGGTCTCGGTGTTCGAGCTCAGTCAGTAGCTCGTCTGCCTTGGTGTCGTTGCCGTGCCAAATGCACGTCCGGTACGCATTCAGGACATGCTCGTCGCACATGTTGGACATGTGTATCGGTCCGTCGTGGGCCATCCAGTACCCACGACGGAGCCCTGCTTGCGGGTCATCATTGAGGCCGACTCCCGGCCCACGCGCCCCTTGCATGATCCGGTCGCTTGTCCCAATCGGGTGCACTTCAAAGTCTGACCAATTAGCCATTGTTCATCTCCTCGGCGTCAGCCAGCGCGGCGGCCTTATATTCGCACCAGTTAGGTGTCAGCATGTCGTCGGGCAGTTTTCTCGCCTCGCCGTCTTCGTGCTCATGCCAAACGCACGCCCCACCGATGCGCCCTCTGCAATCAAACCGTCCGCTCTGGCACTTGGCCACCAGCGTTCCGGGGTTGTCGTCCCATTCGATCACTACCGGTCCGAATGTCGGTTGATAGTCAGTCATTTTATTATCCTTTCAGGTAATGAGGTCTTCGACCTCGTGAATGTTAAGCTCGTTTACAACGAGCGAGATACCGCCAGCTGCGGCGATATCGGCGAGGTTTTTCTGCTGTAGTTTTGTGGGCTTGTTCTTGCCGGCCTTGCACTCGATGCCGATGAACCTGCCCTTGTGACACACGATGATGTCTGGAACCCCGGAGGCGCCGAAGCCGCCCGTCACTGGGTAGAAGTAGTAGGCACCGGCCGCCTTGAGTAAGGCGACCACACGCTTCTTTACTTTTGCCTCCGGAGTCATTGCCATTAGTTATCCCCCTTAACTACCCAAAAGACGGACTCTGATATCCGCCTGCCGACACCAAACACTATACTTGTGGTTGGATTACACGGCATCATACGTAATACAGCTACACGATCGTTAATCCACTCGGGTAGCTTTGAACTGTCTTCGTAGTATATTACGCGGTCATAGTCAATGGGATAAAAGCCGATGTATGTGGTTTCGACTCGCCCATCGTGGAGTTCTTCGACGCGCCACACTGCATCGGTGTCCGACTTGGTCATGTCCAACACCATCTCGGCAGTCAGCGCGTATGGCGCGACGCCCCGAAGTAGTGAAATCACCATCTCGAGGTCGCAGGCGAGGTAGCTACAGTCCACGGTTACATCCATTATTCCTCCCGCATAACGTGTTCGTCTGTTGGCTCGTCTGTGTCCTCGGGCTGGCCGAGGCAGAGGAGCTCGACACCGGTCTCATCCGGCGTCCTGCCGGACATGTAGTTACCCTTACCGAAGGTGCGGAAGGCATAGGCCGACACCGCACTCTGGAGGGTATCCAGTGAGAACTCGCCGACAGGTATGGTGACGCTCTCACCCGGCTGTAGGTTGGCGGCATAGCTGGCTATGTGCTTGGTGCACTCACCACGCTTCGTCCGCTTGTGGTGCGTGAAGTTGCCGTTGATGATCGCCTTGTCGGCGTCACCGTCTGGCACGATCATGTAATCACAGCCCAAGATCTTGAGCTGGCGGGCGATCTTCTCTATTGCTTTGGTCTTCAGGTCCATCAGTTGGTCTCCTTCTTGTTGTGGAAGCTGCTCGGGTGTCGAGCAGGGTCGGCTTGGTTTACTCATAAGTTATCCTTTCATAACAACGTCGTAGCCACGGAGGTTAGTGGCGCTTGGCAGTCGGTCGTGGTATGCTGCATCCCACACATTGCGTGCATCGCCGAAGGCCGCATACAGCACCTCGCGGACCGTATCGGGCTCGCCCCCGTTTGACATCATGAGCTGGTAGTATGCGTAGACACCCTGCGCTAAGAGTTCGACAATCTGGTCGACGCGCACATGCTCACGTTTCCAGCGGGGTGGCATGGTGTCCTGCACCATGGGATACATCGCCTTGTGCCAGTCGAGATACTCGTAGTAGCCCAGTGCCTTGAGCAGGGTGCGAGCCTGCTTGCGGTTGACGGTGCGCTTCATGAAGCGCCCGAGGCCGGGCCCAGATACAACGCCATCGGCGGACACCAGCAACCGACGGCAGTCCCATATGGGGTGGATGTGGTCATTAATACGCAGGTGCTTCGTCTCGCTCATGAGCCAGTGCATGCGCGGCATGAAGTTGTTCGCAAACTCGCAGGTGGACCTGCTGTAGTAGCGACCGTTGTCGATCTCGTAGGAGCCGTCTGGCCCCCAGCTAACCACGTCAGTGGTGTGGTAGCGGAACACAACGGCGTCCCCGACGAGCCGCACGCCCATACCACGGTGGCGCTTGTTCACCAGCGGGCGATCCTCTCCGCCGTTGCGCCACGGCACGCTGCGCTCATAGAACGCCACAGCTTCCGCGTAGGACGTTACATACGGGACATCATACATATTCAATACAAAACCCATTTCACTTCTCTCCTGTTATGCGGGGCGCATAATTACGCAACCGCTTCCTCTTCAATATCGTTAGCTTCCAGTGTCTCGATCACGGCTTCGTCACTTATCAGGTACTCGTATTCTGCATCCAGCGACGTGTAGAGCCACTCTGCCAGCGCCGTAAACGTAGCAAGCAGGGCCTCTTCGATGTGGTCGAGGATCACCCCGTCGACGTCATCACTGTCCCGGTCGTCGTCATACTCCCACTCGTTGATGCACATGGTGTTTGAGTGCACGTAGTGGCTGGAGCTGCGACCCACGACGGCGTAGGTCGGCCCGTAGATGCGGGCCAGCAAGCACAGCTCATCTGCGATACGGTGGAGTTCTTCGTCCTGCGGCGCGTGCTCGCGTATCTGTGCAGGTGCTAGGTCGTATGTTGGGGCATATCCGCTTCGCGTATTAAGACTAAGCGCACGGGACCTGTATCGCCCGGCCCACGAGGCGCCGTCACCCTGCGACCAGAAGCCCGAGAAGTTCGGCTCGTTCTTGTTCAGCTCGATGCCGAGGATCGTGCAGATGCGATAGAAGTCTTCGTATATGCTCTCCCACCACCGGTGGTCGACGTTGAAGTCACGATGCGCTTCGATGAACGCCGCGCTGTATTTCTGTGCCATATCTTCTCTCCTTAAAATCCAACGTAGACGCGGCGTTCGATTCGAAGCCCGTCGTAGATAATGTCGCGTAGGTCTTCTGACCTGTCTGTCGACCCGCTGGTCACGTCGTAAACAATATCGGCCTCTTCTTCGCCGACGCGGCCTTCACCCCACGCGTAGTCAAACTTGCGGTCCTCGTGGAAGTCAGCCAACAGGCTGGCCAAGCGGCATAGGGCCTGCACGTCTTCGTATGACTCATACCACTTGACGTTGTTGCCCTCGTAGATGCGGGCCACCTCGCCCTTGTTGAAGTCGACACGTCGCCACGCCGCCTCAAGGCCGTGCTTCTGCACGTTGGGGTCCATGCGGTAGACAGACATCACCTCGTCATGCTGCTCTGCGTTGGCGAACACCGCCACCAGAACCACGTCACTTCTATATCCCATATCTTCTCTCCTATTATGTGCCGGGCATAACGCCCGGCGTCGTTACAGATCACGTGCCGTCACGTGCACCGTGGTGCCGAACGGCGGGTTGCAGCCCTTGTTGTCGACGATGACCCAGAGCACCGGGCAGGGCCACTCACCCCACGTGCCGCCAAGCCAGCCATCGGTAAACACAACCGCGCACTGGGCCTTGATGCCATGCTCGCCCATATGTGCGGGCACGCACTCCACCATTGTGCCTCCACCCCCCGCAGGTTTGGTTGTCTGCGTCAGCGTGTCAAGCTCATGCGATTCATACCGCTCGTCGGCACAGACCTTGGTGTCCCAGTATAGCAACCGCACCGCCTCGGGATGAACGGTATCGGCGATGCCTTTGACCTCGGACAGCATGCGCTGGATCTCTGTTGCTCCGATCGACCCAGACATGTCCGGGGCGATGACGATCTCACCGATCTGCTCGCTGATGCCGGACGGCATGTAGATACCCGCGCCGATGTAGCGGCGGTTTGGCTTCTTCCACGTGGAATAGTCGCGGCCGGCACAGGTTGCCGTAACAAAGTCACGCAGGGCAGCCCGCCAGTCCTGTTGTGGTTGCAGCAGCTCGGCGAATGTCCGGGCCCCGCCCGACCCCATCTTGCCCGCAGCCAAGGCACCTTGGCGCACCGCCTCGTCGATATCCCGCGCAAGCGCCTGCTTCTCGGACTCCGACATCTCCTTGGCGCCATCCCAGTCGTGCTCGTCGAAGCCCTGCTCGTTACCCTGCCCGTCGCCGGGCTGGCCCTGTCCGCTCTGCTGGCCCTTCCCCCGCTTCTTGAGGTCGGCGAAGACCATGGCACTGTCCCAGCCGATATACTTGTCGTCGTAGCACCCGGCGGACAGGGGACCGTCCATCGTGGCGAACTTGTCCTTGTTGTCGGCGACCAGCTGAGTGTTGATGACATAGTCGCACGCCATGTTGGCCAGCTGCGGGTTCTCGTCATACATCCAGCGCCACGTGGTCAGGTGGCGATACAGCTTGTGATACACCTCGTGCAGCACGAGGAACCGCAGCTGCTTGTCGTTGAGGCTGTCGACGAAGGCCCGCCCATAGAACTCGTCGCGCCCGTTGGTGCAGGCAGTCGGCACTGTGTCGGACACTGTGCGCTTGCCGATCATCAAGACACCGGCGAGGGCGACATACTTGGGCTCCGCCATGATTGCGATCACGGCTTTCTCAAGCCGTTGTTCGGCTGAAAGTTTAACGTGTAACATGTTGTTCTCCTGTAATTATGCGGGGCGCATAATGCGCCCCGCTGGTTGGTGTCTGCGTTTGGTCACATCCCCAGACCGGGCAGGGCTGCGATGGCTTCCTCCATGGCTCGCTTGGTGTTGGACCGGAAGTTGTCGTTACGCACGAGGTCCATGCGCTCGACGCCCTCCAGCGCTGCGCGGATCTTGTGCTGCGCCAGCTGCAGGTTGGGGTCGTTGGTGAAGTTGGCTGCCTCCATCATGTCCGTCAGGTGCAGCACGTGCTCCATGGTGCTGTCGTAGATCTTACCCTTGCGGCCTTCGGCGTCGACGTCCAGCTGCTTGATGAACCGGGTGATCTCGGTATGCAGCCGCTCCCATACGTCACGCATCGCACCCTCCACCTGCTTGCGGTAGAAGTCCGCGTACTGATCGCGCAGGGTGTTCTGAGCGTCCCGCTCCATGTCCACACGCCAGTCACCGGCGTCGGGCAGGGGGATGTAGGACATGCGGAACCCAAACTTGTCACGCAGGCTGTCCACAGTTGGATACTCGTCACGGTGAAACAGGTTGCCCAGCTTGACCTGTGCTTGCACGACCTCCCAGTCGTAGGCGTCGAGGAACACCTGCACGAGCCGGTCAAACTCTTGCTGCAGGGAAGTCATCTGCTGGTGATACTTGAAATACACCGACGTCGGCAGCAAGCGCATGCCACTGTCTGACCACGGCATTGTCATGCTGTAGTGCATGGTCCGCACGTTGCCAGCGAACTTCTGCAGTGCGGTCAGCTCCTCGCAGTCACCCAACAGCTTCTTGTTCACCGATGCCACGCCGGTGTGTGCGGCGTTCAGGGCGGTGACGTCGGCCGAGGCTGCCTTGTCCTTCTTGCGCCCGGTCCAGATGCTGATGCCGAGCTCCACCAGCATGGATGCCGAAGAGATCGACGGGGCCGAGACGTTGGGGGTGTTGTTGATAAAGTCCATTGTATTACCTTTCAGGTTGTTATGCCCGGCGCATAAGGCGCCGGGCGGGTTAAATCGCCGTTAAATCGCCGTTAAATCGCCGTAAAAATTTTGGCGATTTATGACCAGTTACACATCCGCGGCGAACAAGTGACTTTTTGCCCGAGCCCACTGAGTGAAGGCCTTGTTTGTCATGACAAGGCCCTGCTTGGCATACTTCGGTGCCCGCACGCCGTTAGCGAACAGGCCCTGCGCCTCGGCAGGCAGCCGGTTTAGGTATGTCATCCACGCGTCAAGCCAATCGGCCTCGATGCTGGCCAGTGTGCGATAGACCACCATGCACACGGCTGCGGCGGACTCTGGCACCTTGGCCGTCTCGGGGGTCTCCTTGATCGACTTGAGTGTCGGCAGGTCGTTGGACAGACGCACGAAGGCCATGAGGTCCATGGCCGCCCGGTCGCCCACCGTGCCGATCAGCGCCGCGGTGAGGCTCATGTCGTCGAGGCGGTCCCTTACCTTTAGCCAGTCCGATGCAGCTTCGAGCGACCGTGGCGTGACGAAGGCCGCCCGCTGCGAGCGAGGGTGGAAGATGTAGGGGTTGTCTTCGGGGTTCTGCACATCCTCGAAGGACTGGAACACATGGGGGTTGTCCTTGACCCATCCGAGCAGGGTGTGGTCGATGCCGTTGTTGATACCCCACTCGATGTAGTTCATATAGTCGGGCTTCTTCAGCGTCACCACGGTGATGCGGTTGCGCTGGTGCGCCACCAGCATGTCGCCCACGCCCTCGCCGCCGAGGTTTGTCGTGGCAAACACAATGCTGTCCGGGTGCAGCTTGAGGTTGCCCATGCGACGCTCCAGCATGAAGGCAGTTAGACCCTGCTTCACGGCGGGGTTGGCCTTGCCATACTCGTCCAGCATGACGATCACAGGCCGACTGTGGTGGATGCCCAGCTCTTCGTTGGGTGCGTAGCTGACATAGCTTGCACCTGCATCGAGTTCGGCGATGCGCGGCAGCATCAGGTCGCCGAGGTCCTTGGTCGTGGCGTCGAAGTAGCAGGGGATATGGTTGGGAAACATATCCGCCAGCGTCTTGAGCATGCTGGACTTGCCGGTGCCCATGTGGCCCTGCACCAGAATGGTGCGCTTGTGGCCCATGGTGGCGATCATCTGCGTCGCCTGATCGAGGTCGACGTTATACATTGCATGTGCTTGGTTAGTCATAGTGGTTCTCCGTAGTTATGCGCCGAGCATAATGCCCGGCATTGGTGTAGCTTATGATGCCACGGGGGCACCTTCGATTGTGGCTGTCGCCATGCCGTGCGCGGGGATGATCTCGCACACGCCCACAACCACAAGGTTGGGCAGCGGCATGGTGATGCGCGACTCGCTGTGGTCGATTCCTGTGATAGCAACCTCGCTCAGGGATATGCCGTTTCCGGCAACCTTCCACTTCCACAAGCGACGGCTGTTGGTGAGCCGGACAGTCCGCCCGCTGTCGATGACTTCGGCGAGGTAGCCGTAATGCACCCCACTGTCATTTGAACGGATGATTACTGGGGTGTTTATGAGTGTGTCGAACACGCTGTGTCTCCTTCATGCGTATGTGTAATGCTGTTTCTTCGTGGCCGTAGCCGGTGCCGCGACCGCATCGGTGGTATCCATCGCCATAGCCGCTGGCACTGCCGGTGCCATACCCGCCGCCGTATCCGTCGCCAGCGCCGTTGGCGGTGCCTTTGCCGCTGCCGTCGCCGTTGTCGATCATAGTGCTTCTCCGTATCCGGCGCCGTCGCCATAGCCGGGGGCCATGCCGTCACCGGAGCCGTTGCCATCGCCACGGCCGCTGCCGTTGCCGAAGCCGCTGTCGTTACCGATGCCAACGCCATAGCCGTCGCCGTCTCCGGCACCTTTGCCGAAGCCGTTGCCGTTGCCGTTGCCACGGCCAGCGCCGCTGGCACGGCCATGGCCAACGTCGTGGCCGATCATAGCGGTTCTCCTGTTATGCGCTGAGCATAATGCCCGCGCTTCCTGTCGTAGTGCACGGTGACGGTGAAGGTGTCGTATGAGCCACGCATGACACGCAGGACAGCCTGCCCGTCACTCATAGCCGGGTCGCAGTGCCGCACGGCGTCGTCCGGGTATCCGAAGTTGTTGGTCCCCAGCTTACGCACCAGCAGGTAGAAGCGGTCGCCGGGGTTGAGCCGTGTGGCTTGTTCGGCGTCGAATATCAGGTCCATGTGGTAGGCATCCTCAGCCATGTAAGGCAGGGCGCGTCGGCATATAGCCGAGAAGGCCTTGCGGAATGCATCGTCGGCAACGATGTCGGCGTGAGTGATACGTTTGGTGCTCATGGTGTTACTCCTCCTCGCGTTTGATGTAATCGGTTATGGGTATCGCTCGCCCGTCTTGCTCGTGGACGATCATTTCAGGCACTTGCAGCACCTCGAAGTTGGGCCCGAAACGAGGCGCTGCCAGCGCATCTTGCAGGGTGTCGAACACACCCTCGCAGTCGCCCATCCCTCCGTAGGGGTAGTAGGTATGGTGGCTAAACAGAATAAACTTGCTCATGCTCTCAGTCCTTTCAGTAATTGGCTTCAGGTTCAAAGTCGGACGGGAAGTCCTTCTCGTGCAGCACGGGCAACTCACTTGCCCGCAGCCACCACTGCGCCAGTTGCTTGATGCCCTCGACAGTCTCGCTGCCGGGGCATGGGTTAGAGTGACCCATGAGGCTACCGTCGTCGCTGTAGTAGACCTCACGCAGTTCGATCCAGTCATCACCGCCGTTGCCGGACGGCATGTTCACAAAGCGGAAATCCCATTCCATTCTCTCAGTCCTTCTTGAAGGTTGGCCTGTCTCATCAGTGCCGTTACCAATCATATGCAGGGAGGTCGTCGATCACGGTGCCGTCCTGATCGAACATGATGTAGTCGCAGTTGTGCTGGCGGGCGTATTCCATGCAGGTCAGCAGGTCTGGGTGAAACTCAGCGAGTGTATTGGTGTTCGGGCTGTCATCAGACGGCACATACACAAGCCAGCCTGTGTCCCCTAGGGGGTAGGCTATGCACGGCGCAGTCCCGAGGAACTGATGCACGGAGTCGTCAAGCATCCCCGCAGTGTTTTCGGTGATGTGTGCGGTCGATATGTCCAGAAACTTGCGGACGTGGGATGGTGTAGTCATGTTGGGCTCCTATTATACGCCGCGCATAATGCCCGGCGTGGTGGTGTCCCCTGCTATGCAGGGGGGCGCATAATCAGCGCGGCTTCTGGTTGAGGTGGTGCAGTTCTTCTTTGCGCGTGATGCGCGTGTAACCCTGCTTGGGCAGGGGAACGACAGCCCATGTCGCACGGGCTGCAACGGCTTCGGCATCGCCGCACGACAGGCATGTGGTGTAGCCCAGCGCCGCACGGCGCCGGGGGAATGTATCGCCGCAGTCGACGCATGTGGCCCTACGCATCGCGTAGCGCGTCCGCGGAGGCACGAAGGTGGGCGGCACGCTCTTCGAGCTCTTCGGCCTCGGCAATGAGCTCGTCGATCTCCGCGTCGTTGTCATGCACCTCATCGACAATGCCGAAGGCATGGGCGTTTGCGACAGCCCGCGCTACAAATTCAGGGCTTGTCATCAGGCGGTAGAACGCCCCGCGGTCGGTGTTGTGCAGCTTTTGCAGGGCGGCATGGCCGCCCTCGCGGTCATATGCGCCGTCGCGCACGTAGGTATCAAAGAACTCGTCCGCAGTTGTTATAGTGGTCGTCATGGTCAGTCTCCTATTATGCGTCGCGCATAACGATCGGCGTTGGTGTTGCAGGCACACACAGCTCGACGTCGTAGCAGTCACACGCCAGCACACCGTATTCGGCAGCGTCGTGATACCGGGCGAAGTAGGGGTCGTCCTTGATGGTGCCGATCGTCGGCAGGGTGCCGTGACCAATGTCGCGGATGGTGTCGTCCAGCCATCGTGAAAAGGCACGATCCTCGGCCTCGTCAAGGCCGCTGGTGTCGCCGTAAAGGATAGGGCAAAGCCAGTGTGCAGGCAGGGAAAGGGTGATCGTTTCAAATGTAGTCATGGTGGTCTCCTATTATGCGCTGAGCATAATGCTCGGCGTGGTGTGGTTGTCCCCTGCTATGCAGGGGCGAGCATAATGCTCGGCGTTGGGTTGTGTTGTCCCGAGCACCGCGCGGGTTGTCAGTCCGCATGGTGCAGTGTTTCGTTGAACGCCTGCTTTGTATGTTCGTTCGGGCCTCGCATCGCGAGGGTCCGTGCCCGTGTTTCGGGTCCGTCTTGCATCTTGTCGGTTGTCCGTCCCGCGCATGGCGCGGGTTGGGGGCGGCACGTCTTTGTCCTTGGGGACACACAGCTTCTTAGGCAAGTCTGGCGCTTACTTCGCACCGGTGCGGCGCCGGGCATTGTGCTCGGCGTAAGCCAACCATTATGCACGGAGCATAATAGGTGGTGAACCGGGCCGCTTGTGGAAGGCGGCAAGGAAGCAGGGGGCTCATCTTGTGAGACGTGACGCACAACGCAGCGGGATTTTTTCGTCACCCCGAGGCAATAGGTCGGCAGGTCGTCTAGCATGATCGGCGGGGTTATGCGGGACGCATAATGGAAGCCTAGCAGAGGGGCAAACCGCGATGCCGCGCGAGGCGGACAAGGCAGAATGCGAGCAGCAATGTCAAATAGCACGGGCGACCAAGCCCATCAAACACAACACTCTTCGAGTGTATCATATAACACGTTATATGTCAAGATGTAGCTGGAGGATATTTGACATAGGAAGTGAGATTTTACGTGGTAACATTATGCTCGGCGCATAATATGGCATTGTTCCGGGCATTGTTCTGATTGTTCTTGGGGCCGGGAACATTTGGGGGGCATTGAAAACAAAGGATTTTTTATGCACGTTATGGTAGTAGTAGTAGTTAAGTATTTGAATAATAATAATAATAATAGAGTCATGCTAAGTCCTTGATATTGCATAATGTTCTTTTGTTCCAAAAATACCCATTTTCCGAAGTTATCCGGACTTTTTTTGCTTCGAACGTCTGTGTATAACCATTTATACAGAACTCCGTTTTTACTTTTCTTGGGGTATACCTTCGGAATCCGGGAACATTGGAACAATTGCTATTGTTCCCAATGATTTCAATAACTTAAATGTTCCCGAGCCGAGAACATTCGGGCAAACTCGGGAACTTTCGTTTAGTATCAACGGCTTACGGGCCTCACGCTGTGGCTGGAACTGGTCATGGATCTGAGAACATTACGTAGATACAATGGGTTAGGATGTTCCCGTCGTTATGCGCGGCGCATAACAGTCAACGTGCCTCATGCTGTGGATGGAACTGGTGAGATTTTGCGGTTTGGGGGGTTGACAGATTTGAAAATCTTGGTAAGCTCCTAAGCGTCGCTACGCAGCAAAGCAGCGTTAGCAAGCGCAGGGAGCTTAGTTTTGCGGCGACATTTTTTCCGGAATTTTTTCGTTATGCGCCGCGCATAACGCCGCCAGACGCGATTCGCGCTGTGGTTGTGGCCGATTTCGGGCCGTGCGACGTGCCTCATGCTGTGGATGGAACTGGTCAGACCGGCCCCGTGCCGCACGCTGTGCCTGATGCTGGGGAACTGGTGCGACGCGCCAAGGCACAAAAAAAGGGCGGCACCCGAAGGTGCCGCCCAGTGTCGTTACTTGTCCTTAAGCGCCTTGCCCAGAACGTCGGCAGCGGCTTGGATGTGCGCCATGAAGGCGGCATGGTCGATTGCGGCCGGTTCGCCTGTCCGGTCCTTCATGGCCCTAGCATAGGACGCCTGTAGGTCCTTCATGCAAAGATCCACGAAACCGGCCGGTTCGCCTTTTGGCTTGCCCGCGACGGCTCCCTCGATCTTGCGCAGGTTGTTGCGTATGTTACGCATAACGGCGCCGATCTTGTTGCCGATCTTGTGCTTAGGCGTGCCAGCCTTCATCGGGCCTTCAGCGCGCAACGTGTCCAGCTCAGTCTTGTTCAAACGCGACTCTGCTAGCAGGTCATATGCCATTTGATAGTAACGGCCGCCGCTCTTGAGGTCGTCGGCCATAACATTGAGGCCGTGCAATGTCTCGCACGTGTCATAGAAAGCGGCGTGGGCCTTGGTGGCGCCGCCCTCAGCCTTGCCGGTGGCAATGATTGCGTCAGCGATTGCGGGGTTATTAGCGATTGAGTTAGTCATGATAGTGCTCCGGTTACATCGTCAGCGTTATTGCTGATTCGATAAGACACTTATATCACGGTCAAACGTGTCTGTCAGCGCATGGCCGCATATTGGCGCGCGATTATGCGCCACGCATAACGAAACCCAGTCTGGCCAGACCCCACCGGAGGGGTACCCCCGCAGACGACCGGCGGCCCCGCGCTCTGTATACATATTAACCCAGCCAAACAACGCCACATTTCCGACTATTTCGGTCGGGCATAGCCCCACCCCCTTCGATAAAAAGACCCCCCGGGGGGTCCCCCCACCCCCTCAAATATGCAAAATAGGGCATATGGGACCCAGAACTGCCTATATGGGTAGTATATTGCGCGCCACTGCACTGCATGTTACCATGTAGCTATGGCACTGCACCTAGACATAGATTCCGGCGTCCCAGTGCCCGCCAAAGACGATCTTGCGGGCCACGAGGACCTCATCCGCAATGCAAAGGCTGCTGCGAACGCCGCACGCCTGCTGGCGGAGCATGGGTTGGAGCTAGACCCCACCCCCGAAGATAAGAGAATGGCCGCTTCGCTGGCCACTGCTTACGCAACGGACCCATTATTGGCGTCGGCGGCGGCCACGCCCGCCCGTCTCGGCGCCATGCCACCGGCCGCGGTGCTGCTCACGGCGGAGATTCTCAGCGATTTCGGCCACGAGATCGTAAAGGACGCCGTTCAGGTGCGCCATTTGGTGATGAACAAGCTGGTGCAGGAGACGGACAACCCGGACCCGCGCATCAGGATCAGAGCGTTAGAACTCTTGGGCAAAATAACGGACGTGGGGCTCTTCACGGAGCGCAGCGAGGTCACGGTAACACACCAGACCACAGACGACCTGCGTGCCAAGCTGCGCGAGAAGCTATCACGGCTCCGTGATGTGACACCACCCCCTGCGGGGGACGACATTATTGACGCTGAGTCTTCTGATGCTTGACTCTGGGTTCTCGGCGGAGGACATCAACCTGCTCCTGTCGAACATTGACCAGCTTGACGAGGAGGAGCTCACGGAGCTCGAAGGAATCGTCAGCGATCTGGCGGAGCGCCAGAGGGTGCAAACCCTACGTGACGATCTCATCGCCTTCTGCTGCCATATACAGGGGGATTACAAGGTCGGTGCCCACCACAAGCGGCTGGCCGCCCTGCTCGAGGATATTGAGGCCCGGCGCAAAGACCGCATTTGCGTGTCGGTGCCGCCGCGGCACGGCAAGTCCCAGCTCGTGTCGATCTACTACGCTGCGTGGTATATGGGCAGGAACCCGTCCCACAAGGTGATGTTGGTGTCGCACACCACGGACCTCGCCGTGGATTTTGGCCGTAAAATCAGGAACTTGATCTCCACCACTGCGTACCAAGAGGTTTTCCCGGGCGTGCAGCTGGCCAGCGACAGCAAGAGTGCCGGGCGGTGGAACACAAACCAAGGGGGAGAGTTCTTCGCCGCGGGTGTGGGCTCGGCCTTGGCCGGCCGTGGTGCCCACCTGCTGCTGGTGGACGACCCGCACTCCGAGCAGGACATCCTGAACGGCAACTATGGCGTGTTTGACAAAGCCTACGAGTGGTTCACCTTCGGCGCCCGGACCCGCCTTATGCCCTACGGGGCCGTGGCGATCGTGCACACCCGGTGGGCACCACAGGACCTGATCGGCCGCGTGGTCGGCGACATGGCCAAGAACGAGGGTGCGGACCAGTACGAGGTCTTCGAGTTCCCGGCTCTCCTCGACGCAAACGACCCGGACACCGGGGAGCCCATACAGAAGGCGCTGTGGCCGGAGTTCTTCGATGTGCCCGCCCTGCTGCGCACCAAGGCCAGCATGCCCGTGTTCCAGTGGAATGCGCAGTACCAGCAGCAGCCCACGGCTGAGGAAGCGGCGATCGTGAAGCGGGAATGGTGGCGTCAGTGGGAGCGGGACCAACCCCCACCGTGCGACTATATACTTATGTCACTGGACGCCGCCGCAGAAACGCACAACCGTGCGGACTACACGTCCCTCACTGTGTGGGGGGTGTTCCTCAACGAGGAGGACGACACGCACAACCTGATCCTCCTGCATGCCGTCAAGGATCGGTTCGAGTTCCCGGAGCTAAAGCGCATGGCGCTGGAGGAATACGCCCGGTGGGAGCCCGACGGGTTTATCGTGGAGAAGAAGTCTGCCGGCGTGGCGCTGTACCAAGAACTGCGACGCACGGGCCTCCCCGTGCAGGAGTATACGCCCCACCGGGGCACGGGCGACAAGATGGCCCGCCTCAACAGCGTGGCGGACATAATCGCCTCTGGTCTTGTCTGGGTGCCGGACCGGCGCTGGGCGGAAGAGGTTGTGGAGGAGATCGCTGCGTTCCCGTTCGGGCCCCACGACGACCACGTCGACTCGACGGTGCAGGCCTTGCTGCGGTTTCGCCAAGGCGGCTTCCTTGCGCTGCCCACAGATGAGATAGATGACTCCGCAGACTACGCCCCGCCGCGCGAGGGCTATTATTGACACCTGACCGCTGCTATAGTGCCGCCACCGCGGCACAGGAGGCCCAGAAATGGCTGTAACCAAGACCATGACCCCGTCAGATTTCGCCGTTGGCGAGAATCCTGACCTTATGGAGCTCGAAATCGAGATGCCGGACATGGACGACGTGACCACAATGGCCACGGAGGACGGTGAAGTCATCATCGAGTTCGGCGACAACTTGTCCAATGACGACGATGTCGAAACGCTCGATATCGAGCACGACACGAATTTCGCCGAAATTCTCGAAGATGGCGAGCTGGAGTCGTTGGCTGCCGACCTCGTGGACGCATTCATGACGGACCGCGGCAGCCGCAAGGAGTGGGCGCAGACTTATATAAAAGGCCTCGACCTGCTGGGCATGAAGATCGAGGACCGCGCAGAGCCGTGGCAAGGGGCGTCCGGGGTGTTCCACCCGATGCTGGCCGAGAGCGTGGTGAGATTCCAAGCGCAGGCCATGAGCGAGCTGCTGCCAGCCGCCGGGCCGGTCAACACGAAGAGCATCGGCAAGATGACGCGCGAGAAGTTCGAGCAGTCTGTGCGGGTCAAGAGCGAGCTCAACTACCTCATCACCGAGGAGATGGTCGAGTATCGCGACGAAATGGAGCAGATGACGTTCCGGCTGCCGCTGGCGGGCTCTGCGTTTAAGAAGATCTACTATGACCCGCTCATGGAGCGCCCGGTCGCAGTATTCGTGCCGGCCGAGGACTTCGTCATCGCCTACGGGGCGTCGAGCATCGAGGCCTGCCCGCGCTATAGCCATGTTATGAAGAAGGACCCAAATGAGGTCCGCAAACTGCAGGTGTCTGGCTTCTACCGAGACGTCGAGCTGCCAGCCCCAGCCGCCGAGCGCAGTGACATTCAGGAGAAGTACGACGAGCTGGAAGGCAACGACGTGGCGCTGTCCGACGACGACCGCCATACGCTTATCGAGATGCACGTGGACATCGACCTGCCGGAGCCGTTCGAAGACGCAGACGGCATCGCACGGCCATACGTGGTGACAATCGACCTCACGTCGCGCACGATCTTGGCCATCCGCCGCAATTGGTACGATGACGACCCGAAGAAACGCAAGCGCATGCACTTCGTGCACTACCCCTACCTGCCGGGCCTCGGGTTCTACGGCACGGGGCTCATCCACCTGATCGGCGGTCTGGCCAAGTCGGCCACCTCCATCATGCGTCAGCTGGTGGACGCCGGGACGCTGTCTAACCTGCCAGCCGGTCTCAAGGCTCGCGGGATGCGTATCAAGGGCGACAATGGCCCGCTCACGCCGGGCGAGTTCCGGGATGTGGACATCCCGGGCGGGACGATCCGGGACAATATCTTCCCCCTGCCGTTCAAAGAGCCGTCGAGCGTGCTCTACCAGCTGCTCGGAAATATCGTCGAGGAGGGTCGGCGCATCGGCTCCGTGGCTGACATTCAGGTGGGCGACATGAGCGCAAACGCGCCCGTGGGCACCACTCTGGCGCTGATGGAGCGGTCGATGAAGGTCATGTCGGGCGTCCAAGCCCGCATGCACGCCGCGATGCACAAGGAGCTCCGCATCCTTGCCCGGGTGGTGCACGACTTCATGCCGGGGGAATATCAGTACGAGGTGGGCGGGGAGTTCAGCCGGACGGATGATTTTGACGTCTCCAAGGTCGACGTCATCCCGGTGTCGGACCCCAACGCGGCCACCATGGCCCAGCGCATCGTGCAGTATCAGGCGGCCCTGCAGCTCGCTCAACAGGCGCCCCAGCTATACGACATGGGCAAGCTCCACCGGCAGATGCTGGAGGTGATGGGCATCCAAGATGCGGACGAGATCATCAAGCTCCCCGACGACATAGGGCCGAAAGACCCCGTCAGCGAGAACATGGCGATGCTCAAGCAGGAGCCGATCAAAGCGTTCCTGTATCAGGACCACGATGCACACATTGCCGTCCATATGGCGGCGGCGCAGGACCCGAAACTGCAGCAGATCGTCGGCCAGTCACCGTTTGCCGCGGCTATCCAGAACGCCATGGCAGCCCACATCACGGAGCACGTTGCGTTCCAGTACCGCAAGGAGCTGGAGAAGCAGCTCGGCGTGCCGCTGCCGCCGGAGAATGAGCCCCTGCCAGAGGACATCGAGGTGCAGCTGTCGCAGGCGACGGCCATGGCCGCCGGAAAACTCCTACAGCGCAATCAGGCCGAGGCGGCGCAGCAGCAAGCCCAGCAGGAGATGCAGAACCCGCTGACGCAGATTCAGCTGAAGGAGCTGGAGATCAAGGAGCGGGCACAAGCGCTCAAGGAGGCGGAGCTGGAGCACCAGAAGATGCTCGACAAAGCCAAGCTCGAGATCGACATGGCGGACAAGACCGCTCGGATCGAGGTCGATCGCGAGCGCATCGCCTCGGAAGATGAGCGCGAAGGGGCCCGCGTGGGCGTGCGCCTCGCCACACAGATCGCGGCAAACAACAGTGCAGAGACCCGCGAGGCCATCAAGGCCGGCACCGAACTCAGCAAGGCCGCGGTGCAGGGGCTGACCACACGCACAGACAACAGGCAGGGTGAGTGATGGAAGAGTCAGTCTTTGGCGTCCTGTACCGCCGTATTGCCGAGCGTCGCGAGGACCTAGCGTCTTACATGGTGCAGGGCGGGGCCCCAGATTATGTGGCATACGCACGGGCGGCGGCGCAACACGAAGCGTATCTTACGGTCGAGGAAGACATAAAGGAGCTGGAAAAGCGGTTTATGGATCAGTAAGCTGCTCGACATCGCGGATAGTCCGCGCACGGCATCGGTGGGCCGCACATCACTGCAGAGGTATAGATGTACACAGCGAACAAGGTTGAGGACGAGGTCCTCAAAGCCAAACTACCGGAGCCTGTCGGGTACAAGCTCCTGATCGCCGTTCCGGAGGTCAGCGAGAAGACAGACGGCGGCGTATTCATGCCAGAGAACCTGAAATCCGCGGAAGAGACCGCGTCGATCATCGGGTACGTCATAAAGGTGGGCACCACTGCCTACTCTGACCCGGAACGGTTCCCCGACGGCGCGTGGTGCAAGGAGGGCGACTTCGTGGTCTTCAGGTCGTACTCGGGCACTCGGTTCAAGGTCATGGGCAAAGAGTTCCGCATCATCAATGACGACACCGTCGAAGCAGTAGTGGAGGACCCGAGAGGGTATAGCCGGGCATGAACAAAGCACAAAACGACGAGTTTGAAGTCGAGGTCGACGACGATAAGTTCGAGATCGAGGTCGAAGACGATACGCCACCCGAGGACCGCGGCAAGCCGCGGCGCCCTGAAGGCGCGGAGCCTGACGTCCCAAACGAAGATGAGCTGGAGGGCTATAGCGAGGGCGTAAAGAAGCGCATCAGCAAGCTCAAGTACGAGTTCCACGAGGAGCGCCGGGCCAAGGAAGAGGCAGAGCGCATCCGTGAGGAGGCTATCCGGTTCGCTCAGGCGCAGAAACGCGAGGCCGAAGACCTGCGCAAACGCCTGAGCGAAGGTCAGGGGGCCGTGGTCACACAGGCCAAGGCCCGGGTCGAGACGCAGCTGGAGAGCGCCAAGGCCAAGTTCAAGCAGGCATACGAGGCCGGCGACGCCGATGCCATGCTCGATGCCCAAACAAAGCTCACCGAGCTCCAAAACGAGATGTACAGGCTGGCCAGCTACAAGCCCCAGCCTGCACCGGCGTCCAGTCCAGCGCCGCAGGCGACTGCCCCTGCTACCTCCCAGCAGGTTCCGCGGCCACCTCAGCGTGCGCTGGACTGGGCACAAAAGAACACGTGGTTCCAGAAAGACGAAGAGATGACGGGCTACGCGTTTGGCGTGCATGAACGGCTCGTAAAGAGCGGCGTTGATCCAAACAGTGAAACGTACTATAACGAGATAGACACAGCCATGCGGCGTGTGTTTCCAAATAAGTTTGACGAGCCTGACCAAGAGGTGAAGACACAGGCACGTCAGACTGGCTCCGTGGTAGCCTCGGCGGCACGTTCGTCGAAATCGCCACGCAAGGTTGTCCTCACCCAGTCCGCGGTGGCTCTCGCCAAGCGCCTTGGACTGACCCCCGAACAATACGCGGCGCAGCTCATGAAGGAAAAGACCAATGGTTGATCGGACTCCACGCACCCAAACGACGCGCGAGGCAGCGCAACGCAAGTCCACGTGGAAACGTCAATCCGTTATCCCCGCCCCCGAACCCCGCAATGGACTCAAGTTCCGTTGGGTTCGCACCTCATCTCTGGGCAATTTGGATAACATGAACGTCTCCCGGCGGTTCCGCGAGGGGTATGTTCCGGTCAAGGCCGAGGAGTTTCCTGAGCTCAAAGTTCTTTCCGATGTGGGTTCTCGCTTCAAGGGGAACATCGAGGTTGGGGGCTTGCTGCTGTGCAGTATCCCCGAGGACGTAGCAGATGACCGTATCCAAGGTCAGCTCCAAGAGGCGCAAGCCCAGATGGAAGCCGTGGACAACAACTATCTGCGTGAATCCGACCCTCGCATGCCTGTTCTCCGTCCTGAGCGGTCCACTCGCCAGACCAACTTCGGCAAGTAACCCTTGCTACCCTGAAACCCGTTCTTAGGAGAGAGACATGGCCACTGTTGCCACTCCCTACGGCCTCCGCGCGATCCAAGCGATCGGCGGCCGTCCGTTCAGCGGCGGAACCATCCGTGAATATAAGGTGTCGGCCAACAACTCCGCCGCCATTTTCAACGGTGATCTCGTCGTTCTTAGCTCTGCCGGGCAGCCTGCGGCTGTCGGCACAACCCCCGTCGCTATCAAAATCCCGACCACGTCCGCGGATGCGACTCCGGGTATCGTAGGTGTTTGCGTTGGCGCTCGCTACGTAAACGCTGAAGGTCAGCCCACGGAAAATCACTTCCTGCCGGCCAACCTCGTCACCGGCGGCGCCACCGAAGTGTGGGTCAAGGTGATGGACGACCCTGCAGCTCTGTTCCAAGTCAAGGGCACCGCTGCGCTGGGCACGTTCAACTCGGGCACTGCTGGCTCTGGCTGGCCGGGCGCCATCGGCAAAAACGCCGCTCTGGGCTTTGGTACTGCAGGCAGCACCTCGACCGGTAACTCTGGCGTGAACCTCGTGGTCGGCACCGATGGTGCAAGCCTCGCGGCGACGGCCACGTTGGCCGTTCGCATCGTCGATATTGTGAAGGGCACCGAGTCCGACACGTATCCGGAGTTCATTGTCAAGCTAAACGTCGGGGTTCACGCCTACGACAACTCGCTTGGTGTATAAGGAGGGCTAGCAATGGCTACTATTTCACGCGCACAGGCCCTCAAGGAACTCCTGCCGGGTCTCAACGCGCTGTTCGGCCTTGAGTACGACAAGTACGAAGACGAGCACGCGGAAATCTACGACACTGAGAACTCGGAGCGCAGCTTCGAGGAGGAAGTCAAGCTGTCGGGCTTCGGCGCGGCACCTGTGAAGTCTGAAGGCGCAAGCATTCAGTACGACACTGCTCAGGAAGCCTTCACCGCTCGTTACAACCACGAGACGGTGGCCATGGGCTTCTCCATCACCGAGGAGGCGATGGAGGACAACCTCTACGACTCTCTGTCGGCCCGCTACACCAAGGCGCTCGCACGTGCCATGGCGTACACCAAGCAGGTCAAGGCGGCGTCGCTGCTGAACACAGGTTTCATTACGTTCACCTCTGGTGACGGCGTGACTCTGTTTAGCACTGCGCACCCCACGGTCTCGGGTAACGTGAACTCGAACCGCCCTGCTGTTGATGCTGACCTAAACGAGACCTCTCTCGAGCAGTCTGTCATTGACATCGCGGCACACACCGACGAGCGTGGCCTGCTGATCGCCGCACGTCCTCGCAAGCTGATCGTGCCTCCGGCACTGATGTTTGTGGCCACCCGCCTGCTGGAGACCCAGCTGCGGACCGGCACCGCCGACAATGACACCAACGCACTGCGCGTCATGGGGGCAATCCCGGAAGGCTACAGCGTGAACCATTATCTGACTGATAATGATGCATGGTTCATCAAGACGGACGTTCCAAATGGTATGAAGCACTTTGTCCGCGTGGCAATGCAGACTGCCATGGAAGGCGATTTCGACAGCGGAAACGTCAGATACAAGGCTCGCGAGCGTTACAGCTTCGGGACCTCTGATCCGCTGGGCATGTACGGCAGCCCGGGCGCCTAATCTGCGCAGGCTCCACAGACGGAAGGCCCGCTTCGGCGGGCCTTTCTTTTTGTCCGGCACCATGCTATCTTTGCCGCAGGCAACATCTAGCCATGCAGACAGGACGCCTACCTGACGCTACACAGACTGCACGGCGAAACCTTGTGTAGAAGGACTTAAGCGATGGCTTCGACCACCTTTTCCGGGCCCGTAACGTCGACAAACGGCTTTGTTGGCGATATCAAGCTCCCCACCTATACGGTCGCTACTGCCCCCTCCGCGGCAGGTTTGACCGGCACTCTCATCTACGTGTCTAACGGACTGGCCGGCGCCCCCACGGTCGCTGTCTCGGACGGTACGGACTGGATTTCTGCCGCCGGCACCGCCATTGCAGACTCGTGAGGTGAGCTATGAAATGGAAACCGCCCAGTGAGGAAGAGCTGGCACGCCGCGGCATAACGCCCGTGGCGGAGGAGCCTGCCGCCGAGGAGGCGCAGGAGGCCCCCAAGCCCAAGCGCAAGCGCAAGAAGGACTAAGCCATGGCCCGCAATCAGGAAACCATCACGTGCCCACCCGGCGTGTGGACGGAGCTGACCAACAGCGACGCGACAAGCATCACGTTTCAGGTCCGCACGGGTGCCATCAAGGTGCGTTGCACGACGGGCTCTGCTCCGTCGGCGCTGTCGGACGGCGGCTACGAGTATCACTCGACGCCGGACGGCGAGAACAACTACGGTGAGATCCGGATCGCGGTCGCGAGCCTGTCGTCCGAGTCGGGCGCCGATCGCGTCTTCGCCACACCTCTGAACGGCCGCAAGGCGCTGGTTACGGTGGACCACGCCTGATGCGCAGCCCGTTTGGCATCCGGTCCGGCCTGTCCCGTTGGCACGAGCTGATGGGCAGCGTCGCCGTCATTGACGCCTATGCGGTCGCAGGGTTCAGCCCTGACTTCGTCGCTGACTTCACGGGCGACTACTACCGCACTGGCGGCTCTGTCTCTACGTTTGACGATGCTGTGACCCATGCCCGTTCTGGCAATGCCACGATGGTGGACAGCGATGGGCTGCTGAAGTGGGCACCGCATAACTTGGTGCCAGACAGTACTACTTTTGTTGGGTTTTCAGGGACCTTTACAACTGGGTATCCAGACCCAGACGGAGGAAACAACGCGGTCACATCAAATAGCAGCCTAGTACAAGAAGGTATTGCATTGTTCACTGTGGGGGTTCCACATACTTGTGTATCTATCTTAAAGGCAGGCACTGCCTCTACTATTACAGTGGGAGGCAATATAACAGGGTCCAATCTTTACAATGTAGTGGACCTTGAAACAAATACTGTTGTGTCAGAAGCCCCGGGATACTCAGTTTCTGTTGAAGATTATAACGATGACGGTTGGAAGATTGTTAGGTGGACAGTAATACCAACTGCTACTAGTAGAGCAGTCTTTTTTGCAGACTCCCGCGGAATTTCAGGCAGCGATGTAGGGACGTTACACTTATATGCACCTCGCGTCTACCGCTCCGACCTTGGCGGCATGGTGGACAACCCAGACCGAGGCGACAGCTACGTCCCGACGACATCAGCCGCCCGGTATTTGCCCCGGCGTGGAAACCATGTGTGGAACGGGTCCGCTTGGGTCAACGAGGGGTATCTGCACGAGAGTGAGACACCTGCGCGGGTGAATCTTGAGACCCAATCACAAAGTTTGTCGAACTATACTATCGGAGAAGCCGGCTGCACTGTTGTTGCAGAAGGCGCTGACCGTTCTGATTTTGACCAAATGGGTTTGCTTACAAAGACGGGTGGTGGCACCGTGTATTCCTACGGCGTTACTCTTTCTGACGCGGGTACAAAAACATTTTCGGTCTGGTTGAAGTCTGGCACAATTTCTGGCGCAAGGATTCAGATAGGGGCAGGATCGACAGGCACAGGCGTATACGCTGATGTTGACATGGGGGCCGGAACGATCACTTCGGCTGCACTCAAAAGTGGCTCTTTTACTGCTGTTGCATCGACCATAGAGGTGTATCCTAGTGGCTGGGTGCGGGCGAGTGTTACAGCCGTATGTCCGGCAACCAATCATGTTGGGTACGTTATACCTTTAGCTGCTTCGGTTGGTGACACTCTGTATTTTATGGCCCCCCAGCTAGAAGCAGGCTCCACACCCTCCAGCTACATCCCCACGTCTGGCTCTACAGTCACCCGCGCTGCGGATACGCTGACAGCCGCATCGGCTAACCTGCCGTGGCCTTCGCCTGTGGTCATTGGCGAGGAGTTGGTGACGAATGGGGATTTCGAACTTGGTGACAATGGCGATTGGACGCTGAACGGCACCGCAGAGATATCTTCTGGCACAGCTAAGAACCTCACTGGCGGAGACTATATCGCTCAAAGCTTCCCAACAGAAGCTGGCAAGGTATATGAGTTAAACTTCGACTTTGTGTCTGGAAATACTAGCAACTCTTTGTTGCGAATTGGAACATCCGTAGCCAGCTTTTCTATTTTCAGTGGCGGCGCTTCCTCTAATACAACAAAAAGATTTGTTGCGACTTCTACCACAACATGGGTTACGTTTTACCAAGCAAACTTTACCTCTGAATACGACAACATCTCCGTCCGCGAGATCAACCCCCTCGCCGTGAGCATCCAGATGGATGGCACGATGACTTATGCGAAAACGTTCTCGGGACAAGAGGTTATCTTTGGCACTTGGCGTGTTGATGACCAAAACAGAATTTATACATGGCTCAACACGGGGTCAGCGCGCACAGGTGCGGTTGAGTTTAGGCAGGCATCTTCTGGTGTAGGTGACCAAGTGGTGCAGCCTTCCCCCGGCTCCTACTCCCCCGGCATCAACGTCCCATTCAACATCGCATCACGCCACGGCTCTACCTTCATCAACGGCGCGGTGGACGGAACGGCACTCACAGCCAACACAACCCCCACTGCACTGCCTGACCTGTCAGCAACTGACTTGAGCATTGCGTCTACCTACATGGGCAACATCGGGCAGGTCCGCATCTGGGCTGATGACTTAGGTGACGCGGGGCTTGTCACTGCCACTGCTCCTAGCCTTGAGCCTAGCCTGTCCCTGACCTTTGACGGTTCAGAAGGCAGCTTTACCGTCAGCGATTGGAGCGAATAATGGGCACCAAGAACTTCGACAACGCTTTGGACCTGATTACGTTCTCCCGTACAAGCAGGGGGACTGCCCTTCGCAGGGTTGGGTATGGCGATGAGTTGGTGACGAATGGGACGTTTGATACTGATATTAGTGGGTGGACGCTTGGTGCAGACGCAACGGCGTCAGTCTCTAGTGGCATCGTAACCGTTACAAACTCTTCTTACATTACCCAATCATTGTATCAGGAGTTTCCAACAGAGATTGGGGCTTTTTATGAAATTACAGCAACTGCTCTTTCTTCCAATTTAGCGTCTTCATTTGTTATTGCCAACAAAGGCGGTTTTACATGGAGCGCTAGTGGTGGAACACGGCAGGATGTGATTTCAGGTCATGCCAATACAACTAAAACAATCACTTATGCTGCCACAACAAACTCTATACGGATTACGCTTTTGGCGTATAATAATGTAGGTGGTTACGCAGAGTTCGACAACATCTCCGTCAAGGAAGTCATCTTCGACCGGGCTACTGACCCGCTTGTGTTGTTCAACCATCCTGCTGAAATCCCACGCATTGAGTATGATGCCGCCGGTGCAGTGAAGGGTCTGTTGATCGAAGAAGCGCGGACGAATTTGCTGACGTATTCGCAGGACTTCACTGATGCGAGTTGGCTTAAGACAAACGGTGACGCCTTCACCTATAACTTTGCGACAGCGCCAGACGGGGCGCTTACGGCTACAAGATTTAACCCTATCTTTGAGCCAGACCCCGGAGGCGCAGCTAAAACTTTTAGGCTGTATACCGGTGTGAACTCCACTATCGGTGACGTGGTTTCGTTTAGTGTATACGTGAAGCCTATTGTGGCAACGAGCAACCTTGAGGGGCCTAGAGACGTTTATTTAGTCCTTTACGCTGACCAGTCACAAGGCGCCTCATTTCTAAACCTAAACACGCTAGAAGTAACTGCCGACGCGGATCACACGGCGCTAGTGACTGACGAAGGAAGTGGGTGGTACAGGTTCTCAATATCCTACACGTGTGCCGCGTCTGATCCAGTCAACAATCATTTTATAAATTTTTCGAACCGCTCCAGCTCCCAAATTAGCTTTGATCCTTACCCAGACGGAAATGAGGATGTATACTTTTGGGGCGCACAAGTCGAAGCTGGCTCCTTCCCGACGTCTTACATCCCCACGTCTGGCTCCACGGTCACACGGGCCGCAGACATTGCATCCATCCCTGTGACTGACTTCGGGTATAACCAGAAGGCTGGGACTGTGGTGGTGGAGTTTGATAGTAACGGGTCTGCTGGGGCTGATTACCCAAGAGTTTTTGCCCTTTCGAACACTTCTGGAACCGACTTAACAAGGTTCTTAATCAACCCAACAAACACAACAACTGTTGCAGTAATCAAATCTGGGTCTGGCGTTGCTTTGACAGGTTGGTCTGGATCAATCAGTGAGAATGTAGTCGAGACAGTCGCCGTGGCTATTAAAAAAGATAGTTTTGCGGCAAGTCTTTCTGGTGCGGCTACTCAAACAGATACGTCTGGTGACATGCCAGCAGCCGCAAACCATCTTGCTATTGGCACGCAAAGCAACTTTGCAAACAATTATCTCAACGGCCACATCAAGTCCATCCAGTACTACCCTCGCCGCCTCTCTAACGCCCAACTACAGGAGTTGACAACATGACTGAACAACCGGAACACCTCGAAGTTGATGGCGTCCGCGTCTACGCTGCGCTGAACGGCGGTGTACTGGCCTGCATGGTCAGGGCTACCGATCAGGCCACCTTTGACGCGCAGGCACTCGCGGTAAAACTCAAGGTCTACACCAACCCCGCACAGGACGAGGTGCTGGACGAAGAGGGCAACGTGGTGACACCCGCTGTGCCAGCCTCTGGGCCGCTTATCCCTGCACCCGGCGTTACCATCACTGAGATCGGTCCACTGGTCCTGACGCCCGGTACATACGCCGAGGACGGCACCGAGATCACACCGCCGGTCATGGACAACCGCTACCATGCAAACTTCTGGATCGGCCCTGCCGGTGTGGAGCGTGGTGCGTGGAAGCAGTGGGGTATTGCTTGGACCCAGAACGGCCAGCCGGTGAACCCGAACAACGCCGAAGAAGGTGTGGCGTACGGCGGCATTGAGCTGATCGACCCGTTGACGGTATCATCGCCGTCAAACGTATTGCTGTAACGATCCGAGCGCCGAAGGAGATTTAGGACGTGACCGAGATTCTGCTTAACTTTTGGCCCGTTGTCCTCGGGTTCATCTCGCTGATCGTGTGGCTGGTCCGTCTGGAGGGCAGGAGCGTGGATAACACGAAGGAGATCAAACGTCTGTGGAACCAGCGCAAGGAGGATCTCGATGCGTCGAAGCAGGCGCGTGAGGATACCAACCAGATGCTGAAAGAGATCCGCGACGACATCAAGGCTCTGATCGCAAAGGTCGGAGGCAAATGAGCACTGCACCTGTCTTTGGAACGCTCGCCGCCCTGTTCCGCCCCAAGGCTCAGCCTGTCACAAAGCTCCCATGGATGGCGGTGGCAGAGGCCTACCGGGGCGTTTCCGAGGTCAAGGGTGCAAAGCACAACCCGGATATCGTCGAGATGTTTGCCCTGTCGGGGTTCTCTGGCATCAAGGATGACGAGACGCCGTGGTGCGCTGCCTTCGTCGGGGCGGTCCTGTACCTTGCGGGCGTTGGCCGGCGCGACGGCGTCAACCTAGCGGCCCGGTCGTTCGAGGGATACGGCGTCGGCCTGCCTGAGCCCCTCTACGGATGCATCGGAGTCAAGAAGCGGGCCGGCGGCAAGGGCTGGCAGGGGCATGTCGGCTTTGTGGTTGGCGCAAACGCCACGCAGGTCTTTCTGCTGGGCGGCAACCAGAACGACAAAGTCAGTATCGCGGCGTTCAAGCGGTCGGAGTTTACCGCGTTCCGCTGGCCCGCTGGTGTGCCCAAGACAAGTATCCCCCTGCCCCAGACCATCGAGGGCGCAACATCGGCTACGGAGGCGTAGACATGAGCTTGTATATCCGCATGGGGCTGTACCTCGCGTTCGGCGTTCTGGCCGGTCAGGGGCTGGTCCTCTTTGACGCCAGCACCGGGACGGTCTCGTTCCAGATAGACGACGTTTTGGTGATCGGCACTGCGTTGGCTGGGTACTTCGGCACGTTCTTGGCCAGCCGCGCCGCCAAGGCAAAGGGTGGGATGACCTGATGCTGAAGCGGATTGAGACCATCATCGGTATCGCGTTGGCCGCGATCGTTAGCCTCGCGACTGTGTGGTTCCGGTACGACGCAAAGAAGGATGCCCGCAAGGAACAGGAGGCAGACGATGCACAGGAATACGCCGAGACTTTCAAGCGGATGCGCGAGGCTCAAGCCGCCAACGCTGCTACTGACCTCGATGCTGCTCGTCAGCGGATGCGTGACCGGGCCGGGCTCAAGTAGCCTAGCGATCTGCGATGGCACCGCACTGCTGCGGCAGGACCTCGCCCGGGCGCTGGCCGTCACCCCCGACGACAATGCGCTCATCAAAGGGGACAAACTGCTGACGGCTCTGGAGGCTGGGTGCAATGGCTAAATCGCCAGCGTGGCAGCGCAAGGAAGGCAAGAACCCCAAGGGCGGATTGAACGCCAAGGGGCGGGCCTCGGCCAAGAAGCAGGGTATGAACCTGAAGCCCCCGGCACCGAACCCGAAGACCAAAAAAGACGCGGCACGCCGCAAGAGTTTCTGTGCCCGCATGGGCGGTATGCCCGGCCCGATGAAGGACAAAAAAGGCAAACCGACGCGCAAAGCGCTGTCACTACGTGCGTGGAACTGCTGATGCCCCTGACAGCCAAAGGTAAGAAGATCAAAGCCGCCATGAAACGCCAGTATGGCAAAGATCGCGGAGAACGTGTATTCTACGCCGCAGAGAACAAAGGCACGCTCCGGGGCGTGGCGCGTAAGCGCAAACCCGCCAAGAGGACGAAGTGACCATCTCCCGCGCCCAGATGGGCCGCCAGCTGAAAGGCAACACGATGAAGAAGCCTGCACCGAAGTTCAAGCCCTGTGCATCCTGCCCGAACCCCACCAAGTGCCGCGCCATGGGCAAATGCATGAAGAAGTCCGGAAAGAAGTAACCCATGGCCAAGGCCCGAGAGGCGCTGAGCCCTGCCGAATACGCCGCTACAACACGTGCCAAGCGAGAAGGGACTCGCAAAGGCAAGCAATTTGTGGCACAACCGAAGAAGACGGCGAGGAGTAGAGCATGAAAAAGCCAGTGCAGAAACGTAAGGGTGGCGGAGAGATACTCGGTATGCTCAGCCCGGCCGTGGCTATCGCCCAGAGCCTGAAGTCAGGCAAGCCGGAAGGCATCCTAGAGTTTGGCATCTCCCCAGTCTTGGCCCTAGCCAACCGGGCGAAGAAGCGCCGCGCGAGCGATGCCGGTGGCCCCAGCGGACCGTCTGCGCCAACCGGCGTCACCCGCATGAAAGAAGGCGGGAAGGTTGGGCGTGGCGACGGCAAGTGCATCAAGGGCCGTACCAAGGGCAGGATGGTATAACACATGGCCGTCGTCGTACCCGACATCGCTGAACTTTTCGAGGAGGCATATGAACGTGCCGGCCTCGAGATGCGTTCGGGCTATGACATGCGCACAGCGCGGCGCAGTCTCAACCTGCTGGCGCTGGAATGGCAGAACCGCGGCCTGAATCTCTTCACGATTGCGTCGGGCACCACGCCGCTGGTCGCAGGTCAGGCCGAATACACCATGCCTGACGACACGATCGACCTCATTGAGCACCAACTGCGCACCGGCACTGGGCAGGCCCAGCTCGACACGGCGCTGGAGCGCATCAGTGTCTCCACTTACGCCACGCAGACCAACAAGGCACTGCAGGGGCGCCCGACGCAGGTTTACGTCACGCGCGGTGCGTCTAGCGTTACCGCTACGCTGTGGCCGGTGCCCGACGCGGCCCAGAGCTACACGCTGTTCTTTTACCGGTTGCGGGGTATCGACGGTGTGGCTTCTGGCGCCGGTGGCTCCGCGGCGATCCCACCCCGGTTTATCCCGGCGCTTGTCGCGGGGCTTGCATATGAGATCGCGTCGAAGCGGCCCGAGGCGGCCAACCGTGCGTTGGTGCTCAAGCAGATTTACGAGGAGCAGTTCCAGCGGGCTGCTGACGAGGACCGCGATAAGTCGTCGACCTTCTTCGCACCGTTCTACCCGGGGGGCTTCTGATGTCCCAGTACGCAAAAGGTACCAAAGCGCTTGGCATCTGCGACAGGACGGGGTTCCGCTACAAGCTCTCCGACCTTGTCTATGAGTACAAGAACGGCCGCCGCACCGGCCTGCGTGTCGGGCGCGACGTCGCTGATCCGGACCACCCCCAGAACTTCTTGGGTCGACTGCGTATCGTTGATCCGCGGTCTCTGCGGGACCCGCGCCCGGAGACAGACCAAGCTCAGGTTACAGGCCTTTTCGGGTGGAACCCCGTGGGCCACCCGCTCACTCACCTCACTGGTGCCGTCGGCACCGTAACCGTCGCCACAGGAGACTGACATGGCCAAAGAGACAACGAAGAAGCGGACTCGTCCTCGTGCGCGTCCCACCTCAGCCCCACTCACGTCGCTGCGCCCCCGGGCCCGCCCGGTGGACTTGACACCTGAAGCCGAGCGCGGTGACGCTGTTGCACCAAAGAAGATGGCCAAGGGCGGCATGTGCCGCGGCATGGGCGCGGCCACTCGCGGCGGCAAATACAAGGCAATGTAAGCCATGAACTACGCCGAGCTCGTGGAGCTGATACAGGACTACACCGAAAGCCGCGAACCGACGTTCGTGGCCAACATTCCGCGCTTCGTTCGCCAGACGGAGCAGCGGGTGTATCGCACTGTCATGCTCCCCGAGCTCCGCAAGGTCGCTACGCTGGCCACAACTGCGTCCACTGCCACACTGGCCCGCCCGGCAGACATGCTGGCGGTGTTCTCCCTTGCCGTCATCGACGGCTACGGGGACTACCACTTCCTCTACGACAAGGACCCCAGCTTTATCCGCGAGGCCTATCCCAGCGGCACCGAGGGACTGCCGAGGTTCTACGCGCAGCTCGACGGCGATGTGTCGGCCAGCACAGGCAACTTCCTTCTGGGGCCGACGCCGGACGCCATATACAGTGTGGAGATCCAGTATTACTACGACCCGCCGTCGATCGTGGACGCGAGCACGTCGTGGCTTGGGGACAACGCCGAAACCGTTCTGCTCTACGGTTCTCTGGTGGAGGCCTACACCTACCTCAAGGGCGAGACGGACGTCATGGCGCAGTACCGGCAGCAGTACGAGGAAGCGATGCGGCAGCTGGTCGGCATCGACGTGCGTGCCAAGCGCGACGACTACCGCGACGGCCAGATCCGGGCGAGGGGTTGATATGGCGATCATTCAGGGGATGTGCACATCGTTCAAGCGGGAGCTCATGCTGGCCCTGCATGACTTCGATACGGCCACATTCAAGCTGGCGCTGTATACCAGCACGGCTGACTTGAGCCCGGCTACGACGGCGTATACGGCATCCGGTGAGGTTGTCGGCACCGGATACACCGCAGGGGGTGTGGCGCTGTCTGCCGTGGCACCTAGCCTAGACGGGACGGTCGCGCTTGTTGACTTCGCCGACGCGGCGTGGCCTGCGGCGACGCTCACGGCTCGCGGGGCGCTCATATACAACAGCTCGTCGTCGGACCGTGCCGTGGCGGTGCTGGACTTCGGCGCTGATCGCTCTGCCGTTGGCGCTACATTTACCGTGCAATTTCCTGCTGCAACGGCAGCATCCGCAATCGTGAGGATCGTCTGATGCCCAGTACGTTTACCCAGAATACAGGTATCGAGAAGCCCGGTGACGGCGAGCAGGCGGGTCTTTGGGGCGATACCGTAAACCTGAGCTCTGATATCATCGACCGCGCCCTCAACGGCAGCACGTCGATCGCCTTGACGTCGACAAGCTATACCCTCACTACGGCCGGCGGCACGCTGTCGGAGGGTCAGTATGCGGCCGTCACTTTCACGGGCACCCCGGGCGGCACCGCTACGGTGACGGTGGCCCCTAGCACGGCGCAGAAGACCTACTTCATCCGGAACTCTACTGACCAGTCTGTCGTCATTACGCAGGGGTCCGGGGGCAACGCGACGATTGCTGCGGGGCGCAGCGCTGTCGTGGTCTGCACCGGCGTGGGTGCGAGCTCGGCTGTCTTCGACGTCACCGCTGTCATGAACACCGCGACCAGCGCGAACACGGCCAACGCCGTGGTGCAGCGGGACGGCTCCGGGGGCTTCTCGGCAGGTGCAATCACGGCCACTTCCGGTACGGTTGGCGGTGCGGCGATCACCACTGCCAGCAACACTCAGACGCTGACCAACAAGACCCTCACGTCCCCAGACGTCAATGGCGGGACCGTCGACGGTGCTGTGATCGGCGGGACGACCCCGGCGGCGATTAGCGGGACGACCGGCACGTTTAGCGGCACCGTTAGTGCGGCTGACCTAAGCCTCGGTGGTACGGCGTCACTGCCACTGCGGCAGAGCTGAACATCCTCGACGGCGTCACGGCTACGACAGCGGAACTCAACATCCTCGACGGCGTCACGGCCACGACAGCGGAACTCAACATCCTCGACGGCGTCACTGCCACTGCGGCAGAGCTGAACATCCTCGACGGCGTCACAGCGACTACCGCCGAACTGAACTACACCGGCGGCGTCACCAGTAATATCCAGACGCAGTTGAACGGCAAGGCTGCCACCGCGACGACCATATCTGCTGGTGCAGGACTTACGGGTGGTGGCAGCCTCGCCGCTAACCGCACGATCAGCCACGCGGATACAAGCTCACAGGGGTCCGTGAACAACTCCGGTGCCACGGTCATCCAAGGTGTAACCTTGGACACCTACGGGCACGTCACTGCCCTTGGGTCTACGACGCTCAGTTTGGGCACTTTTGGTGTTACGTCCACTGCGGCGGAGCTCAACAAGCTCGACGGATTCACCGGTGTAGTGGCGGACCTGAACTACGCAAAGGACCTGCGGGCGACGGGTGTCACGACGGCCGAGTTCGATAAACTGGATGGCCTCACAGCGACCACTGCCGAGCTGAACTACACCGACGGCGTCACCAGTAACATCCAGACGCAGTTGAACGGCAAAGCCTCGACAGCGTCACATGCGACATCGGTGTGGGAAGCGGGGACAAACACGACCGCTACAATCGTCAGCCCTGCGAATGTGCGGGCGGCAGTTGAGAGCCGGGCCATTGGTGACGGCCAGCAATGGTATAATGACGGGGCCATCGCGTCTGGTACAGTATACCAAAACACCACAGGCAGGTCCATACAAGTCATGGTATCCTTCAACGGGTCTGGCGCCAAAACAATCGGCTTTTCGACCAACGGGACTACTTGGATAGAAACCCTGAACCTAGACAATGACGGCGACGACAGTGACGCGAACGCAAGCTTCATTGTCCCCGCAGGACATCGCTGGAGGGTTGTGGGTGCTTGGACGGTCTCACGCCGGAATGTGCTGAGGTAGCGGTCAACGGAGCGAGTAGCAAATGGCGCTAACCAAAATGCAGTTCCGGCCCGGCATCAACCGGGAGGTCACGGCCTACTCGAATGAGGGAGGCTGGTTTGACTGCAATCGCATACGGTTTCGCGAGGGTGCTCCCGAGACGATCGGGGGTTGGGCCAAGACGTCGACGACCCAGTTTCTCGGGGTATGCCGTGCATTGATTGGGTGGCGAACACTGGACGGCGGTCAGCTTCTCGGGGTCGGGACGGAGCTTAAGTACTACCTCAACCGAGGTGGCGCATATGTCGACCTCACCCCCCTGCGTCTGACGACCACTGCCGGGGCCGTGACTTTCGCTGCCACCGACGGCAGCACGACGCTCACGGTTACGCACACGTCCCACGGCGCATTGGCCAACGATTTTGTCACGTTCTCTGGCGCTGTTTCCCTTGGCGGGACCGTCACGGCCCCGGTACTGAACGCCGAGCACCAGATCGCCAACGTCCTAGACACGGACACCTACGAGATTGTGCTGGCGACCGCGGCAAACGCGAGCGACACCGGCAACGGCGGAGCGTCAGTGGTAGGCGCATACCAGATCAACACCGGCCTCGACACTTCTGTAGAAGGTAACGGCTGGGGTGCCGGTGGCTGGGGCGTCGGCGGCTGGGGGGAAGCGGTGGACACGTCGATCTCCGGTGCCCAGCTGCGTGTCTGGAGCCACACGAACTACGGCGAAGATCTCGTCTTTGCGCCGCGCGGCGGCGCTATCTACTATTGGGACCGGACGTCCGGCTTCGCGACTCGGGGCGTAAACATCACCGCTCTCTCGGGTGCCAACTCTGCGCCGACCGTCGCGAACATCGTGCTCTTGTCCGACCGCGACCGGCACCTTCTGGTTTTTGGCACCGACGACGAGTTCAACGTCGGCGTGCTCGACCCCCTGCTCATTCGGTTCTCGGCGCAAGAGAGTCTTATTGACTGGGAGACGCGGCCCAACAACACCGCGGGCAGTCTGCGCATCAGCTCCGGGAGCGAGATCGTCGCCGCCGTGGCCACAAAGCAGTTGACGCTGGTCATCACGGACGTCTCAGTGCACTCCGTGCAGTTCATCGGCCCGCCATTTACCTTCGGCCTGAATGAGGTGTCTTACGGCACCACGATCGCAGGGCCCAAGGCGGCGGTATCAATTGGCGACGACGTCCTGTGGATGGGCAAGGGAGAGTTCTACCGATTCAACGGCATCGTGCAGCAGATCCCCTGCGACGTGAAGGCCTATGTCTTCGACAACATCAACGCCGCCCAGTACGCCAAGGTCTATGGCGGCCACAACGGTGCGTTTGGTGAGGTCTGGTGGTTCTACCCCTCCGCCGGCTCGCAGAGCAACGACCGGTATGTGGTGTACAACTACCTGCAAGATGCGTGGTACTATGGTGCCATGTCCCGCACCGCGTGGATAGACCGGGGCATCTACTCGACGCCGATCGCGGCGGCGCCCGACGGGTACCTATACTACCACGAGACAGGCATCACTGATGGCGAGTCCAACCCTGCTGCGGCCCTCGGCGCCTACATCGAGTCAAGCCCCGTGGACATCGCTGACGGCGAACGGTTCATGTTCATCTCCCGCATGCTACCGGACATGACGTTTGCGCGGTCGAACGGGCTGGTGCCCCCCAATGCCACCATGACGATCAAGATGCAGAACTCCTCCGGGGGAGACTATGTCGGCACAAACGAGCGCTCTGTCGTGCAGAGTGCGACGGTGCCGATCGAGCAGTTTACCGATCAGGTGTACTTGCGCCTGCGGGGCCGGGCCATGTCGCTCCGCGTCGAGTCAAACTGCACGTGCACGGCTTGGCGCCTTGGGAGCCCGCGCATTGATCTGCGGGCCGATGGGAGGAAAGCGTGAGCCGCGGCCTCAACATCCCGTATTTTCCGAACCCGCCGGCGACCTACAACCGGGCGTACATGTCACAGCTCGTGCAGGCCTTTGCGGTGTTTGCTCAGCAGAGTCAGGTCCCCGGGCCACAGCAGGCCACAAGTCTGACGCTGACCACCAGCTCGGGGAATGTCGAAACCGGCATCCTGTCCTACAACGACGCCGAGGATACGTTTGACCTGCAGCACCTGAACGGCGTCGTGCAGCAGATAGGGTTCGAGACCTACATGCGGGTCACGAACGACACCGGCGCGACCATCCCCAACGGCAGCGTTGTCGGCTTTGCCGGGGTGAATGGCGAGATCAAGGTCTCTCCCTACATCGCAGACGGCACTGTGCCGGAGCTCTACTTTGTCGGCGTTACCACTTTCGAGATGGCCGACGGCGATACCGGGCCGGTGACGCTGTACGGCAAAGTGCGCGGCATGAACACGACGGGCACCCCGGTCGGGGAGACATGGGCCGTGGGCGATACCCTCTATGCGTCGCCCAGTACGGCAGGTGCGTTCACGAAGGTCCGCCCCACCGCGCCGAGCACGGTGGTTGCCGTGGCCGTGGTGCTCTCCGTCGACGCCACGGCCGGCGAGATCATGGTGCGGCCGACAATCCCCATAGGGTTGGACTACGGCGCGTTTGATGCAACAACCGACCGCACGCTGTCGGCGATAAATACAGCCACGCCGATTACTCTGGACAACACGCTGTCGTCTAACGGCGTGACGCGGGGCACACCGACATCGCGGATGGTGGTGGCGCAGGCGGGGTTCTATCAGATCAACGCAAATCTGCAGTTGACGTCGGGAAGTAGCAGCGCCAAGAACGTCTACTTTTGGCTGCGCAAGAACGGAGCCAACGTGGCCGAAACCACCCGGGCCGTGACGGTTGACATCAACGGCGGGCTCCGGTTCATCGCACTCAACTATACGATATCCCTGCAGGCGTCCAACTACGTCGAGCTGTGCTGGGCGGCGAACGATACGAACGTGACCCTCGATGCTATCGCCGCCTTGGACTTCGCACCTGCAGCGCCAGCGGTTCTGGTGTCAGTCACACAGCTTCAACTCTAGCTATTTGTGGCATAGTTTGGTATTACTACAGCGTAGACACGGGAGACGACCATGGCCTTACCCCTTCTTCTCAGCTTCCTCGGCTCCGGGCTGGCAAAAGCTGGCGTCCTTGGGGCTGCTGGGTCGTTCCTATCGAACCCCCTTATTATGGGCGCTATCGGCTCTGGCCTCGGCACCGCGATCGAGACGGGCGATATCAAGAAGGGCATCGGTGCCGGGCTCGGGTCGTTCGCTGGCGGTCGGCTCCTTGGGGGCATGATGGGCGGAGCAGGCGGGGCCATGGGAGCCCCCCTCGCAGGGCAGAGCACGGTCGGCACCGGCGCAGGTGCGATGACAACGGGAACCCCGCTGCAGGCCACACCGAATATGGCTGGGCTAATGCCACCCGCGGTCACTGGCGGGATAAGAGACGTTGCCCGTGCTGGCATGCAGTTCGGTTCGTCTGCGCAAGGTATCGGCTCGATGCTGGGCAGTTCGATTGGTGCGGGTATGACGGCACCGACTGCGCCCGCTGGGGGCACCACGGCACCCGGCCCGCGTATTCCCCCGATGCAACGCCAAGTCCGCACGCCGGGCCCAGACTACGTCCCCGGGCAATCGCCTGAGTTCGACTATGGCATCAGCACGCCCTACACAGCGGAGTATGCAAAGAAGTACGCAGCGCAGCCTATGGCCCGCGGTGGCATGGTTATGCAGCGGAACGATCCATACCATGGGCCGCTCATGATGCAGGAGGGTGGTATCGCAAACATCGGAGCGATGTCCGCTGAGCCAGCCGCGGCGAAGCCCAACGAACGTGAGATCATCTCGGCGGCCGTGGCCGCCATCAAAGGTTCGCACCCCAAGCCCGAAGTCGCGCTCGGCGCGTTCTTGGCCCAATACGGCGAGGAAGCCCTGCGTGACCTTGTCGACCGCGTGCAGTCTGGTGAGATGGACCAGTCGGCGGCTGAGAGCGAGGGTAAGGTCGCCGGGCCCGGCGACGGCATGAACGACATGATCCCTGCGTCGATTGACGGACAACAGGACGTCTTGCTCAGCGACGGCGAGTATATTGTGCCCGCCGACGTCGTCAGTGGCTTAGGGAATGGCTCCAGCGATGCAGGTGCAAAGGCCCTTGACGCCATGCGCGACAAGGTGCGTATGGCACGCACCGGTCAAAAGCAGCAGGCCCCCGCGGTGCCGCAGGATAAGATGATGCCCGCATGACGGCAGGCGTCCGCATATCGCCGATCCGCCCTGAGTTCATAGGTGTGGTGTGGCCGGAAGTGGTGCGGATGCTGGGGCCAGCGGTTAAACGGTCCAACGGACGATTTACGTTAGATAATGTGCAAGGTGAGATTCTTCGGGGCGAGCTCGTATTGTGGATGGTCCTGTCGGACAAAACGCCGATAGCGTTTTACACCACTCGGATAAGCGACTACCCCAGCCGCCGCGCGATGGTTATAGACTGGCTCGGCGGGTCCGACATGGAAGCATGGCTGGACGCGGTAGTGGAAACGATGGAAGACCACGCAAAAACGAACAGGTGCGAACACTTGGAGTTTTGTGGTAGGTTTGGCTGGAAGACGGTGTTGGCGCGGCGCGGCTGGAACGCCGAATACGTTGCGTACAGAAAGGAACTGAGCGATGGCTAAAGGCGGCCAAACGACAACGCAGACGGCGATCCAAGACGTCCCGGAGTGGATGAAAGGATACTATACGGGTACTCCCGATGACCCGTTCGGCCTCCTGCCTGCTGCCGCAGGCCTCGCGCAAGAAGGGTATAAGGCGTACGATCTCCCACGCGTTGCAGGTGAGACGGGAGACGTCGCACAGTCGCAGCAGATGATCCGCAACGTAGCGGGGCAGGGTATCCCCGGCCTCGGGCAGGCGCAGGGTATCATGGGCGGCCTTGGCGCCATGGCTGGCGGTCTGGGTCAGCAACAGGCAGGGCAGTTCCAACCCTATGCGGGGTTTAACGCCTCGGCGGCCGCACCGTATGCAGGGTTTAACGCCTCGGCCGCCACGCCTTACGCAGGGTTTGAGGCCAACGTGGGGGACGTGTTTACCGGATTCCGCGAGGGCCAAGCGGTACCGTTTTCAGAATTTGCGGCCGGGCAGGCGACGCCCTTCTCCGAGTTCCAAGCAGGTCAAGCGGATGCGTTCCAGTTCGATCCGGCGCGGCAGTTCGGCGGGGCCGAGGCCCAGCAGTATATGGACCCGTACATGCAATCGGTCGTGGGCCGGCAGCAGGAAGACGCCATAGAGCAGTTTCGCCGGCAGCAAGCTGCACGCAGCGCAGGCGCCGTACAGGCTGGTGCGTTTGGTGGGAGCCGCCAAGCGGTGCAAGAAGGCATTGCCGAAGAGGCCCTCGGTCGCCAGCTCGGCGACATTCAGGCTACCGGGTCCCAACGTGCCTTTGAGCAGGCGCAGCAGCAGTTTGAACGGGATCGTGCAGCGCAAACGTCGCAGCAGGCCGCGCAGGCCGAAGAGCTCGCAAGGGTCCAAGGTATCGGCATCGACGAAGCTAGGCGAGTGCAGGAGGCCCGAGCCGCAGAGTTGGCCCGCACCCAAGGGATTGGTATCGACGAGGCGTCGAGAGTGCAACAGGCTCGAGCTGCGGAGCTCGCGAGGGTCCAAGGCGTCAACATCGGCGAGTCGTCGAGGGTACAAGAGGCCCGGGCCGCGGAGCTGGCCCGAGTGCAAGGCATGACGGCAGACGAATTTGCTCGAGTGCAGTCCGCTCAAGCGGCAGAGATCGCACGGGCCCAAGGCATCAGCGTCGACGAGGCGGCGCGGGTGCAACAGGCCCGGGCTGCAGAGCTTGCAAGAACTCAAGGTATCAGCGTCGACGAAGCGGCACGGGTACAGGCTGCACAGGCTGCGGAGCAGGGTCGAGTGCAAGGAGCAACGGCCGACGAGGCGATGCGCCAGCGCGAGTTCCAGCTGCAGACCATGGGATTCAGTGCCGACATGGCCAGCGAAATCGCGAACCTTGGCGAGCGTGCCCGTGCAGGGGATATCCAAGCAGCGCAGCTACTAGAAGCGCAGGGATTGGGGGCCATGGCCCGCGAGCAGGCGGGACTGGATGTCGGATACGAGGACTTCCTGCGGCAGCAGAACTTCCCGCGTCAGCAGCTCGCCGACTACGCCGCTATCCTGCAAGGGCTGCCGATCGGAGACGCAGGCACAACAACGACAATGCAGCCGTACAACCCGATGCAGCAAGCGCTGGGTGCGGGGATCTCGGCGGCGGGCCTCTATAACGCGATGAGGGGATAGCTGTGAACATCCTAGACCTGCAAGACAAGCTGAAGAACCTCTCCGAGCAGCAGCTCGTGCAGGCGATGCAGATGCCGACCGGCCAGATGCCGCAGTTTCTGGTGCTGGGTGAACTCACGCGCCGCAAGACTATGCGCGACGCCTTCGCACAGGAGCAGAACAAAGAGGACACCACCACGGTGGCGCAGGAAGCCGTCGCGGCTGCCGGCATGCCCCCTGCGTTTGCTGGTCAGATGGCCGGGACGATGGCCCCCCAGACCAACATGGCGACGAACAGCGGGGCAGCCCCGCAGCAAAGCGCAATGCCAGCCCCGACGCAGAAGATGGCGGGCGGCGGTATCGTGGCCCTGCAGGACGGCGGCAAAGTCGACCGAAACGTGAAGGATAATGTTGACGCGTATTACGCGGACATTCTGGACATTCCTGCTATGCGGGACTCCGGTGAGGGGGATTATTCGTCGACGGATGCGCAGGTTAAGCGGCTCCAGCACCCGACGCAGGGGGTTCGTGGGCGTGACGATGCGGTGTACATGGATCGTTTTTTCAACAACAGCCCGTACAATGCCGTGTATGATAACGACGGTTCGTTACGCATGAGTGGGCCCGACACTTTCGGATATACGGATACGCGGAGGGACTCCGCTGCGGTTCCGGATGCTTCGATTTTGGAGCTTTGGGCTGGCGAGATGCGGGCCTTGTCTCGCAAGGAGATGAGCGGCGAGCCGTTGTCTCCGAAGGAGTCGGAGCTTTTGCGGTCGTATCAGGAGTATTTTTCTGGTCGCACGGGCATGGCGGAGGGCGGACTCGTAAAACTGAACGCCGGCGGCAAAGTCGACCGGTATGCACCGGGCGGTATCGTCGTGAGAAACGGCATTGCCTACAGAGAGGACCCCGAGACGGGGGAGCTTACAGACCTCGCGGGGAACCCCCTGCCTGAGACGTTCCGCGATGAGGCGAGAGGTCCGCAGAGCATCGGTGAGGTCGGCGACCTCATGGATTACATCACGGCCAACCGCCCCGCACCTCCATCTGTGTCCGACGTTGTAGCAGCGCCCGAGATACCGCTATCCGGCGGCGCCGTGAACCGGGCAGAGCTGCCCGGGGGATACACTTCTGGGGATGTGGACCGCACAGACCCGTCCGGCCTGCCGTACTTCGACCTCTCTATGCCTGACGGCATCCCGCGGGGTGTGGGGCAGATGGCCGACGAGGCACGAGTCCCCCTGCGGGGCGGAGTCGACCCCTATCTAAATCTTGGGTACGCCGCTGGGCCCGACCAACCCACTGCACCCGCTACGGAAGCTGCACCCTCCGTGAATGTCGGTGCCGGGGTTATGGACCCACGCCTCGCGAGAATCTTGGCGCAAAGCCGTACCCCGCAGCGGATTTCACCATCCCCCGAGGTAGACGCAGTGCCGGCATACGACGCGGGCCCTACGTCAGTTGCAGGTATCGACTTCTCGCCGTTTGAGACCATCATGTCGAGGCCACGGCGCGAGGGTCCGGGCAGCGGGCCTGCCGGGATGCCCCGGGACGCGGTTCCAGCGGAACCCTTCGCCGAGCCAGAGTTCGACTTGTCGGACCTCATGGGGGTTAACCCTGCGATGTTGCCAACTGGCCCGCAGCGCGAAGCAGTGGAACCCGGCCCTGCCGGGATGCCGGCGGACGTGGTGCCAGAGGAACCCCCCGTGGGGCCTGACGTTACGCCCGATACAGGCGCTCCATCTGCGCAGCCTTCCGGTGGCGGTGGCGGTGGCGGTGGCGGTGGCGGTGGCGGTGGCGGCATTGCCGCGGCGTCGGGCGCCACGTCCGACTACGAGCAAGAGCTGTTGAACATGCTGCAGGCGCGGGAGAAACGCGCTGAGCAGGACAAGTGGCTGGCGCTGGCACAGGCGGGCATGGCGTTGATGTCGTCGAACCAGCCGACGTTTGGTGGGGCACTTGGTGAGGCCGGTCAGGCAGGGCTCGGGGCCCTGCGCGAAGGCCAGTCCACATCGGAAGCAGACCGCGTCGCACTGCTCGGTCAGATCGAGCAGAGTCGCATTGGCCGTGAGGAACTTGCGCTCCGGCGGCAAGCAGCGGCGGCTCGCGGAGCCAGCTCTGGCGCAGGCACAGCAGCGCCGGGTGGTGGCATAGACACTGACACTCAACGGTCGTTGGAGTACCTGCAGGGGCTAATTGATGCGGTAAATGCCGACGAGATGGCCGGCACTATAAACGCACTGGACGCCAAGGCGCAGCGCGATGCGATCGCGGCCCAAAGAGACGCGCTGTTCCGCATGAGTAGCGGCCTGCCTCCGGTGTCAGTTGCCGGGAGCGGGTCGGGCGTGTACAGTATGGATGACGTCCGCTAATCACCATGAGGTAGCCTGCTATGGCCGAAGTTGTAATCCCGGGCACGATCAGTGGTCGGCAATATGGATTTCGTATTGCGGGAGACCGACCGACGGCGGATGAACAGCAGCGCATTGATGCGCTGATCCGCCAGCGCGAGGCAGGCTACGCGCAGGAATACCGCACCACCTTGGACCGGGAAGCCCCCGGTGCCGAAGGTTCAGGCTTCCTTGACTACCTCGGGGAGATACCGAAGGGGATTCTGCGAGGCGGCGCCGGCCTTGGCCAGCAAGCGGCGCTCGGTGCTGCAGCGTTGCTGCCAGAGCGGTTTGAAACCCCGGTGCGTGAAGGTATCCTTGGGGCGTCTCGCTATCTGCAATCTAACCTACAGCCGGACATCGGGTTTGAGGGTCGGCCTGTGGCCGAAGGTATCGGCACGCTGAGCGAAGGCCTCGGGTCGTTCGGTGCGCTTGCGCTGACTTCGGTTCTCCCGGGCGGTGCGTTCCTCGCGCCCGGCCTAGCAATCGGCGCCGGCAGTGGTGAGGCCAGCGAACGGGCTCGGGCCGCCGGGGCGACGCCAGACGAACGCAGTGCCGCTGCGCTGCTTGGTGCCCCCGTTGGGGCCTTCGAACTGATCCCATTGAAGAGGCTTGAGCGCGTGCTCGGTGCCGATTTTACCGGGACCATGCTCAGTCGTATCCGTCGCATTGCTGCTCAGGGTGGAGTCGAAGGTGCGCAGGAGGCCGCAACCGAGGTGGCCCAGAACCTGATCCAGCAGGGTATCTATGACCCAGATCAAGGTGCCTTCACCGGCACCGGCGAGGCGTTCGGCTACGGCGCCGGCGTTGGTGGCATCGTGCAGGGGTTGCTTGACCTCGCCATCGGCCGCAGGCGTTCTTCTGCGCCGGTACCTGCGGCAGAGGCAGAACCAGAGGCACCGCGGCTAGCCCTCCCTGCACCCAGTGTAGAAGAACCGGCACCTGCGGCCCCGGGCGGCATACGTGTCGACCCCGACATTGCAGACGCCCGTGCGTATTTCGATGAACGTGCCGCCGTCATCGAAGAAGGCGCACAGCTGCCCCGCGAGCAGGCCGAGGCGCAGGCGGCACGAGAGACGTTGGCATACCTTGCCGCTGAGGGTCTGGCCGACCAGCAGAAGTTCCGGCCTCTGGTGCGTGCGCTGCGCAACCGCACGGCGGTTGAGGTCGACATGGGCCCGCCCACACCGCCACTGGAAGCCTATGCAGAAGACATGGGCGTGGACCTACGGCAGCCTGAGCTGCCGGCTACGGTGGCTACGCCGACCGTCCCTCAAACGCCAAAAGAGCCAGAGGCAGCCGCTGTCGATTACGCTGCGGTTCTCGACGAACTTGGCGTGCCTCGAACGGCCGCCGTGCGCAAAGCTGTGAAGTCCGGTGCTGTCAAAGACGCCGAAGCGTTCCGTGCACGTCTCGCCAAGTTCGCCGCTGCGACGACGTCCGAGCGTGCAGCGCCGGTGAACGAGTACCTGCAGCGGGCAGCAGAACCTGCGCCGGTCGAAGCGGAGCCCGACCTGCCCATAACACAGGAGACTGCCGATGCCGAAGTTACGCCAAGTGGACCTGTCGAGCCTGACGAACAGCGAGGTGGAGATGGGTTTGAGCGTGGTAGCGAACAGCCTAGCACTGAACCTGTCGCCGGAGAACCTGAGCCCACCCCTGCTGAAGCACCTGAGCTCGGACCAGTGGGAGGAGCTGTTCTGGGCGCACCTGAGCCTAGCGTGGCAGAGGGAGCACAGCCCGATGCACTGACGCCAACGCCACTGCCGGCCAAGCGTGAACGCCAGCTAGAGCCACTGCGCGACTACTTCGCTCCGGGCAATATCGTCGAGTCCTATGGTGGCAATGACCGCGTGCTGTCCTTTGACGTCGATCCCAATGGCGATTGGTCCGTTACCGTAGAGCCGGTGAAGCGGGTCGAAGGCCAGTGGGTGCCAGACCCACGTGGCGAATCTGTACGCAGGCACCAGACGCTCCCAGACAAACGTAAGTTGGCGGAAGGTCCTGTTGCGCGTATTGCTCCCGAGACTGCGGCAACGCCGGAGGATGTGCCCACGCCGGAGGATGTGCCCACGCCGGAGGCGGTGCCACCGGCAACCACCACTCCAAAGCGCCCCGCCACGGCGGCGCCAATTACGACCACGCTGCAGCCGGGCATGACGGTGTCTGACACCGGTCAGGTTATCCCTGCCCCAGTTGCCCCTGCACCCCGCATCACGCCGGAGGGCGTTGAGGTTGACCCCGATGTAGCGCAGGCCATCGCCGCACAGGAGGCGCAGGACAAGGCCGCTGCTCAGGACGCCATAGCTGCGTGGTATGAGACCAACGCATCGCCAGAGAAAGCTGCCGGACGGGCCCGCATTGCCGGCACCGACGTCGAGCCGTCACCGATGCCCGCGGTCGACATGGAGCGGGTGGCAGCACTCCTGCAGAAGGCTCCGAAGCAGCGGGCGAAGGGTAAGATTACGCCGGAACGTGCGGCGTTCGTCTACTTTAGTATGTCCCCAGACACGGACTTTGCCCTGCGTGCGATCGCATACGACCAAGCGCAGAACATGATTGCGGACAAGAACCAGCGGGAGTCGGCGTTCCGCCGCGAGACTGAGTTCGAGACAGCGGATGAAGCGGAGTTCTACAAGGGCACTGGCACTGAGGCGGCGCTCCGTGCGGCACGCTGGATCAGGGACAACCTGTCCGAGCAGACACGCAAGACCGTGGCGGACTATACGTTCAACGACTACCGCCCAGTGGATTACGAGGCTGCCTCCGAGGCACGTGACGTAAGACGCCAGCGGGCCCGGATGCGCGAGTCCGAGGTCAACGAGATCATCCGCGAGACTTACGGCGACACGACCGCCGATGCCGATACTGCAGCTGATCTCGGTTTCGCATCCGAAGACCTCCGGGCCTACGACCTGTCGAGTTTCGCCGGCGTTATGGAGTGGCCGGGCCGTGCCCACCCACGAGTCGAAGCGCTCATCCGTGCAGGCGACCTCAAGGGCGCCTTGCAAGGTCTGGCTATCACAGCACCGTCGGCCACCCTCCGCCAGCTGGCGGGCAAGCTGATGTCTCGGATCGCGGACACGCGGGTCCAAGTCGTTGCACCGGAGGTCATGAACAGCATCCGTGCGGAGATCTCGCCGGAGACACCGTCTCTCGGGGTCGAAACGCCGGCCGGCGTCTACGTGCATCCACGCAACGAGGCCCAGATCGCTGCGATGCGTCGGGAAGGCCACGACGCCGCGGCCGATCTGATCGAGCAGTACGGCGGCCAGATATTGTTCAACGAGACGTCACCCATATCGCCGGAACTGGTGCTACACGAGGCCGTGCACCGCGTGGCCGACGCCACGCTGGCTAACCCGTCGCACCCGCTGTCGCGTCAGCTGGACAAGCTGCGAGTCAACCTGCTGAAGTTCATGCCGGCCAACGAGTATGGCCTGAGCAACGTGCGAGAACTGCTGACCGAAGGCATGACGAACCCCGTGTTCCGCCGGAACCTGAGCAGCGTAAACACCGAGGGCAAGTCCTACCCGGCGTGGCAAGAGTTCAAGTACATCATGCGGAACTTCCTGCGTAGCATCGTGGGCCGCTCGCCCATCAAGCCAGACGCCGTCCTCACCACGCTTGACCGTGCGCTAGACGCCGTGCTGGCAGCGAACCCGAACGAGATGCAGAGCGGCGAGATACTTGGCGCTTCGTTTGCACCGGGCGGCGCCCGCGAAGTCCTGCGTAACGCCGCGAACCAAGTACGCGTACCGACAAAGGCCGACCTCGAACAGACGCGCCGGGTGCTGCGAGACACCAACATCCCATCAAGCTGGAAAGACACGTTCATGCGCATGTTCATGCCGCTTGACTACGTGGCCGACGCAGCTGCAAGGTATCTACCCAGTGCCCGCCGCGTGCACGACGCCATCATGGGCCATCAGGCTGAGATCCAGCGCGTCAGCAGTCTTGTCATGCAAACGACGGAGGTTATTGCCAAAAACCTCGCCGGGTACCGCACCAAGCAAGACGTCATAGACAACTTCAACCGTGTGCTCTTCCAAGGCACGCTCAACGAAGTCGACGTGCGCAAACCCCGCTCAGCATACGAGGGCTACTCGTACCGCTACGCTATCCTTGACGCGGATGGGAACCGCATCGCCACGAAAGAGTCCAAGCGGTATAAGACCGAGGTGGACCGCAACGTGGCCCTTCAGGCATACAACAGCAAGCTGCCGGCGGACGCCCCGCCGCGAGCACGGGCGCGTCGCGGGTTCGAAGCGGACCCGGAACAGCTACAGACCTACGACCGTCTGAGAGCCGTATACGACACGCTCCCCGCAGACGTGAAGTCGGCCGTCGGCCGTTCGTTCGAGATGCCCGTGGCACTCGGCAAGGAGCTCACGGAAGCCATCCGTGCGCGGTTGGAGGCCCTGCTCCCGAACCAAAAAGCCCTGCAGGACAAAGTCTATGGCATTGTCTACGAAAAGATCCTCGCGGGCCAGCTGATCGACCCCTACCAGCCACTGCGTCGTGCAGGTGAATACTGGTTAGCCTACGAGGCGATCGACCCAGAAACCGGCCGCACTGAGGTGTTCAAGCACTCGTTCGACAGTGAGCTGCAGCGGGCAGCGGCGGTGCGGATGTTGGAGTCCGCTCCGGCAGACCAGCAGATTCGCAACATCGAGTCCTACCAGAACGTCGGCAGCATGAAGGCCCGGGCCCGCGTGCCTATGGAGTTCGTAGCTCGAGTGCTCGACACCATTGATGGGTCCGACACCATGGACGAGAGCGTAAAAGGGCAGGTGATCGAGCTCATGTTCGACACCCTGCCGGAGACCTCGTTCGTCAACTCCTTCCGGCGCCGTGCAAATGTCCGCGGGTTCATCGCAGACTTCACCCCAATTACCAAGGGCCTCACCGCAGGTGACACGGTTAAGAACCTGCGGGAAAGCAGTATGCGCATCGCGCGGCAGACCGCTGACCTCAAGTATGGCGCGGAGTTCTCCGGGCTACGCACGCAGTTGGAACGAGAGTACAACGAGTTCCAAGCGAAGCCGGACCGCACATTGACGCAGGCGCAGCTCGCAAGTCGGCGGGCGGAGGTGGCGCGGTACCACGATCTCCTGTCCGACTACACCACAGTGCCGTTCAAGCAGCGTGCTGGGTGGTCCCGCGCCCTGACCGGCGGCACCTATATGCTGACGCTAGGCTTCAACGTGTCGACCGCGCTCATCACCATGTCGCAGGTGCCACTCTTCGTGGCACCGTTCCTGTCGGGTCGTTACGGCATGCGCAACACTCTCGGCGCGATCGGCGCAGCGCAGCGCATCCTTACGGCTACGGGCCGGGAGCGCACTATCGAACGTGTCGGAGAAAACGGACAGATCGAGACTGTCCGGGTGCCAGTGCGTATTTGGGACTACTCGGTCGACAACCTCGACCTCAGCGACCCCACCAACGCCTACCTCGCCCAGCTGCACGAGACGGCCAAACGCAACGGCGTGTTCAACCGGTCTCTCTTGCAGGACGAGCTGCTCGGCGAGCAGCCAACGCGGTTCCAGCGTATCTCCGCGGCCACCGGCATCATGCAGCACCATGCGGAACGCTATTCGCGGGAGACAGCCCTGCTGTCGGCATACCACCTCGACCTGCAGTCCCAGATGGGGAACACCGAAAACATCGGCGACTTTATCGCACAGCTCCGCGACGGCACGCTGAAGCCGACACCCGCACAAGCCAGCGCGGCCGCCGAGAGCGCCGTAAACACGTCGGAGAAGACAAACGGTCCGATCTACGCCGCGGCAGGTCCGATGGCGTCGCAGAGTGACATCGGCGCTATCCTCTACCTGTTCAAGCGGCACCCGCTGTCCATGCTAAACTTGGTGGGGCAGACAGCCCTGCGTGCCAACCCGTTCGGCACAAACAACCCCGAAGACCGCCGCATCGCCCAGCGGCAGTTGGGCGGCATGATGGGCATGATGAGCCTCATGGCCGGCGCCATGGGCTTACCGCTCATGCAGCAGATTGGCTGGCTGTATGACCTTCTGCTGGCCGACGACGATGAGCCAGACTTCGAGACCGTGGTGCGCACCACCCTCGGAGAAGCAGGGTCATACGGTCTGGTGGACTTCCTGACAAACACCCGCATCTCCGAGCGTATCGGTCTCGGCGGTGCTATCTACCGCCCGGGGTTTGCCTCCGACCAGCTACCACTGCCCTACCAAGTGCTGGAGGGGGTCGGCGGGCCTGTCCTCGGTCTTGGGCTCAAGTACTTTGACCGGGTGCCGTCACTGTTGTCGGATGGAGAGTACCAGAGAGCGCTCGAAGCGATGCTGCCCTCGGCTGCCGCCAACGTGGCACGCGCAGTTCGGTTCGGGGACGAAGGTATTCGCACCATGCGGTACGATCCGATCATAGACGACATCGGCCCATTCAGTGTGGCTGCACAGGCGCTCGGCTTCATGCCGGCGCAGTACGCACAGCAGCTGGCGATAAATACGCTCGGGACGAGGGTCAACAACGCGATCGACGGAAAGCGCACACGGCTTCTTAAGCAGCGCTACGTTGCGATGCGCCAAGGAGACTTCGAACGGGTACGGGAAATTGACGCCGATATCCGAGAGTTTAACCAGCGTCACCCGGGTAACGCCATTACGGGCGATACGTTGAGAGACTCGCTCACAAGCCACCTGCGTACAACCGCACGGACCCACCACGGCGTTTCGTACAGCCCGCGCAATGAGGCGTACATTCGCTCACTCACGGAGCAGTTCGGGCCGCCCTCCATCTTCCAATAAAAAAGCCCCGCACTTTCGTGCGGGGCCAGTTGGACAGTGAAGTTGTGGAGAACCACCCACAGACAAGCACACAATATCATGCTGTCCGCCAGATGCGAACCCCCAAAATGTTGTGTTCGGTGCTCACGTGAATACGCAGTGACCACCCGTGGCGCTCAAATATCCCCACCACCTGCTTGTGTGCCAGCTTCACGTTCACGCACGGTATAAATACGGAGTCGCCGACACGAAACCGGTCCCAGTCGATAACGAAGCGGACCCCGTCGGGCCCGACGTCGTCAAGTTTCAGCACCTCCATCAGGCCCCTCCGGTAGGTCCAGACCGCTGCAGTCGATGGCGATGACGCTGGCGGTCGGCAGGTTCAACTTCGTGCCCTTGCTCATGCGTATCTTGATCTTCTGCGCACCATATTTCTCCGCCATTTGTTTCACGACCGAGTCGTAGTTCAACCGCTGCTTCACACACCACGACTTGAGCGGCTTCAGTGCGATGTAGAGCTTCTTGATGTCGGTCTCATAGCGGGCCACCAGCGTGGCCCGGGGCTGCATCTCCGGGACGACGAGGCTGTCTAGGCCGTTGCCGTTGTTCCCACCGCGCAGGTCTTCGGTGCTCTTGATCCACAGGATGCTGCCGTAGTTTTCATGCACGAAGTCGTTGACGAGGGTGTCGATCGAGACCACCGAGCTGTTTGCGTCCGCCTTGTTCGCCTTGATGAGGTCGATGATCCACTTGTAGAGCGCGGCCGGGTCGTATGTCAGCAGTCCCGCGTCCCGGGCCAGCACGAGTGCGGCCATAGCCACAGCCCCCTGCACGGACCAGAAGCGGTTCTTCATTGTGAGGTCGCAATCTCTGTCGATCTTGGCTTGGATGGTGTTCAGCAGCTCCCGCGTTGTCTCCGCATCCTGCATGATGCGCTGCACGAACACCTCGATGGCGTGGCCGCAGTTGTTGCCGACGCCCTTGGCGAACACGTCCGTCTCATGCTTGTCCGTGAAGTTGTGGGGCTGTACATGGTAACGCAGCACCCGCTGCACCTCCGCCTCCGGCGTCGCCTTGCGGGCATAGACCTTGGCCAGCATAGAGTGGTTCGACGAGGCTGTGAGCGTCGTGTGCCACGCGTCACCCCTGTACCGCTCTTCGTTGCTCCCCGAAGCCATGCGGGCTTTCTGGCGGCCGTCAGTGGCGCCGTATATGAGGTCCGAGGTGTCCTCCGCCGGGAACTCCGTAAACTCGTCGAACTGCAGCGCCACGTCCTTCATAAGCTCCATGCGGTTCATGCGGGCGTTGAGCGTGTCCTTGGGCCCGACAATGAGGTCGCTCGGGTCCCCGTAGGCCGTCAGGGCGAACTTCTGGGTGGTAGATTTACCATGACCTGACCCGTCACTGTAGAAGTCGAAGATCGCAGCATGCACGGGCATGAACCGCATGAGCGGGGCGGCAAGCGCCTGACAGACGACAAACTGATATGGCTCCAACCCGGGCCGGTTGTAGAACTTCGCCTGCTCAACCCAGCCCTCAAGGCTGCCGCGCGGCTTGAATGCCGGGAACAGGAACGACGTCTTGGACGAAGGTGGGTTATAGCCCACACGGTCCGCGAAGATTTCGCGGTCGCCAACCACGTATGATGTGAATTGGTCGTCAGTCCAGCCGAACTGCGTCCGGGCGTTGTCTGCAATGGTCGTGACCTGCAGTTGTTCAATCCACGCTTGCGTATATGCCATGATGTGCTCCCATCTCTTTGCGCCAACAGCGACGCCGTATTTCGATAGTATCTTGCGAAGTTCCTCTTTCGACGTCGCCGAAACCAGTGGAACCGCGAACTCACGTGCCCCGTCGTTGGGCAGGTGAAGCCGACCTATAATGCACTCTCCTGCCTCTGGGTCTACCACACGCTTCGTATAGTAGAGGTCGTGCATGTAGATCATGACGTCCTCGTAGTCCCCATCGTCGTTCTTCTGCCTGACGGCCACGCCGCCGGAGCTCATCCGCTTGAAGGGGGGCGGATACGGCGGGATCAGCCCGCCGGTGTCCTTATACACAACTGTCGGCTCGCCGTCCGCGCCCTCGACCTCCTCGGTCTCGGCCTCGGGGATCACCGTGCCCAACTGGATCGGCGACGTGATCTTGCCACGCAGTGGGCAGTCGTCACAGCCACCCGGGCGGGTTGAGGCAAACGTCTCGCAGGTGTATGGCCCCTTGATGCCGACCATCTTGGCCTCGGTGGCCTCGGAGCTGTAGTCCGGGTGCCCGGCCGACACCCTGTGCGCAGCCTTGTCGCCGTCGGCGCAGAACTTGGCGATGGACAGCGTCGCCCGCCACAGCGGCTCGTCGACGTCGGCTTGGTTCTGCACCGCATAGCCCAGCTGCGCACAGCCGTGCCCGGCTGCCGTCTTGACCATGATCTGCTTGAACGAGGACTCCCGGTTCCGCAGCAGGCGTTGCATCACCGGGTCGTCGTCGGCACTCATCGTGATGTTGTCGAACAGCTTCCCCGCCGGTTTCGGCACCGGGGCCTCGGCGGCCAGCAGGTCTGCGTAAAACGACAACGGGTGGGCCTGAACTTTGCCCCCGGCCAGCATCTCCACCGGCACGGGGGTGTCGCGCTTGTGGTTGCGTGTGCCCGGCATACGCAGGATGCGAGCCGCATCGGCCGTGACGCTGGTGTCTATGTACAGGCCACGGGCCACTGACGTGCGCTTCAGCGCCTCGGCCACCGGCTTCCAGTCTGCAATCTCAACATCGTCGGTCAGGGGCCAATATGCGTGGATACCGTAGCCGCTCGATACCATGAGGGGTTTCGGCATACCGACGGACTTGCAGAACTTCTGCAGGGCATCAAGGGCTTGTTTCTGGTCGTCGTAATCCTTTGTGGGGCCGCAGTCCAAGTCCACGAACAAAGAACGCATGTGCATGGCGTACTTTGCCTTGCGCTCGCCTGTGTCGTCGAACGTGGCGAGGCCGAAGTAGACGTCGTAACCGCTGTCGTCAAACTGATCGGCGGCGGCCAAAAGGCGCTCGATCGTTGGGTAGAACTTCTGGGTCTTGGCGCCGTCGGGCTTAGCCGCGAACACGCAGTAGCTGTCGCCCTGCGCAAGCACCTGCTTGAGGAATGAGTTGGTCTCCATGGTCCGCCACTTTTATATTATGCGCAGCCCCGACGTGCGGGGCTGCTGTTGTGGTTATGGGCGGATTAGTCGTCCCATCCGTCGATGATGGACGCCAGCTTGTCTGCGGTCTTGGGTTCGACCTTGGGTTCGGCTTTGGTCTTGGAGACCTTCTTGGGCTCGTCGTCCTCGGCTTCGCCCTCATCGGGCTCGTCGGGCTCGTCGGCCTCAGCGGCCTTGGGCTCGACTTTGGGCGCGGGCTTGGCTTTGGCCTTGGGGGCCTCCTCCTTGGGCTTCACGCCATCAACCTGCGACACGGTGAACGTGATTGCCTTGGTTGCCTCTTCGCTGTCACGCGACTCAAGTGCCTCTCTCAGCTCGGCTTCGTCCAGACCACGTACCGGGCGGAAGTACAGCTTCGGGGCCGTGGCGTCCTCATCGAACCGCATCTCGGTCAAGACCGCGATAGCCGGGGTCTTGTGAGCCGACAGGAACTTGATGTACGCCTGCAGGCCCATCACGTTACCCTTGGCCTCGCCGAAGATCGACGTCGCAGGCAGCTGCAACTGATAGACAGTATCCAGCTCACCCTCCAACGCAACAGCAAGCCGCTGTGAGAACCGACATGCACGCGACTCTCCTTGGCCGGAACCCTTCACGTTCATTGGGCAGTCCGCGCAGCGGGCGGCCTTGCGGTTTTCCTCCGGCACCTCCGGTGCAGGGGCACGGGTGTCCAGCGACCAGCAGGCCGGTGCGGACGGGTTCTCGGCGTCAAAGGCACCTTCGTAGTAGGTGCGGGCAATGTCGGCGGCGTTGAGGATCACGCGGTTCATTGTATCGGACTTG
>Ga0213861_10000103_pt1 | contig 60905 bp, 84 predicted proteins | sample PICome_4_FD_160110 | JGI IMG/M metagenome (GOLD analysis project Ga0213861, IMG submission 160110) | Coastal seawater microbial communities near Pivers Island, North Carolina, United States - PICO131 | ecosystem: Environmental > Aquatic > Marine > Coastal | place: USA: North Carolina... | reverse complement strand
CGTAATGAGTAGACGTAGAATTTTATTAGCTAATCAAACACAAGGCGGTGGTGGTTTTAATCCTTTAGATTTAATTCCTAACTTATGGTTAGACGCTACAGATGCAACTACTATTACAGAAGTAAGCGGAGATGTTAGTCAATGGGATGATAAAAGTGGTAACAGTAACGATGTTGTACAAACTTTATCAACTGACAGACCTACAAACGGCGGGTCTATTAGCGGCAATAACGCTATTGATTGGGGTGCATCGACAAATAGAAAAAGACTTGCTTTAAATAGGGGTGCAAATACAGATAATTGGCAGGACGTTTATATTGTTGGGCGTTGGAACGCAGCAGATACAAATTTCCCAAGGTTTAACGGCGTTTTTAGTGCTTTTAGTAGTGGCGGCACAGCAGGGGGGGTAGGATTAGTAGGGTATCCCGGAACACCCGATTTTTATAATTATAGGTTTTTTGATAATTTGTATTTAAACGAAATAGTAATATCAAGTGGCGATGATGTTTTAGGTGTTGCAAATACAATAGCAAATAATTTTCTTATATCTTTTTCGGCAAATTCACCTATTGGCGTTAATGGTATTTGTGTAGGTGGTGAAAGAGCTAATAATTCTAACGGTTGGCAAGGTGTTATAGGGGAAGTAGTTGCATTTCCTAGAAAATTAAGCGATACAGAACGAGGGCAAATGAACACATATTTAACAAATAAATGGGGTTTATAATGAAAGCAATAAAAGAAAATAATACAATACAGATTTATTCCAAAATACCTAAATTTTATAATAATACACCGTATTATAACACGTTACCAAACGACAAGCATATTGCCGACGGTTGGCAAGATGTAGAGCAACCTACATTTGATAGTAACAAGCAAAGATTGTCTGAAGTAAAAGAAGATGTAGGCGGTGTTTTTTATTACGAAGTCATAGACCTAAACGCAGACGAATTACAAGCTATTGAAGATGCGGAAATACAACTGGGAAAACATTTTGGTACACAGTTTTAATCTATAATAGCGTTGTAATGTTAATTAAAAAAAATAAAAATTATGATAAATTACACATGGGATTGCAGAACAGTAGATGTATATCCAACAGAAGGAAGTAACACAAATGTGGTGTATAACGTGCACTACAGGGTGACTGGTGAAGATAGTGAAACAGCTCTTACAGCAGTCTCAATAGGTACTCAAATGTTAGATACATCTGACATTACAGAGTTTATACCTTTTTCTGATTTAACAAACGAGCAAGTCGTTGATTGGACAAAAGCGTCATTAGGTGATGAAACCATCGCTGTCATCGAGAAAAACATTGCTGATCAGATTGCAGAGAAAGAAAATCCTACATCTGTTACGATGAACATAGAGGATTAAATTAAAATTACTTATATTTGCTATAATAAAATCAAATAATAATGAGTAAAATTAAAGATGATCAGCTTAAAAAGCTACAGGAATTAGTAGGTAGTATAAACAGTGTACAATCACAGGTAGGTGGGTTGGAGTTTCAAAAGCACCAGCTACTTCATCAGGTGTCAGATATTCAGGGTGAATTAAATGCTTACCAGAAAGAACTTGAGGATGAGTATGGTAAGGTTTCAATAAACCTTCAAGACGGAACTATATCTGAGGAAAGTGGAGATTAGAAAGATATCTATAGGAGCTGACTATAAGTCTAGTTCTATGCATTATATATATGGTCAAGGCGTTTTAAATAACCAGTACTATATACATCTGATACAGTATGATGAGACATCTGAATCTTATAAAATATGGATAGAGAGGGATGGTGAAATTTTACTTTGGAAAAAGTTCAATAGGAATATGCCAATATCTATAGAATTTAATATAAACTTTTAATGAGATCACCCTTTAACTTTATTGTGCGTCCGCATAATGGAAGGAGGTATGATAATATAAAGAATGTTGGTGGAATAGATTTAATAACTAGCACATCACAGGAAGATCATACAACATCTAACCGATATGCAACTGTGGTGTCTACACCTATTAATTACTCAGGTGATATAGAGCCTGGTGATACTATTATGGTTCATCATAATGTTTTTAAATATTATTATGACATGAAGGGTCGTCAAAAAAGTGGAAGAAGTTTTATTAAGGACGACTTATTCTTGGTTGATGACTTTCAGTATTATATGTATAAGCATAATGATGTTTGGAAGTCTAAGGATGAGTTTTGTTTTATAAGACCAATATCTAAAGAACAGATTTATATATACAGTCCTGGTGTAGAACAACCATTGATGGGTGAGATTGTATACACAAACAACATTTTACTTTCTTACGGATTAGATGTCGGAGATATTGTATCTTTTAGACCAGATTCAGAGTATGAGTTTAATTTAGATGGAGAGAAACTGTACAGGGTAAGAACAGACTGGATAACATGGACTCAAGAAAAATAAAGATAGAGATAATAAGGGCAGCTGAAAAGGCTGTTCAGGAACTTATAAAGGTCGCTAAGGAGGATATAATTAAGAAGGATCTTGATGATCTATCTCCAGAGATAGCTGCCGATAGGTTAAAGAATGCTGCTGCATCAAAAAAGCTTGCTATATTTGATGCTTTTGAGATACTATCTAGAATAGAGTCAGAGAAAGAACTTATAGAGAGTTCAGGAACTGAAACAAAAAATATGAACAGCTTTGCAGAAAGAAGAGCAAAATAAAGAACTATATACTAAGGTATATCCTATTACAGAAAAGGCTTTAAAATCAAAGAATAAGGCTAGATCATTTAAGTATGGATATGATGATAAGTATGATATTGTTGTTATATCTAAGGATGGTACTGTAGGGGATGTTATTAATATTAATGGTATAAATATAGCCCTACCATCTACACCTAAAAAAATACACAAGAGAAGCTCAAAAAAAAATGAACAGTATTGGGAGGTTCCTGAATATCCAAAACAACTACAAAGAATAAAATCTATATTCCAATGGAACGAGTCTCCTAAAGATTTCAAGTCTAGTTGGGTTGATTATATTGAACAAGAGTTTGACAGAAGGGATGACGGATATTGGTTCTACAATAATGGCGAACCTACGTATATAACAGGTACACACTACATGTACTTGCAATGGACTAAGATTGATGTTGGTCATCCTGACTTTCGTGAAGCGAATAGAATATTCTTTTTATATTGGGAGGCTTGTAAGGCTGATGATAGATGTTTCGGAATGGTGTATTTAAAGATACGTCGTTCAGGTTTTTCATTTATGTCTTCAGCTGAGTGTGTTAATACTGCTACACTAGCAAAAGATTCTAGGGTAGGGATATTGTCTAAGACTGGGTCTGATGCCAAGAAGATGTTTACAGATAAGGTTGTACCAATATCTAGTAACTATCCTTTCTTCTTTAAGCCTGTTCAGGATGGTATGGATAAACCTAAGACAGAGCTTGCGTACAGGGTTCCTGCCTCTAAGATAACAAAGAAAAATATGTATGACTCTGAGGAGGATATAGATGGATTGGATACCACTATTGATTGGAAGAATACTGACGATAACTCTTATGATGGGGAAAAACTTTTACTACTGGTTCATGATGAATCTGGTAAGTGGATTAAACCAAATAATATATTAAACAATTGGCGTGTAACAAAAACCTGTCTAAGACTAGGTAGTAGGATCATTGGTAAGTGTCTAATGGGTTCTACATCAAATGCACTAGAGAAGGGTGGTAATAACTTCAAGAAGTTATACTACGATTCTGATCCTAACAACAGGAACTCTAACGGACAAACAAAGAGTGGTATGTATAACATATTCATACCTATGGAATGGAATATGGAAGGTTTTATAGATAGGTATGGTATGCCAGTCTTAGACAATCCAAAAAAGCCTGTTATAGGTATCAATGGTGATAAAATAAAGCAGGGTGCTGTAGAGTATTGGAACAATGAGGTTGATTCTCTTAAGAACGATCCAGATGCTCTTAATGAGTATTATAGACAGTTTCCAAGGACAGAGTCTCATGCATTTAGAGATGAAAGCAAGAGCTCTATATTTAGCCTGACTAAGATATATCAGCAGATGGATTACAATGATAATCTTATACGTGATAAGGTTTTGGTTAAGGGGTCATTCCATTGGAAGGATGGAAAGAAGGATACAGAGGTTTTCTGGACTCCCGATAACAGGGGTAGGTTTTTAATATCTTGGATTCCAAATCAAAAATTACAGAACAGGATAGATATAGTAAACGGATCTAAGTCACCTGGCAACGCTCATATAGGTTCCTTTGGTTGTGATAGTTATGATATATCAGGAACTGTTGGTGGTGGTGGATCTAATGGTGCTCTTCATGGACTTACTAGATTTCATATGGATGACGCTCCTGTAAACGAGTTTTTTTTGGAGTATGTGGCAAGACCTCAGACAGCAGAAATATTCTTTGAGGATGTTTTAATGGCTTGTGTATTTTATGGGATGCCTATACTTGTAGAGAACAATAAACCAAGACTACTATATCACTTTAAAAACAGAGGTTATAGAAAGTATTCATTAAACAGACCTGATAAGCCTACTAGGAACCTTTCTAAGACAGAGTTAGAGCTTGGGGGTATACCTAACTCATCTGAGGCAGTAAAACAAGCACACGCATCAGCTATAGAGACATACATAGAGAAGTATGTTGGTTTAGATATTGAGGGCAACTATAGGTCTTCTGACGAGATGGGTTCTATGTACTTCTCTAGGACACTGCAAGACTGGGCTAGGTTCGATATAAATAATAGAACTAAGTTTGATGCATCTATTAGCTCTGGTTTAGCTATCATGGCTAATCAAAAACATACATTTAACAACATTAAAAAACAGTCAAAAATAAGCATTAACTTTGCAAGATATAATAACCAAGGACGATTTAGTGAAATAATTAGATGAAAGAGATAAATATATCTGTAAACTCGTCTTCATTTCCCAGCCAGTATGTACCTGACTCTAAGAAGAATACAAAAGAGTTTGGTCTACAGATAGGTCAAGCCATTCAGTATGAGTGGTTTAAGAGAGATAATGGAGGTTCAAAATTTTACAACCAATGGGATGCCTTCCATAAACTAAGGCTATACGCTAGAGCAGAACAATCTGTAGCTAAATATAAGAACGAACTATCTGTAGACGGAGACTTGTCATACATGAACTTAGACTGGACACCTGTCCCAATAATACCTAAGTTCATAGACATAGTTGTTAACGGAATGGCAGACAGAATGTTTGACATTAAGGCTTATGCACAAGATGCAATGTCTGCTGAAAAGAGAAATAGTTATCAAGACAATATAGAGTCAGACATGGTCTCTAAGGACTTGCTTACACAAATAAAAGATGACTTTGGGGTAGATGCATTTAATACATCACCAGAAGAGTTACCAGAGACAGATGATGAGTTACAATTGCATATGCAGCTTAACTATAAGTCGTCTATAGAGTTGGCTGAAGAGGCGGCTATAAATACTATACTTTCTGAGAACAAGTATGAGGATACTAGAAAAAGAATTGTATATGACCTAACTACACTAGGTATAGGTGTTGCAAAGCACGAGTTCTTACCTGGAGCAGGTATTGTTGCTAAGTATGTAGACCCAGCTAATGTTGTATATAGCTATACTGAAGACCCTAACTTTAATGATTGTTTTTATTGGGGTGAGGTTAAGACAGTACCTATAACTGAGGTTGTAAAGATAGACCCTAGTATAAGTAACGAAGATTTAGAGGCTATTGGAAAATACAGTCAGGCATGGCATCAGTACTCTCATTCTACACAGTATTATGATAATTCTATATTTAGTAATGACAGCGTAACACTTTTATATTTCAACTATAAGACCACAAAGAAGATGGTTTATAAGAAGAAGGGTGAAAAAGTTATTGAGAAGGATGATGAGTTTAATCCACCACAAGAGATGATGGATGAAAGAGGGTTTGATAAGATTGAGAAGAAGATAGAGGTATGGTATGAGGGTGTTATGGTTATGGGTACAAACATCATACTTAGATGGGAGTTAGCTAAGAATATGGTAAGACCTAAGTCTGCATCTCAAAACTCAAGTTCTAATTATATTGCTTGTGCTCCAAGGATGTATAAGGGTAATATAGAGTCATTACTTAGACGTATGGTTCCTTTTGCGGATCTTATACAGATGACTCACCTTAAACTACAACAGGTAATACAGAAGGTTGTTCCAGATGGTGTATTTATTGATGCTGATGGTATTAATGAGGTTGACCTTGGTAATGGAGCAGCATACAGCCCTGAAGATGCACTTAGGCTATACTTTCAGACAGGTTCTGTTGTTGGTAGAAGTTATACTCAGGATGGAGAGTTTAATAATGCAAGAGTTCCAATACAGGAACTTTCTAAGAATAGTGGTCAGGGTAAGATAGGAAGCCTTATAGGTAGTTATAATCATTACCTACAGATGCTTAGAGATGTAACTGGACTTAATGAGGCTCGTGATGGTTCAATGCCTGATCCAAACTCATTAGTAGGGTTACAGAAGCTTGCAGCATTAAATAGTAATACAGCAACTAGACATATATTAGACGGTACTTTGGATATAACTAGAGACCTAGCTGTAGCACTTTCATGTAGAGTGTCTGATGCTTTAGAGTATCATCCATACAAGGATGAATTTATAATGCAGATAGGTAAGTATAATGTAAACCTACTTAATGATATTAAGGATTTACACATATATGACTTTGGAATATTTATAGAGATGGCTCCTGACGATGAGCAGAAACAACAGCTAGAACAAAATATTCAAGTAGCTCTCTCTCGTGACGCTATTGATTTGGATGATGCCATTGATATACGTGAGGTTAGAAATGTAAAGCTAGCTAATCAGTTATTAAAGGTTAAAAGAAAAAGAAAAGAAAAAGACAGACGTGCTTACGAGATGCAGAAGGTTCAGCAACAACAGCAGGGACAGATGCAGTCTCAACAGATAGCTGCTCAGGCTGCTGCTCAGAAGATACAGATGGAGGCTCAGGCTAAGATGCAGATCGCTCAAGCTGAAGCAGGTTTCTCATTAGAGAAGCTTAGAGGTGAGGCTGAGTTGAAGACTCAATTGATGCAACTTGAATTCCAATTAAACATGCAGTTAAGGGGTGTTGAGGCTGATATGGTAAACAGTAGAGAGGATAGTAAAGAAAAGGCTAAGGATGATAGGATAAGTAAACAGAATACGCAACAATCAAGACTTATTGAGCAGCGTAAGAAAGATTTACCTCCTATAAATTTTGAGTCCAATGAGGATACTCTAGATGGATTTGATCTGTCTGAGTTTGAGCCTAGATAAATATAATATAATAATGTGTATTTTTGCACAATAAATTTAATTTAATATGGAAATAAAAATAAAAGAGGTCGATGGTCCTGGACAGAAATCGATCCAAGAGGTCGAGGAAAAATTAATTGATCAACAGACCGAACAAGTAGAGGTCGAGAATACTACAGATGAAAAGACTGTAGAAGATAACACTCCTCAGTTTGGTGAGGAAGACGTTCTTTCATTTATTAAGAATAGATATGAAAAAGATATAAACTCTATAGACGAGTTGTTCTCTCAGCGTGAGCAGAATGATGAACTACCAGAGGATGTATCATCCTTCTTGAAGTATAAGAAGGAAACAGGTCGAGGTATTAATGACTTCATGAAGTTACAGATTGACTATGATGAACTAGACCCAGACCAAGTATTGCGTGACTATTATGCTGAAACCGAAAATGATTTAGACTCTGAGGATATTAATTACCTTATGAGTGAGAAATTTTCTTATGACGAAGATTTGGATGATGAGTCGGAGATTAAGAATAAGCAGATCGCAAAGAAAAGAGAACTTGCAAAAGCTAAGAAGCATTTCAATGATCTAAAGGAGGCGTATAAGGTCCCTGTCGAGTCGACGGGTTCACCTGTCAACGAAGATGAAATGGAGTCCTACAAGGCTTACAAGGAATATATATCACAATCAGAAAGTATCCAAGAACAGAATCAGAAGCGTTCCGAATACTTCACCCAAAAGACTAACGATCTTTTCAACGATGATTTCAAAGGTTTTGAATTCGCAGTCGGTGATCAGAAGGTTATATTTAATCCAGGTGACGTTAAGGAGGTAAAGAAGGTTCAGTCAGACGTAAATAACTTTATCTCTAAATTTTTAGATGATTCAGGTATGGTGAATGACCATGTTGGATACCATAAGGCTTTAAGTGCTGCTTTGAATCCAGATAAACTTGCCACATACTTCTATGAGAAGGGTAAGTCTGACGCTGTTGATAATGTAGGTAAGACGATAAAAAACATCGATATGGATGTTCGTTCTACACCTCAACAGATGACAACTAATGAAGGGTTTAAAATAAGAGCTGTAGAGTCTAATTCTAGTCGTGGTCTAAAGATTAAAAAAAGATAAAAATAACAAAAAAAACATTAAATTATGGCTTTTACATTAGGAGGATCTGTGAGTTTAACTCCAGCTCCAAGCCAGGTAACATTACCTGGAAATTACATTACTGACTTCAACTTTTTGAATCAGTACTTACCAGACACTTACGAAAAAGAATTCGAGCGTTATGGTAACAGATCAGTTAGCTCTTTCTTAAGAATGGTTGGAGCTGAAATGCCTTGTACTTCTGACTTAATCAAGTGGTCTGAGCAAGGACGTTTACACATTAAATATGAGGGTGTTACTCTTGACGATGCTGAAGTAGCTGGTCAGGATGACGTTGTACTTAACATTACAGGTCACGCACTTAGAAAAGGACAGACTGTAATGGTATCTGATGGATCTACATCAGCTACTGCTTCTTTCAAAGGTATCATCACTGCTACTACTGCTGATACTGTAACTGTAGCTATCTATGACGCAGCTGGTCTTCCTGCTGTTGCTGGATTAGCATCAGGTGATAACTCTGCTACTGACTTAGACTTATTTGTTTATGGTTCTGAATTTAAAAAAGGATCAAACGGAATGGATGGTGCTTTAGAGGCTGAAGAGGATATCAAGGAAAATAACCCAATCATCATCAAGGACAAGTATTCAGTATCAGGTTCTGACATGGCTCAGATCGGATGGATCGAAGTTGAAGGAGAGAATGGTTCAGGATACCTATGGTACTTAAAGTCTGAGCACGAAACTCGTCAGCGTTTTGAAGATTATTTAGAGACTGCAATGATCGAGGCTGTTCCTGCTGAGGCTAACTCTGGAGCAATTGCTGCTAGTGGAGACTTAGGAAATAAAGGTTCTGAAGGTTTATTCTACGCTATAGAAAATGGTGGTAACACTACTACAGGTTCTTTAGCTGATTTAGATGATATCGATGCTGTTGTTACTCGTTTAGATAAGCAAGGTGCTATCGAAGAGAACGTTCTTTTCGTTAACCGTGCACTTTCTTTCGAGATTGACAATGTATTAGCTGCACAGAATAACTTCGGTTCTTCAGGTGCTTCTTTTGGATTGTTTGATAACGATCAAGATATGGCTTTAAACTTAGGATTCAACGGATTCCGTAGAGGATATGACTTCTATAAGTCTGACTGGAAGTACTTAAATGATGCAACTATGAGAGGTGGTATCGTTGGTGGTGCTGTAGACGGAGTATTAGTTCCTGCTGGATCTACTAACGTTTATGACCAAATCATGGGTAAAAACGCTAAGCGTCCATTCTTACACGTAAGATATAGAGCTTCTGAAACTGAAGATCGTAAGATGAAGTCTTGGATCGTAGGTTCTGCTGGAGGTGCTTCAAATAGCGATTTAGATGCTATGGAGGTTCACTTCTTATCAGAGAGAGCTTTATGTACATTAGGTGCAAACAATTTCTTCTTATTTAAATAAGAATTAAAATATGTAATTTTTACCCTCGTTGTATTGACGGGGGTAATTATTACTTTTATAAACTTTAAATTAAAATCAAATGAAAAAACAAGTAGTCCTAAAGGACAGAACCTATCGGTTAAAAGGAAAGACAGCTTCTATTGTCTTTATTCTAAATTCACGTAACTCACGTAGAAAACCATTACTACATTTTGACGGAAAACAAAACCGTGCTTTAAGGTATTCATCAAACCAATCATCACCATTTCAGGATGATCAGGATGATAATGCTATTATTGAACCTGTTGTTTTTGAGGATGGTATGTTATTTGTACCTAAAACAAATCCTGTACTTCAGGAATTTTTATCACTTCACCCAGGGAATGGAACTATATTTGAAGAGGTAGACAATGAGAAAGATGCTACAGTAGAGGTTGAGATTTTAGATGCTCAGATTGATGCTCAGGTAGCTGCAAAGAATCTTGATATAGATATGTTAGAAACTATAGGTAGAATAGCTCTTGGATTGAATGTGGATAAGATGTCTACATCTGAACTAAAGAGAGATGTTCGTCTATATGCAAGAAACAGTCCAGAAGATTTCTTGGACACACTTAATGATCCAATGTTAAAGATCCAGAAGTTAGCTTCTGATTGTATGAGTCAAGGATTATTATCAATAAGAAATAAGGGTAAGGATGTTTACTTTAACCTACCTCAGAACAAGAAGAAGTTATTGAGTATACCTTTCGGTGATACTGCTATACAGGCTTTGGCTATGTTCTTCCAGACGGATGATGGCATTGAACTTATGTCTATGCTTGAGAACAAGTTAGAGGACTAAAACTTACCATATAACACATATTATCTAGACCCTTTCAGAAATGAAGGGGTTTATTTATTTTTACTATCTTTGCATAAACTTTTACAAGATGATAAACAGTGTAAGAAATACTGTGTTGGCTGTAGCTAACAAGCAAAACTTCGGATATATAAGTCCTGCTGACTTTAATCTTTATGCAAAGCAGGCACAGTTAGATATTTTTGAGGATTATTTCTATAGATATAATGAATGGATGGTCAAACAGAACTCTAGAGTTTCAGGTAGTGGCTATGCTGATATAGTAAAAAATTTAGAAGAGGTTATTGACTTGTTTTCTGTTCAGGACTCTTTATATAGGGTTAATCCACCGAGTGGTATTTCTAACTTATATAATATGCCTAACGAGACAAATAACGATGATACGTATTACCTTTTAAATAAGGTATTGGTATATAAAAATATTTTAACAGAGGGAACTACTACTGGTGTTACTGTAGGAAATAATGGTGTTGTTGACACAAGCAAAGATTTTGTAAGTTTAGGAGTATCTGTAGGTGACTATGTTGCTATACAGGTAGGTGATAGAATTTTTTTCGAGAGAATAAATAGTATTACAGGTACAGATACTTTGGTTGTATCTAACACAAATATATCTAGCTCTTCAAGTGTTTATTCTGTATATGAGGCTAATACTATTCAGAAAGAAGTAGAGAGAGTTTCTCATTCAAAGATAACAATGCTAAACTCATCAAACCTTACAGCTCCTAAGTTAAACACTCCAGCATACACTCAGAGCGAGTTAACTATATCTGTATTTCCTAATAGCGTAGATGCAGTGGGTCAGGTTACTGCTCAATATATTAGGAAGCCAAGAGACCCTAAGTGGACATATACAAGTCTATCTGGAGGAGAGCCAGCTTTTGATCAGAGTTCAACTGACTATCAGGATTTTGAACTACCTATTACTGATGAACCTAACTTAGTGAATAAGATACTAAAGTATGCAGGTATATCTATAAGAGAGGCTGACGTATATCAGACAGCAAGTAACGAAGAAATTAAAGAAGCACAAAAACAAGGATAATGGCATATTTAACAGGATATCAATATTACGAGAATGCAGGGTCTAACCCAGAGGATAATAATTGGGGATCATATCAGTACATATCATTGGATGATATTGTAAACAACTTTATGTTGATGTATGTCGGTAATGATAAGTTGGTAAACAATGTTGAGAGGTATAATGTATTATTCCATGCAAAGAGAGGTATACAGGAATTGAATTACGATGCGATGAAGGAGACAAAGATAGTTGAGCTATCTGTATCTGACAATGCAACAGTTGTTCTTCCTCCAGACTATGTAAACTGGGTTAGAATATCTTTATATAAGGATGGAGTCTTAATGCCTTTAACAGAGAATGTTAATACTAACTTTTCAAAGAGTTACCTACAAGACAATGATGCTCGTGTATTATTTGATCAGGATGGAGATGTTCTTATAGGAAGTGGTATACTAGACCTAGATAGAATTGATGGTGTTCAAAAAACACAATACTTAGGAGAGGGAAGAATGAATGGTTCTCTTGGGTATCAGATAGAAGGAAAATGGGTGTTTGATTACTCTGTAGGAGGTAGGTATGGTTTAAATACTGAAACCGCTAATGCAAATCCAACATTTAAGATAAATAAATCTAGTGGAGTTATAAGCTTCAGTTCAGCTATGGCTGATCAGATTGTAGTTATAGAGTATGTGTCTGATGGTATGGAAGGCGGAGATGATGCAAAGGTAAGTCTAAATAAGTTATTTGAAGATTACATATATGCATACATGAAGTACGCTATACTTAATTCTAAGTTTGCTGTTCAGGAGTATGTAGTTAGGAGAGCTCAGAAAGATAAATCTGCTCTTTTAAGAAATGCCAAGATAAGACTTAGTAACATTCATCCTGGTCGCCTACTTATGAATATGAGGGGTGCTCAAAAATGGTTAAAATAGAATGATTATAAACAAGAATTTTATAGGGTCTAGAATGAATAAAAGTCTAGACGAAAGATTAATACCTGCTGGTGATTATACGGATGCGTTAAACATACGTGTATCATCTTCTGAGGATGGTGAAGCATTAAGTGCTGAAAACACAAAAGGTAATGAGCTGTTAGCAACACCTAGGTATGATGGAAAAGATGTGGCAGATGCTGTATGTATCGGTGCGTATGAGGATGGAGAAAATGAAAAAATATACTGGTTTTTAACGTCTGATGTTGTAGATATTATATTATCATACAATACCAAGTCAGATTCAATAACATATCATGTTGTATCAGAGACTGTATTAAACTTCGATGAGAGGTATCTTATCAATGGTATCAATCTTATAGATGACCTATTATTTTTTACAGACAATTATAATCAACCGAGACGTATAAACGTTCTGTCGTCATACCCTGAACCAATTGGAGGTGTTGATCAGATTACAGAGGATGACATATCGGTTATAGTTAAGCCACCTGTAGATGCTCCTGTTTTAACACTATCAAAGAAAGCTAAGAAGGATAACTATATGGAGGAGAAGTTTATCCGATTTTCTTATAGATATAAGTACAAGGACGGAGAGTATTCTGCCCTTTCTGAGTTTTCAGATTTAGCATTTACTCCAGGACAGTTTAGATTTGACTATGGTAGCTATGATATGATTGGTATGAGAAATAATATTAACTCTGTTAATGTTGATTTTTTTACTGGACCATCTGACGTTATTGGTATTGACTTGTGTTTCAAACTATCTAACACAAATATAATTAATGTTATAGAGAAGTACGATAAGTCAGAGATGGGATGGGGTGACAATGACAATGTATCTGTAGAGTTCACTAACCAAAAGATATATACCACGCTACCAGAGAGTGAGTTACTAAGGTTATATGATAACGTTCCTAAGAAGGCTAAGGCACAGACAACTATAGGTAATAGGATTATGTATGGTAACTATTATGATGGACATAATGTAGACACCATTATTGATTACAGTATTGAACTTAATACTGAGGATATAGGATTCAATCCTTTAGTAGAATCTAGGGATGATGGAACTGATTACACATTAGAAACACCTAATGTAACTATAACAAACTCAAGGCTAGATATAGACCTTACTGATATTGATATGTTAGAGGGAGGTAGTCTTAATATAGATTTTAATATTGTTCATGATTCATTTGGTGGAGATGCTTCTTTTGTAGATGGAAGTGAGGTAGAGAATAATTACCAGGAAACGTTTGAATTTATATTCCCTAGAGATTTTTCAGATGCACAGGATCTTGCTACAGATACTGATTTTTTAGCCTCTATAGAGTTAACAGACCCGACAGGATTCCCAGGTACTGAGGATGATGGATATAGCCTGAGTGACTTGTTTTTTTCAAATATAGTAGACCACGCTAGTGGTAACTGGGGTATTTCTGATGGAGGTATTACATCTTCAGACCAAGGATTTATAGTATCTCACTCTGGAAATACACTAAGTATACAGATACCAGCAGTAGAGTTTGAGGATAGTACAAACCCTGGAACTTATGCATACGAATATTTCTCTAACAGCTCTACAACTACGTCCATAACTGAACAAGGTAATAGACAGAGTCTGCATAGTAATAGGGATTATGAGGTAGGTATTGTTTATCTTGACGAATATAACAGAGCTTCAACTGCTCTTGTTAGTAATTACAATACAGTGTATGTAGAGCCTCAGTACTCTATAAATAAGAACTCAATTACAACAACAATAAATAGTTTAGCTCCAAGCTGGGCAAAGAGATATAGGCTTGTAATGAAGCCGAGTAAGGGTAATTACGAGACTGTTTATGTGCAGAACTATTATTTTGACACTAGTGAAGGTGCTTGGTGGTTAAAGCTTGAGGGTGATAATCAGACAAAGTTTAAGAACGGTGACAGTTTAATAGTAAAGAAAGCATCAGATGGACCTACAACAGATGTTATAAAGACCAAGGTGTTAGATTTAGAGACAAAGGAAAAACATTTTATAGACGAGAATAATGAGGTCCCTCCTAGTAGTGGGGTGTATATGAAGGTCAGACCTAGTAATTTTACTATCGCTGAGTCCGAGGTAGAGGACATAGATTTTGATAGTTTGACTAAAAAAAATGGTGTTGGTCAAGCGTACCCTACATATATAGAAGACCCAGATAATCCAGGGACTTATATAGACTATTCAATAACGTCTGGAAGTGAGGTTAGGATATTTTTCAATAACCACAGAGCTGGTTCAGGAAGTGGTTGTGGATCTAGGTATTTTAAGTTCGATAGAACGTTTATAGCTACCAGAGATTACGATAGTCTTTACGACTTCATAATAAGCGAGAACGTAGACTTCAACAACCCTACAAACAATCCAGGACCTGAGAGTTCTGACGACACTACCCCTAGCGCAGATTTTGATGAAAGTATTGGGACAGCATTGGTTGTTCTCTCTACTTATAGTATAATATCTGGTGGTTATAATGCTGGTGAAGGTGTAACGGGTATTCAGTTTGTTAGAAATAATACACCAGGGACTTCTAATTACAGTTCTTTCTTGACATTCACTCAAGCTGGTAGTAAGTGTAATGGAAGAAACTATTGGCTTACTGTTCATATTCAGGTATTTAATGCAGGAGAACTTTTAGTTTTTGAGACTATACCAGAGGAAAACACTAACGAGATATACTACGAGAGTTTTAAGAGTTACCCAATAACAGAGGACAGATACCATACTGGTGATGTTCAAGATCAGACAAGTAGTGATTCGTGTATTGTCAATCTAGATATGTATAACTGCTTTGCCTTTGGTAACGGTGTTGAAAGTTTTAAGATAGAGGATGGTTTAGCTCAACCAGGGTTTAATCTTGGTGCTAGGGTGACTGCTGTGTCTGAGCAGGACTATAAGGAGGCTCATAGGTATGCAGACATTACTTATAGTGGTGTGTACAATCAGGAGACAAACCTTAACAAGCTAAACGAGTTCAATCTAGGTTTAGTAAACTTCAAGACGCTAGAACAAAACTTTGGACCTATAGAGGTACTTCATGCAAGGATGAGTGATATACTCACCCTTCAGGAGGATAAGATATCTTATGTACTTGCTAATGGTAAGAATTTATTTTCAGATGCACAGGCAGGAGGAGCTATACTATCCACACCTGACGTACTTGGACAACAAATACCAAGGATTGAGGAGTATGGTATAAGTAATAATCCTGAAAGTTTTTCTAACTATGGTTTCGATATATTCTTCACAGACTCAAAGAGAGGTGCTGTAATAAACTTAAGAGGTGCTGGTGGTACAGGTGACCAGCTTAATGTTATTTCTTCATTAGGAATGCGTTCTTGGTTTAGAGATAGGTTTATAGAGAACACTAATAAAATGCATTTAGGTGAGTATGATCCTTACATGAATGAGTATGTTTTATCATTTACTGATAACTTAATAGATGTACAGGAAGATACTAGAGATTGTGGATTCAGTTTAGCACAACAGTCATCAAGCACTGTAGCTACATATAATATTAACCTAGATGATTTTACAGGAGATGTTGATATTGATTACGACATTACAGCTGGTAGTTTAGATATACTTGTCACGTATGACGGTACAGATGTACTAGACCAGGTGTTAACTGGAACAGGTACATTAACATTCTCAAAGGATGAACTGAATGTAAACGAGTGTGTGCTAGTACTGACACCAACAAATGCTACATATGAAATAAACTTTGGATGTGTTCAGGCACAGCAGCTTACTGTTGTAAGGATAGTTAATAATACAGATGAAATGGAAGACCTAAGTATTCATCACGAATACCTATGGGAGGATAATGGATTTTCTAGTCAGGTTGTGACTGATTCCTTTACTTTTGGTGAAGGTCCTGTATCTTTATACGAGACATCTACTAACTTTGAGTCTCAAGGTGGATCACCATCTGAGGGTGCAACTGTCACTATGAGATATAAGAAGCTGGAAGGTGATTTGGCTGAATGGGATATTGACAAGTTCAAGTACCTAGTCTCTGATGTTCTTTATCAGGAAGGAGACATAGCTACACTTATACCTTTACTAACAGAGGCTACGCCTATATTAAGTCCAGAGACAGATGTGTATGAGGCTTCATTTACATACACTAACACTTCTAATAATCAGTATCTGTATTTGGTATGGGATTATATAGATCAGGTTTCAGGTACAACTGTTACAGCTACGTTTGATAATAGCTTAGGGAATGAAAGGTATTCTAGTCAGTTTGGACTGTCTCCGTTATCTGTAACAAGCCCAGGCACACCAACTAGATTTGGTTGGACATTTACAGGATGGTCTCCAACACTTCCAACAACTATAACTTCAGACACTACGTTTACATCACAATGGTCGGATAATGGTGTGACATACGATAGCGTTGTAGCTGTGGATGATTGTAATGATGCTGATGGAGTTGCTACTAGTATTGTAAGTGTAGATGAGACTGATGCAATAATAGTTGGTCAAAACTTGTACCAGACTAGTGGAGGAGATATAGTACTTCTTTCTTCTGGAACGTATAGACTATCTAGTGGTCTTACAGACGGACAGAGCTATGTATTATCAAGTATAACAGTGTCAGACTATGTAATTGTTATAGGTACTAGTGGAGTTATAATTAACATTATTCAATGCTAAAATAGATGGATAAAACATTAACATACAGTGAGTCAGCTAAGGGATGGACTTCGTTCTATTCCTTTGAGCCAGATATGATGATAGGGATGAATAACTACTTTTATTCATTTAAGGGTGGAAGGTTGTATAGACACAATACCAATAATACTAGGAATAATTTTTATGGAACACAGTATGTGTCTACTATAACTGGTGTCATAAATGAAGAACCATCTACAGTTAAGACATTTAAGACTATATCTTTAGAGAGTACTAAACCATTTAACTGTACGGTTACAAGTGATTTAGGTTCTGGCTTTATAGATAATACTTGGTTTAGTCTAAAGGAGGGTGATTACTACGCACACATTAGAAGAAATGATTCTGATGGAGTTTTTGAGATGAGGTCTCTTCAAGGTATTGGGTCTAGTACGGATGTAGATTCATCTGACACCTCAGCTGTATTGATAACGTTTGGGTTTAGGCTAGACAGTATGATATCTGTCGGTGATAAGATGCGTATGACTTCACTTACAGGCACAGACTTTATTGGAGACATAACTTCTGTTGATGGTAAAACCATAACTGTAGACACTACGGTTGGTGGTGGTTCTGTACCTACTGTTGGAGAGTATTTGATGTATGTGAAGAACAATGTAGCTGAGTCTTATGGAACTACAGGATATTATCTAGAATACCATTTAGAGCTACCTGTTAATTTATCTAACACATTTACCGAGATATTTGGTGTAGGATCCTCTTTATTCAAGAGTTATCCATAAAAAAATAGTATATTTGCATTAATAAAAAACAATAATATATGGGAGCAGCAGCAGGACTAGGAGCAGCAGTACCTTTTGTAGGCGTAGGATTACAAGTATTGGGTATGGGTTTAGATATAGCTCAATCTATAGACGCAAAGAAGAAGGAGAGAGACGCAGAGAGAGCAGCAGCAGAGTCTTTGGCTCAAGCGAAGAGTAAGATAGAGGTTAATAGAATGGAAGGCTTACAAGTGCCCTTAGACGCTTACGAACAGGCTGGAAGAGAGATAACTGCACAACATATGCAATCCTTAGAAGGGTTACGTGAGGCTGACGCTAGAACATTAGCCGCTGGTGTAGGTAAGTCATCAGCCGCTGGAGCTATGGCAACAGAAAAGAAAAGGCAACAGATGGCTGACGCTATATATGCAAGAGATAAGATGGTTGCTGATGAGCAGGCTACGATTGATAGAGCTTTAGCAACAATAAACTTACAAGAGGCGGAAGGTGCTCAGATGGCAGCAGCCCAAAGAGAACAGATGTCAGCACAGGCTTTATCTGGTGCAATAACAGGATTAGGTGGTGCAGCTCAAACATTTTACGAGGGTCAAGCATTATATGGAAATGGCAGACAAGCAGAGTTAGCCGCTGCTTCAGCGTACCAACAACAGACAGGTATGTATGGAGATATGAATGCAAGACAGGCAAGGAGAGCTATGATGAATAATGGTATTACCCAGCAAGGTTTTAATAACCTAGCCTCTGGACTGACAGCTGGTGGTCGGAGTGTTGCTCAGACACCTATAGAAACTGCAATGAATATACAACCTATAATGCCTACAGTACCTACACCTGCTTATAGGAATATTTCTCAGACACCTATAGCACCTATAACGCCTATACAGCCTATAATACCTATAAATTAACGCACTACAATAAATGGCTACATTCTACAAGTACAAAGAGAGAGACGACATAAGCAAGTCTATGATAGACTGGTCTGGGATAACTAAAAATATCTCTGACAACCTTATGAAAGAGAAGAGCAGAAGGGATGACCTTAAGCTTAAGATAGAAGAGGATCAGGTTCAAAGGCTGAATGCAATAGATGAGTATTCTAAGGGTCTAGACCCTACTATGAATCAGGCTATGATGAAGTACGCTCAAAACTATAAGGATTATCTTATGACTAGTCATAATTTATTGAAGAATGGTCTAGTATCAGTTAATGATACCAAGATAAAAAAACAAGGTGCTTCGGATACATTTAAAGCCATCAATGACGTAACAAAAGTTTACAATGAAAAAATTGGTGCGTTTATAGAAACTGGTGGATCTCTAAATGATTTTGTAGCTAAGAAAGTAGCAAGTGCTTTAGACATATCTAAGTCTGAGTTGATTATTGATGACATGGGTCGTGGTAGTTTTCTCACTAGAGATGAGAGTGGTAATGAGATTGTTGTCCCTGCGACATCAATGAATACTATTCTAAATAAAAAGTACGATAGGTTTAATACAACTGATGAGGTTGTTAACGTTGTTAAGGGTATATCTAATTGGACTTTAACAAGTAAAGGTGGATACAAGAGTGTGTCTGACTTTAGACAGAGGGGTGAGGATTTTTACAAGGAGACTCTAAAATCAAAAGTTAAGTCTATACTTAATAGTGATAAGAAAATATTAGAGGCTGCTGCCGACATGATGAACATGGATGTAACCTATGACGAGAAGCTTGCTAAGGAAAATCCTGGACAATATATATTGGCTAAGAATGAGGGAGGCAAGATAGTATTCGATGTTGAAGGTATTAGAGAAACTGTAGAGGAGGGTCTTTACAATCAGATAGACGCAGCTATAGGAAGAACAGAGACAGAGAGATCAAGACCTGTAGGACCACGAACACCTTCTGTGGAGAAAGCAGATAAAAACGTAGCATCTCTGATTGAAAACTTCGTCTCTAGGGGTGATTTTTCATCACTACAATCTGCTTTATCTGAAAAAGGATTTGTAGGATCTAAAGCTCCTGATAAGGATGGTGTTCTTAGATTAATAGATGCTAGTGGTAATGAGTATTTAATAAATACTAAAGGAAAGACTGCACAGCAGGTCGGTGAAGAAATAGCAGGTCCTCTAAAGGTGGTTAAATTCTTCAAGGATAGAGGTGTAAAAGGAAGTCTTAATGCATCAGTACTTGATCCAGCAAATAGTGGTAACTATGGTGTCTTTGTAAAAAGTCCTAAAGTTAGTTTTGATACTCAAACAAATAGAATCAGTATCACTAATAAATTAGAAGATTCTTTCGGGAATGCATTATCAGGTAATGAAAAGGGTGAAGAGATAGCAAATAGAATACAGAACTTAGTTGGTGGAGCTGCTAGTATATCATTTGTACCAGACACTAATGATATTGAGGTTAATGGTGAAACAATAACAGACGGAGTAAAAAATTTAAGTCTTGTACTTAATGCTGTTGATAACTTAAATAAAACTCAAGGAGAAAATCTTTTAAACGCATCAAATAGAAAACAAGAATAAGATGGACGATAAATATATAAAAGACATATACGACAATCTTGGAGGAGAATCTGTATTTGGTAATTACAATGATTATTATTCATTAATAACATCTGACGACAGTTATATAAAGGATGTTTACGATTCTAAAGGAGAGTCTGTATTTGGGTCATATGATGATTTCGTTTCTCTTGTAAAAAAAAAAGACGATTCTGTCGTTTCTACTTCTCAAGAGGGCGTTACGGAATCCACTACCAAGGAAGAAGAGCAAACTATCTTATCGGATGCTTCAGGCGTAACAGTTGATACACCTACTTTAGATTACTATAAACCGAACAAGGTGGATTTACAAGGTGTAAACGAATACCTAGTTAGTATGGGTTTAGATGAAGTAATAACCCCAGAAAAAGCAGATACGTCTATAGGTGATAATAATCAATACGAAAATATTAGAAACTATTTTTCAAAAAGAAATGAACCTGTAGATCTTAATGATAGAGGTGTATTAGAATCTATAAACAAAGGACTTATTTCAGATGAAGATTTAATTTTGGCTGGATACAAAGATCCTGAAGTAATTTCTACAATAAAAAGACAGCCTACTCAAGAAGAGATTTTTAACGCCAAACAAAAAATATATTCAAGAAAGACTAAAACTTCAGATGAATTAGATTTCGCCATATCTCAATTCAAACTAGACAAGCCTTATATTTATGAAGAAAAGTCAAGTGAAGATCTTAGCTTTATAGAATATAATTATAATTCAGAGGATCTTTCTGAAGCAAATGTAAATATAAAAGACTTTGACGGATTCTTAAATGAAAAGGGTTTGAAGCAGGATTTTATAAATAAGGCTAAAACTTTTGAGTCTACATACGGGTCTATTTATGACCTTGATTTAGCTAAGGAAATGGAATTATCTAGAATGCTAGATCTTTATATTTCTGAGCAATCAAAGAGAGATATTAAGCAACAAAAATTACAGTACGAAAAAGAACAAGGTATAGATCCAGATTTAACAGATGACAAATATTCTTTTAAATTGTCAGATAAAAATGTAAGTATACCTAAAATAAATGAGTACTACAAAAAAAACTATCCTAAGCTAACAGAAAAGCTTTTAGAGACAGATTCAAAAAACAGGGATTTATATAAAAAATATTTAGAAGGTGATTTTGGTAATTTAGATTTTTTAAAAGAGTTTGGAGATCAAGGTTACGAAGGTTTTGAAACAAGACTACAAAACTTATCCGCTAGTTTTACTGATTTAATAGGTTTTTCTAACACTGCTCAGGGTATTAGATTTCAAATTGAGCAAGAAAAACTAGTAGATGGTGACAACTTATCTTACTCTTATGTTGGTGGAAAAAAAGTTAATATTGATGGTAAGAACTATATCGTAGACAGCAATAATCAGGTTTATGATGCCGACCTAAAGATACGTGTAACAAATTATATTGATGAAGATTTAAGAAATAATATAATAGATAAGTCTGTGCAATTCGGCACTGAAGATTTTAGTATTAGCTCTAAAGGTATGGCTTTTGAAACATCAAACATTGTGGGTGATATGGTTGTTCAAATAGGCTTACAAGGAAGTTTTACAAGCGGTGGTAAAATAGTTTCTGCTATTTCCAATACAGACAAGGTAAGACGTGTATTAGGTTATGTTCCATCAAGTTTTAAACAACTAACAAAAGGTTTGACAATAGATAGGGGAATAGCATCATCTATATTAGCTCAATCAACCTTAGGAGCTTCTTCTGGATATGAAGACACATTATTGGCTGCAAAAGAGGCTGGATTAAGTGATAAGGAATCAGTAGAGTTAGCTAGAGATGCTTCAATTCAAATGGCAAAACTTTATGCTCTTACCGCTCCAATATCACCACAAACAAAAGCCACAGAAGCTATATTTGGTAAGATTAAAAATGAAACAATAAAAGACGCTATAAAAGCTTATAAGAATATAGGTAAAGAAGGTTTTATCGAGATTTTTGAAAAAGCAGGAAGAAAAGCTACAACTTACTTTGAGGAGGGATTAAAGGAGGCTGGTCAAGAAAATATTCAACAGTCAGGAGAAACTCTTGTTGTAAATAAAAGAACAAATGAATTAGCTGGTGTAAAGCTAAAGGAAGACGAAGTTACTGTTGACAGCTTTATAAATACATCTCTGTTATCATTAACTTCTGGTTTTTTAATGCCTTTTGGTGGGGATTTAATAGGTGGTGCTAGAAGTAAATCAAAAAAACTACTAGGTATCGACGGTGTTGATAGAATTAAGGCATTGAGATTACTATCTGAAAACCAAGAAAAACTAGAAAAATTATTAAAGGTTCAACAAAATAAAGGTATATACTCTGAATCTCAAGTAGCTGAATTACTTGGAGATGTTAGAGTTTACAAGGACAACGTGTCTAAGATACCTTCAGATTTGAAATCAGATACAGCTTTAGATGTTATATCTGACTTGGAAAGCATACGAAAATTAGAAAATAAGAAAAAAACACTTGACCCTTCTTTTCACGAAGATATAGATAAAGAGATATCGGAGATAAGAGAGTCGATTAAACAAAAAACAAAGGAAGATGCCATTCAAGAGCAAGAAACAAGAGATATACCTGATGCTGAACGAGCCGAAGGTGTACAAGAAATGGAAGAAGAAGTACGGGAGCCTGCTGTCGAAGAAACGGAAGAAGTAACAGAACAGTTATCCCCTGAGGAGAAAGCAGAAACAGTAAGTGAATTAATAAATAGACCAGTTACACTTACAAAACTTGGAGGTTTTGATTTAGATACCCCACTAGAAGGTGATATGTATGTAGATGGTCAGCGTATCGTTGTTGAAGATGCTAATGGAAATATTACAGATATAGGTAACGTTGACAAGATATCAGACAAGACATTAGATGAAATGGGTATCGAGCAACAAATGCCTAGTGTCACTACTACAGATGATGGTAATATTGAATTTGAAGGTAAAATATACAACCCAGAAAGTGCACGTATAAGAAGAGACAGTAGAGGTAACATAACTTCAGTCACTCTTGATCAGGTTGGTAAGCCAAGGTCAAAAACATTACGTGGAAAAAATGCAGAAGATGCTGCATATAATGTGTTATTAAGACAAGCACAACAATCAACAGAAATAGAACAATTACTAGAACAAGATGAAGAATTCCAAAACGAACTTAGACAAGCTGAAGAAGCTGCCCAAGGCAAAACAGATCAAGATACTGAGCAGGCTACTACAGAAGAAAGCATAGCGAGTCCAGAGGTTACAATAGAAGATGCTCCAGATGGGACATTCTTAAACATAGAGATGGTTGAAGGCAAGGATGGTCGTGAAATGACTCAGAAAGAGATATTAGACGCACTTCCAGTAGAACCTTTAAATGTTGAGGTTAGCGGTAAAACTCTTGTCATACAAGTCCCTAGAAAACTTTCTGGATCGGAGATGATGAAACTTGCTAAGGATACAGAGCAAGATGCTATACCTCAGGTGTCAGGTAAGAAGGGTGTGCTACACGCACAATCTAAAGAGAAGATGGACCTGTATGAGGGAAAGTTTATACCTAATTTATTTGTAAAACCAAAAAAAATAATAAAAGATGAAAAACCTAAAGCAGGAAACAGGCTCTTCAATAAGCCCCTCAAGGCAGTTAAGGCAATTGCGGACAAGTATTACAAGAGAATTTTCAAAGGTGAAAGACCAAGGTTTGAAGGTGTCAAAAAGATAGACAAGGAATTCGCCAAAAGAATATCCGACGCATTTGAAGCCATGCAAGAGAATCCTAACGATCCTGAAGTAAAGGCTGCTTATGAAGCTCTAGCAAAGGAGACTATGGATCAGTATCAGGACTTCAAGGATGCAGGATACACTATAGAGGTTAATAACTCTGAGCCATACAAAAATGCTCAGGAGATGATTGATGATCTTAGGGATAATAAGAGGATGAAAATCTTCTCCACAGAGTCAGGATTTGGAGATACTCCTATAACAGAAAAACAAAGGAAAGAGAATCCACTTCTTAGAGACTCTGGTGTCAAGGATGTAAACGGAGAGACTCTTCTCGTTAATGACATATTTAGAGCTGTACACGACTTCTACGGACACGCAGAGCTAGGTAATGGATTTGGCCCTGTTGGCGAAGAGAATGCGTGGAACGTTCATGCTAGAATGTTTTCTCCACTAGCACGTAGAGCTATGACTACTGAGACAAGAGGACAGAACTCTTATGTTAATTTCTCAGGGGTAAATGATGAAGCATTTAAGCTAAGGGATCAGGCCAGAAAACTAAGAAAGGAAGGAAAGGAGGCAGAGGCAGAGGCTTTAGTGGCTAAGGTCTATGAGATCATGAAGTTTGCCGATCAAAAGATTGGACTGCTTCCAGAAGAATTTTCATCTTTAGAGCAGGACGGTGTATCTAAACTTAGAGAGATGTTCAAGTCTACTAGCAAAAGGAAGCAGGTCGACAATGCATTGAACGCACTGTCTAAGATAGCACCAGATGTTGAGGTGATACTGCATGAGAGTGAACAAGCGTATGCTGAAGCTACAGGAGAGACGGGTCGTAAACAAAAGACGGCAGGTACATATGATGAGACTATAGTTGACGGAAAGGTTAAGAAGGTTATACACATAAACCCTGACAAGGCTAACGCAAGGACTGTAGCTCACGAGGCATTCCACGCTATATTCCTTAACATCGTAAAGAGTGATGCGGAGGCTCAGAGGCTTTCTGCTGCTATGATAAAGGCTGTATATAAGTCTGCACCTGCCGAACTAAAAAAACTTATAGATAACTTTGCTGAATCAAAGAATGCTGACGGAAGCAATAACTATGACTCAGCTGTACAGAATGAAGAGAAGCTTGCAGAGCTTATAGGATACCTTGCTACTGAATACGACTCATTACCAAAGCCAACTAAGAATGTTATAAAAAGATTCCTGGATAGACTTGCTAAGATGTTTGGTATGAAGCCATTCACAGACAATGAGGTTATAGACGTACTAAACACTATAGCTGGTAAGGTGGCAAGAGGTGAGGCTGTAACACAGGAAGACTTATCTTCTATACAGTCTAATGCTAAATATGTTTCTCAAGACGAAGCAAAACTTTGGGGTACAGTACCCGAAAGAAAACAAGTTAGAACAAAACCTGATCCAAAGAAAACCGTAAAGGCATATAAAATGTTTAGGGTTAACAAATCTAAACCTGGTAAATTATTTCCATTATTTGTCAATGCAAATGATGAGGTATTAATGAATACTTGGCTTGATGCTGAAGTTGGAGAACTAACAAAAGATGGTAAAGTTAAATCTAAAATAGGAAATTTAGCTTACAGACCTGGATGGCATATGGGTGATTTACCTATAGCTACACATATAGGTGATAAATATAATTTTAAAAAAGGAGAGGTAGATAAAAGTTTAAAAAAACCAACTGCAAGAAGTGCTAATCATGTATGGGCTGAAGTTGAAGTTGCCGCAGACGTTAATTGGCAAGAGGAAGCTAACAAGAGAGCAAAGAAAACAAAGGCTGGTAAAATAATACCAAGGACAGCACACATAACCGATCGATTACCAGAAGACGGTTACTACAGATATAAAACAAATCCTAATATGACTGGCGAGTGGCTTATTGGTGGCTCAATAAAAGTTACTAAATTACTTACTGATGATGAGGTAAAAGCTATTAATGATGAGGCTGGTGTTGCAGACCTTCCAAGGGTTAAAGAATTAGATTTAAAATCAATAGGATTTGATAGAGATACTGATGTAGATCTTAAGGTTACTCCTGCACCAACTGACTCAAAAGGAAATTTAAAAACGCCATCAAAAAAATCACAGAATAATCTTAAGAAGAGAAAACAAAATATAATAGATGGAGTTAAGGATCAAGTTGTATCTGGAGAAATTGTTAGCACATCTCTACCAAATAAAGATGATGTTCATTCTAGTAAAGAATATGTAGTAGGTATATCTTCACTTGAAGAAATGGCTAGTACAGATAACAGGGCTAAGGATCAGTATATTAAAATTTCTAAAGAAGCAGCTTCATACGGAATATCTAAAACTAAAAATGTAAATAATTTTGAAGATGCCAAGCAAGTTATATCTGAGTTTAAAGAAGTTGTAAAATCAAATTTAAAATGGCTTTATGACTCAGTAGATAAAGATGTTAGAGATATAAGTAAACTATGGTATGACGGAGCTAATAAAATATCTAATGATTTAGCAAATCAATATGGATATACAACAGAACAAGTTGCTGGAGTAATGGCTGTGCTAAGTCCTCAGATGGATTGGTTTAGAAATTTATCTTTAGGAGAAAGGGTTATTGATATATACAAAAACAATCAGGACTCACTGTTTGATGAGAAGATGATAGAATTTGTTAATACAAAAACTACTGGTACTGGTAAAAATAAAAAACCTCTTTTTAAAAATAAAGAAGAAATAATATCAAGAGTAAAAAATAAAAAATTATCTGAACTAAGTTCTAAAGATCAATCATATTTTATAAGGGTTTATGATGAAGTTTATAATTCTAGAAACTACAACAACATAACTCCTAACGGAGAAATAAATGGACTTGTTAGAACTAAAAATGGTAACCCTGGTAAGGTTGGTTGGGGTGATTTTTCTACTATTGAGAAAGCTATATCTATACTAAATGATGGATCAGTTAAAAATATTTCTACAAATCTAGGTAATCAACATAAGGTAAGAAATTTCTTTAATAACATATCAAATCCTAATGATAAAAATGCAGTTACGATTGATACTCATGCTGTTGCAGCTGCATTATTAAAACCTTTATCAGGTAAATCAAAACAGGTTGCTTATAATTTTGGAGGATCATCATCTGTATCTACTGGTATGACTGGAACATATCCTGTTTATGCGGATGCTTATAGAGAATTAGCTAATGAGCTGGGTATTCTTCCTAGAGAAGTTCAAAGTATAACATGGGAAGCAGGTAGAGGTTTATTTAAGGCTGCATTTAAATCTAACAAAAGCAATGAACAAAAAATAGATAATATTTGGAATAAATATAATTCTGGTGATATATCATTAAAAGAAGCTCAATCGAAAATAGAAAAACTAGCAGGAGGTATAAGTACACCTGTGTGGTATGAATATTTAGCTGATAATAATATTGAATCCTTAGACCAAAACTCAGCAGCTTTAGATCAATCTAATTTAGATGAAGAACCAATCACTAGATCTCGTAAGCAGGTTAACTTAGCTCCAAATGGAAAGCCTAGTAATCTAAATCAAGAGCAGTACGATATAGTACGTACACCTAAATTTAAGAATTGGTTTGGTGACTGGGAAAATGACCCTGAAAATTCTAGTAAGGTTGTCGATGAGAACGGTGAGCCGCTTGTTGTCTATCATGGTGGGCCAATAATAAAAGGCGACTCTTTTAGAAAAGGGTATGCAGACGGTAATTTAAGAGGAGATAAGGGAATATATTTTACAGAAAATAAAGAATTTGCTAAATACTTTGCTCATCAAAATGAACTTGTCGAAAGAGATAAAAGAAATTTTGAATACGATGATATTCCTGAGAGCGAGTTAGAGACAGGAGAGCCATTTAATGAAAAGTATTTTAAATATTCTGAAATCTATCCTGTGTTTCTTAACTTAAAGAAACCTACAATATCAGAAACGGGAAATGCTAATTTGATACCTCGTCTGTACGAGGAAGGAGCAGATGGGTTTATAACAAAATCAACATCAGATTTTGGTTATGACGCAGGACAATACATAGCCTTCGAGCCTAACCAAATCAAACTCGCAGACGGAAGCAACAAGACCTTCGACCCAGACGCACCTTCTATTCGTAAGCAAGCACCAGGGAGACCAAGTATCGGAGAGATAGTTAGAAAGGGTAAACAGAACAATATTTCTGACGCTGATATAAGACAGTTCGCAAAGGAAGAAGGTTATACAGATGCAGAGATAACTGCCGCTATGAATATTCCTTCTTCGGAAGAAATAGTTGAACGATCTGAGAAGGCTATAAAAGATAAGTTGAAGAAAAGAGATTTTAAAGGTACTATGAGGTATCTTAGAAAGAAAATTTTTGACAGACAGACATATATAAAAGACGTTCTTAAGGGTGTTGGAAATAAAAAATCAGTAAGAGCTCATAATAGGTTAGTAACAAAGGCTGGAGCTAAAGGTTTCGCTAACTATAGATTTAAGAAGGCAGAAAAAGAAATATTTAGCAATCTATCTGAAAAAGAAAAAAAACAGCTTGACGCTCTTATATATGCAAGAAGAATAGTCGCTATAAATGAAAATAGAAAGAAAAGAGGTGAGGATGAATATGTAGGAGCAGGTGGATATAATTATGATAAAGCTAAGTCAGAGGTTGAGGCATTTTCTAATGACAAGCTATCCAAAAGAGCTGATAAGTATTTTGAAGTATTTAATCAAAACCTAAAGAGGTTACGTGACTCAGGTAGAATATCAGAAGATGTATATATAAGCCTAAGGGACATAGAATATTCACCTATAAAAACTATTAAGTATATTATAGGAGACAATCACAGCACTTCAGAAATGAATAATCTAGCTAACTCAATTGGTGTCAGTCAAAAAGATATAATGGCACTTAGTGACGAGAATATTAATGATTTAATTACTGACTCACGTTGGCTTCTTATGATGAATATAAGTGCTGTTGAAAATAGAGCTGCCACAAATGAAGTATTAAATTTGTTTTATGATGCAATAGAATCAGCAGATGCAGATGGTTTAGCAGCTATAAGTGACAACATTCTTGACAACCCAATTATTGGAAATAAAGAATCAGGAGCACCTAAATTTAAGTATGATGACGTTAAAGTTCCTGTAGGATATAGAACAGTATCATTCTTTAAGGATGGTGTTGAACACAAGATGGTGATGAGGGAAGAGTATGCTAGACAGTTGTTGGATATCAAAGTTGACGATAAGACATTGAAGGCTCTTAGGAAATTTACTTTTGGTAATGTTCTAAGGTTCTTTGCTACATCAGGAAATCCATTATTCATAGTAGGTAACACTGCGGTTGACTTTCAGAATATACTATTCCTTGGAGATACCTATTCTAAATTTAAGTTAGTTGGAGGTGTTGAGCTTGGTTTTGATTTTGTAAACAATTCTTTGAAGAAAATATTTAACACTGGTAGTTACCAAAAAACCTATGAGGAGTTTATGACGTATGGTGGTGGTATGGATTTTCTATCTGTGGATGGTATAAAGGCAATTAAAGGTATCAGTAGGTTTAACAAGCCGAAGACTTTACTTCAAAAAGGAATGGTAAAGTGGGGTGAAGGATTATCCTACCTTGGGGAGACATCTGAGATGGCTTTTAGGTTGGCTGTATATGAAAAAACAAGGTCAAAACTAATAAACCAATATAAAAAAGATAATAAGAAAGAACCTACAGGTCAGGATCTTGAGGATATACTTTATGAATCAGCTAGGGAATCTAGGGAGACCATTGATTTTAGTCAAGGAGGAGATCTTGTTAAATCAGCAGACTATGTACTACCATACCTGAATGCATCAGTACAAGGTGCTAGAAGGGCTGTTGATTACGCTTCAAAAAATCCAGGTGGTTTTGCATCTAGTATGATTCAGTATGCTGTTATGTCTGGAGGTCTTCTGGCTAGCTCTCTATATATGTTATCATCAGCATTCGATGATGAGGATGATGAAGAGGAGAAGGCTAAGAAGATGAAAGACGCATGGAGTAGTGTTAGTGATTACGAAAAATCAGCATACCACATAATATTTACAGGTGATGTTGATGAGGATGGGGAGTATGAATACTATAGGTTTAAAAAACTACCTGTTATAGGGTTACTGTCTACAACTGTTGAGGAGTCTATAATAAGTACGTACTTAAAATCAAAAGGTGTGGACTATGAATTTAATACAGAAAGCGTATCTAAGGCATTAGACAAAACATCTCCTATAGGTATAACAGATATTGGTTCGAGAAACCCTGTAATATCTGGTGTACTTAGTTATGTGTACAATAAAGATACATTTACAGGAGAAGAAATTTTTAGAGGACCTAGAGGAAAGATAATACTTCCAGAGGCAGAGGGTATTTTAGATAATAAAGTAGAGCAGATATATAAAGACATAGCTCCTTTACTTGGAATGTCACCTAAAAGAACTCAGGTAATGGTTGAGAAGGTTATAACTAACGAAAGAACAAACCCATTGGTAGGAGTAATGTACGGTGGTTATAACGGTGTGTTTTCAAAGGAAACAACTGTGGGTGAGGAGATGAAGGAGACAATGAATGGTGTATTAAAATCATTCAGCGGTAAGATAAAAAGATCAACCAACTCAAAGCTACAGGAATACAAAAAGATGGATGAGGTTAAAAAGGTTGAGGCTGAGATGGAAACTGAAATATACATTAAAGAGCAGAAGGTGTATAATGCTATAAAAGAAAAGAGAAAGAATAAGCAAGATATAGATGCTGGTTTCTTGAGGGATATTGTAAAGGAAAATTTTGAAAGAAAAGATTGGAAGAAGTATGGAAGAAAATTCTCAACATACGCAAAAAACGCAAACATAGATAGATCTATATTAGATTTAATCTACGAGGATACTCCAGAGGTTCAAGCTTATAAGATATTTTCAAGATATGGAGATGCTCTAGATGCTGATGAGAAGGAAGAACTTAAAAATGCTATAAAATCAGCCAGAAAAAATCTAAATAAGAAGGCATTAAGTATTTACAATAAGGAATACCGCAAAAAATAGATGTGTAATCCATGCGATCAGACCATTTATATTAAGCAGGACTAAGTTCCATTGCTTCCTTGTAGATACCTGAACGATAACACACAAGAAACCGATTATATAGAACACTGGCTCTATAGTCCACTGTGCAGCAATTAAAAGACCACTCCCCATGTATCCAATACGTGAGGAGAGTCTTTCGGTTGGTGTTAGTTTCTTTTTCCTTACAAGATTATTAAGATACGCCTTCATCTTGTTTGAGTTTTTCTATAGCTTCTTCGTAGTCAGGCATCCTTTTGATTGTTTCCATCATACCTATGATCATAGTTGTTAACCTACTTACCTTTATCTCTAGTGCGTCTACTCGACTTTGTTTCCTGCTCTTCATCTAATTTTTGTTGTAGTTTTCTTATTAAATTATAGTTAGGATTATCCTTTAATTTTTCTTCTAATATTTTTTTAATCATCTAAATATATTTCTAGAGCAGCCAACGCCCTCCATGCAACCTTGCCTAAGTGTAGCATTCCATCGTCGTCCAATGGATGATGAGAGTGATCAATCAGGTGTCTGACCAATGCATCTTCGTGATCAAAGCTCTTCTCTCTATCCCAGTGCAAGGGCTTATCAGGATGATGCTGGTCATTACCCAACTTACTTACCCTTGACACATATTTTAATGCCCTAGGAAAGTATTTAAGAACACCTGTATACACAGGCATACTCTTCCTGTCAACTTTCTCTCTAACATATGCAGCCTCTGTTCCACTTATAATATCGTAATTATTGTATCCAGTGTCACTGACCACCCATCTATTTTCGTCCTCTTCTAAAAGTTCTTTTCCTGTACTCATAATTCCATTTTTACGTTAAACGCTGTATGACCTCCAATAATCACACCAACACCTATAGCCTCTTTCTTTCCGCCCTGCATATATCCCATAGCATAAGAAGAACTATCTATACCACAGCCTACAGCCAATGCAAATATAGCCCTGGTCTTACCGAACATCCACTCGCAATACATATCCGTGTGATAGTGTCCAGAGACAGTAGAAACCATATCCCTCTTTACAGCTGTCCTTGGTTTACCACTCTTGTCTCCGTGAACATATCGAACGCCATCTATGTACACGTCAGTAACAAAACGCCAATTAGGTGTATTCAAAACCTCGCCAAACTCTTTAATCCACATACTAGGTATGTTAGATGTCTGAGCCTTTCTTATTATTATCCTGTCATGGTTTCCTAGTGTAACATCTGCATCTGGAAACGCCTTGTACCACTTAGCAAGCTTATCTATAGCCTTATTCAACTCATACTTACCACCCATACCATCTGCCGATGACTCGTGATAGCTAGAGTAATGGTTGTCAATTATGTCTCCTATAAAAACAACCCTGTTGCAGTTATTCTCTGCATAGGTTTTTTTACAAAATTCTAAATATCCATCCAAACAAAAGGGCTCATGCAGGTCACCAATACAAAGAACCCTGTTCTCTACCTTAGTAATCCTATCATAAGCCTTGCGTATGTTTCCTTTTAGTCTAGGTCTGTAGTCTTTTTTAGATTTCATTTTTAAAAGTTTCTGTTAGATCTCTTAGTATTTCATTTATATTAATCGAGATCTCTTCCACAGCACTAAAATCCTCGTCAAATAAAGACTCGTAAAGGTCGTCGCAAAGACTATTCACCATATGCATTGTGGTGTTTATAAATTTAACTCTTTGCTGTTCATTATTCATATCATCATAAAAATATATAAAAATATCATACCTTTTATTAAAAGTTATTAACAACCCCTATAGACCTCAGTCTTGAATCCGTACTTCTCTAACTCCTTTAGTCTATATTCCTGAATCTTTGAAGTCTTACCTTTGGGAGTTTTGACTTCCGAGAAAATAACTGGTGTATTCGGAGGTATAGCCACAATATCTGGTATTCCATTCTTATTGGTTTTAATTAGTTTAAGTACATAGTATCCCTCAGCTTCTAACTGATCGATACGCTTCTTTTGTATTTGTTGCTCAGTCATGATCTTCTTCTTCTACTCCACAAGTGGCACAGAACCTATGTCCAGGGTACCTGTCATAAGTATAAAACCACGTGCATTTTTCTTCTTTATATTCTAAATTCTCTTTCATCTTTTCTAAAATGTTTTAAATCCTTAATTAATTTCTATTACAGCCCATAAAATAGCTACTATCATCACTATCAAGAATACTATTCTGTTAAACTTTGTGTTTCTTGTTATCATAATTTTATTTTTAAATATTTACGCAATAGCTTTGCTACTGCTCATAACAGTCAATATAATGCATTGAAACGCATCATATCTTTGTGTTAGCGAGTAATAAATTTTAACATAGCTTTTTTAAGAGCGTCGTTTGCTTCTTTTGTTTTCATAATTTCTCTATTTCTTGTTTAACTTCTTCTAGGAATGGCACTTCAATTTCTGCATCGTACTGATATCCACTATAAGACATTTCCAACATCTCATCTACACAAATTAACGCGCATTGTTTGGCCTTTGACTTCATATTTCTATCTCCAATTCTAAACCTACGTACTAACTCTTTTGCTTTATCTTCTGCTGTCATATATTATTTCTATTTTAATTTTTCACTTTAACATTTACGCAATAGCTTTGCTACTGCTCATAACAGTCGATATAATGCATTGAAACGCATCATATCTTTGTGTTATAAACAATTAAAAATATCTTTAAAGTCTAACCAATAAAGTATTATTTTGTTTTTAATTCTTATAAAGAACCTATACTTTCTTCTGCGTCTTTGCTTGTCAATAAACTTTTGCCTATTCCAAGTCTTGTCTACTATGTTGTTTAATTTTCCCATATTCCTCAATGGCTTTTTTAATATCACCAATAGTATAAATACCTTGTGCAGTATTATCTAATGGCTCTACTTTTGTTTCATCTGGTAGTAAATGTGCTAATGGGTTTTCCCATCTAACATAGTGTGTTCTAAAGGCTACTTCTATAACTTCGCCTGTTGTCGGTATTCTAATTCCAAATGTTGTACTCATAATATTTTTATTTTTAAATTAACGGTGCTTCGCTTTGCCCTACAACATCAAATAAAATCAATAACTCTTTATGTGCTTGTTCAGAAGTTATTTCTCCGTTTTGTAATCTTTCGTTTATTTCAAATAAATTATCTTTCATATCGTTACTTGTTTTATCTGTTTCAGTTGTAAATGTATTAAATTATTTATAATCTTCCCACACGAGAAGTATCTTTTTTAAAATGCCTTAGCGTGTAGTCTTTTTTCTGTATAACAGTCCTGTATACTTTTTTCTCTATACCACCCTCAGAAAACAACCAATATACCTTGTTATAGTTCCTATCCTTGGTGGTCATCCTATCCCTAGCCTGCCAATAACTTGTGGCACTGAAGTCTATATTATAGAACACAATGAAGTCTGCATTCCTTAATGATATACCCTCACGACCACTAACAATCTGCAATGCAATATGCTTGTCCGTACTATTAAATGTCTCTAGGTCAGTACATATATCATCGCCAAAGACCTGCTTCAATGCATCTAACTCAGCCTTAAACTTGTAAAATATCCCTAGCTTATTACCTTCAAACTTCCACTTAATAAAGTCAGCTTTACTGGTATCTAGGACCACACTTTTACCAGACTCAAACTTAACTGTCCCACTATACATCTGATGAAGTTTAGACATTAGCTTAACTCCTGTATCAGCAAGTATAGCCTCATCATCCATCTCGATAACAAGATCCTTCTTTAACTGACGACATAAGTCTCCAGTGTTCACTCTCACGGTTAGTATCTCCTCCTCTATCTCGGAGCTGAATCCTGCCTGCTGTTGCGTGTACGATATCATGTATGGCTTCATAAGGTCATTTATACTCTGCCTGCCATCTGAATAATTGTTTATCATGAATCCGTTTATCCTCTTCTGAGTCTTGTTTACATGGTCATCACAGAACCTGTAAAAGTTCTTGTACTCCTTGAATGGATTATTAGGGATACCATACACCTGATGATACATCTGACTGTAACTCTCAGGTGTTGGTGTCCCAGACAACAAACAAACAAATGGATTATTCTTTCTAATTAATTCTGATACCTGCTTAGCTCTCTTGCTAGGCTTAGGAAACGCACCCAATCCATGAGCCTCGTCCAGTATTATCATATCCCACTTTATATTAGGAGCCTTGTGTATGCTCTCGTAATTTATAATAAAAAGTGAAAACGAGTTAGGGCACATCAATTCATAGTCCGATGTTATAGACGATATCGCCTTCTTCTTTGTTAGAAATAGAACATTGTCTACATCTAACTCTTCTGCGATACCCAAACTAGTAAGCGTCTTACCAGTCCTAACTTCCATCGCAAGATACACAAACCTGTGTAAACTAATAACATTGCTAGCATCTTTTATTATTTTTTTTTGATATTCTCTAAATTCCATATCTTTAAGTTTATTATATAATCCCTAAGGTCTGCACACTTCTCATAGTGCTCATGCTTCTCCAAGACTTCAAGAGTATGCTCCGCTGAAATAAGTGCAGAAACATTATCGAAATTAGGATACTCTGATACATCTACAAAAAATAATGACCAGGCATCCTCTTCAACTATGTCATAAGGATCGTCCTCCAATATTAATACCCTGTACGTGTTCAGAGCAGCTGCAAATTCATCCATACTTATTTCTTAAATGTTCGTAAACATAGTTTAAATTATTGTGTGCCTCAACCTGAGTATCAAAGACTAACTCACTTAATTTTTCTTTACTCAAAACCTTAACACCATTAACCATCTTATAGTCCCTACCCTCTGTCTTTATCCCTAGCCTACGGACTGCTATCTGATACTTGTTATTCATCACATAACAGTCCTTACCATTAGACTGATAAACATCACAGACAGGCTTTATATACACCTGAAAATCATTATCGATACACCATCTCATGGCATCAAAATTCAAGCCCTGGTATACTCTCTTCAGTTTCTTTTTCCTCATAATTTTCATCTTTAAACATTATCCATCTACCCTGCCTTGACCTGCCCTCTACAACATCAACATCAGACCTAAAGTCACCGTAATACAGAAGCCATTTGTAAAACGCAGTTCTAGATATAGTCTTCTTACCATTAGGAGCAAAGTCAGGATTGTCATTTATAAAGTCAATATACAACTCGTCCTTGAATATCTTACTATTAAATGTAATTAGGTCACACATCCTAGTGCCCTCAACAAGACCTAGCCACTCAATAAACTCATGACAGGTATCTGCCGCAAGCCTCTTTATGGCTGTGTTTGACGATTCAGCCTCAACAAGACCACTAGAAAGGTATCCCTTTAAATTACTGACCATGTAGTTATCAAATGAACACCACTCTTCCATGTTCCACTCATCAAAGAACCTCTTACCAAACTCATCCACAGGAGTGAAATCCTTATTGTAAAACTGCTTCAACTCCAACTCAAACTTACGTCTCATGAATGAATTACCACGACCACGTATAGTGTAGTTGGTGGTTATTACAATCTTGGGAGAAAACTTGAACGGTACACGTATAGCATCCTTGTTCTTCTTCTCTATGGTAATACCCTCTGTAATCGCAGAGAATAATCTCTCAAAATCAAAACCCTTCTTCACATCATCAAATGATATAACCTGCGTGTCTGTGCTTATGGTTTGATATGCGAAAGGCTTATCGAAAGAGAAACCCTTTCCATCTATCATAGCGACCTTCTTCATCATGCTTATGCCTTGTACAAATAAACCCTTACCTGTACCACCCATAGGGTTATCACTTATAACCTCATCATTGAGTATTACAGATGGACAAAATCCTGGATCTTTATACCCACTCATTAGAAATCCTATAGAGGACTCAAGGGCTTGAACCCTATTGTCATCATCTCCAGATATGTTCCTAACAAACTTCTTGAAGTCACATTCTGTGATGTCACAGAAATCAAAGTCTCTGTCTATAACTTGATCCTTCCATACATAACCATCTAAGTCCACATAATCAACCATGATAACATCCTTTACACCTACCTTGAGTGCACAGTTATTGAAGTATATGAATGAGAAGTCCTTTTGGTCTTCAACAAAGTGTACATCCACAGTGTCTAGTAAGGATAGAAAATCCTCCTTGAAATACCTCGTCTTGTCTGCAAAGAAGTTATAAATGGATAGGTCATCAAATTTCTCTAGGTATCCTAAAATAAAGTCCTTTATCTCCTCCTCAGACGCACGCTCTATAAGATTATTTGTAACCTTCACAAACATATACTTCTTTGAGTCGTGTGGTGCAAACTTATAAAAACCTCTGTGCTGAAGAAACTCCTTAAACAGATAGTGTACAATAGTTATAGCACCCTTATCTGACTTCAACCAAAAACGATTTATGGAGTAATCTTTCTCCAAGTCTTTAACAACAGATCCAACGATATCCTTGTCTATGTCTGAGTTAGACTCCATTATAGACGTAGTAGACTCTCCCTTGTTTATCTTCTGTCTTATTTTAGACATCCTGGCATCATCCTCATAATACTTAGTCCCATGAGCCATAACATTCCTATATGCAGAGTCTATCGTTGTCTTTATCTCAGACTGAGAGAACCCTTCAGACGCATAGTTACCCAGAACATACTCAGCTAAGGACTTATTTATACCGTAATCATTAAGTGCAGAGGCTAGTATAAATGCATTGTTATTCCTCTGACCATCAACCATAGGATAGTTCTTTGTCCACCACTTTACAAGTATCTCTACTATCTTATTATCATCAGTGATAGGTATGGTCGGTCTGTCAGTTAGTTTGTCCACAGGTCTGTACTCATAATCAGAAGCCTTATCCCATACCTTTGAATCCATGTTAATGTATATATCATCATCGTAAGACTCATAGCATACACGACTAACATTCTTTGTAGATATATCAAACTCACTCGAATCGAAATACTCTCCAAGTGCATCAAAATATCTCTTATGATTTTCAGTTTCGGCAGGTACTTTTATTATAACCTTTAGACCATTACCACTAGGACTGATGAATGCAGACATAACATACTCGTCTGATGACAATGCATCCTTAAAGTCTAGCATGTCCTTCTTCTTCTTGTAGCCATCAAAGTCTAAACATATAAGTCCACTATGTTCAAGTATGGCATCGTCAGACCTCTTGCTAAATGTACCTGAGAAACATATTGCAGGAAGCTCCTTCTTTAATTCGTTCCTCTTGGTCTTATCCTTCTCTCTCCTTATTGCAGAAATCTTATCCTTGTGCTTCCCATCACGTATACGGTCTAAAACAAATGATACATCCCTGTGGAATGGAGTGTATGTCTCTCTTATATTTTTAAATATTGTTATATTCATATCATTTTTATTATAGCGTTAACCCTTAGCTTTAGTACTGATAACTTATCAGATGGCACTCTTCTTATGTTAGATATAAGTTCGTCCAAGTCATCATCCGTATTCAATAAATATAAGTTTTTACAAACCTCATCATATTCATTTTTAAGATCTATATACTTGACCTTCATCTTGTCGTATGCGTCTTGTATAGGCTCATTAATCTCATCCTCGTCAAGATTTAGCTTACGAATAAGTGAAATCCTTCGGTCATGCATAGAGCTGTAGTAGGTCTTTACATCTGGAAGTATATTATTCAGGGCATTTATTACTGTAGCATGTGTCCTACCTATTGACCTACCAATAGCATTCATACTCCCCATCTTTAACTTATTGTAGGCTATATCATAGTATACAGCCCTACCTATAGCATGCTCTGAATCCCTACACCTTGATGTAATATCGACACCCATCTCCATAGAGACGATGTCTATTAGTTCTTTAAATTCCATTGTTTTTTGTTTGTATAGATGTAAAAGGGAGACATTGTCTCCCCATTTACATTCACATTAAAATAATATCTAGAAGTCTAGCTCGACCTCTTCAGCCTCTTGAACCTCTTCCTTCTTGAAGTATTGGTCAAGATAAATCTTTAGCTCAGATGCAGACGAGTTAGCCATGTCTGACTCCTTGCTCGTTAACGCCTTACCTAAAGTAAATTCTGGTGTACTGTACTTAATACTACCCTTCTTCTGATCCTTTGAAGAATTAATCTCAACCCATTGATTGTCAATAAGGTTCTTGTTAGCCTCCATGAATTCAGACCATTCTCTAACTACAGAACCCTTCACAGAAAGGTTTGCAATAGTGCCATCCTCTAGCATTACATAGATAGACCTGTGGTACTTACCACCTGCATTTACAATGTCAGTCTTGATGTCTTTGTAAAGACCTGACGCTATCTCTCCACCCTTGTAAGAGCGTACTGTCATCGGCTCACTGCCAATATAAAACACCTCGTTAGAATAGATACCGCTTTGACTAGCATCGTTCCAACCCTTCACAGTGTGATAGTGCTGTAGGAATACAAACCTTAAAGGTAAATCTACAGATACCTTCTCCTCAGCATCCTTGTCATAGTAGCTGAAGTTTTTGTCGTTAGACTTCCACTCTAAGTATCTCTTAGTTGGATTGTTTGAGCTGTTGCTCTTCTCTGATGTGTGGCTAATTCTTGCCATAATAAAAAAAATATTTAATTTACGGTTACTTTTCCCTAACCGCTTGGGATTTATAATATCTCTTGCTTTACATACTGTTGTACGTCATCCGTAGCATCTTCACTGAAGAACCTCTTCCATACATTTACTGCCCTCTCGACCTTGTCTCTTCCTCTCTCTAAAAACTCTTCACTGCAAGTGAACCTCTTCATCTGCAAACTGTCCTTGTCGATAACAAAAAACTCAAAAGGCTTGTTAAACATACTGCTATATATAAATGCTTGACTGTCATAGTTGTAGTTGTATGCACTGCTCCTAAACTTCGCTATCGATGACGAGGTCTTTATGTCTATAATCTTGTCATCAGTAATGATGTCAGCCTTGCCCTTAAACTTTACACCATAGAATTCACCAATGATTGGGACTTCGTATTGTGCGTTCTTAGAGTATATCTCTGATGAGAGTGACTCACAGTCCTTCATGCAGTCAATCGCTATGTCAAGTGCCTCTACTTCCTTCCTAAGAAGTAATAGCCTTCCGTTAGACTGCTCCTTATATATCTTAGTGTTCCTTGATGATGCGTCCACTATCTCAAAGCTATCCTTCTTTTCTGGCTCCAACATAGATACATGGAAGTACCTTCCTTGTACCATAGGAAGACTTTCATTGGATGGCTTTCCAAAGTCTCTTGGATTATTTAGTAAGACTCCTATGTTACTGTTTGATAGGTACTTCTTACCAAACGCACCGTAGTAGTGCTTATCCTCTTGTAATTTTTTTAGTATTGATTTCATTGTATTTGTTTAAGTAAAATTCTCTCATTCCTTTTAGGCTAGTAAAGTTCCTATGGTTCTTACTACCGTTTACATTTCTCTTTATAGCATCTCCAATAAGGTCTAACTTCTTTAGGTACTTCTTCTTTAGATGCTCTCTAACACCTATGTCTAGACTATCCCTAACAAAGTCATTGGTGATGTCCTTGTAAAACTCTGTGTCAGTGCAGTATATGTATACACCCGTGTCATCCTTTAAAAACTTTATACCCTTGTATACGGTAGCCTTATAATGATCAGTGTCCATGTCTACAGCTATATGCCTATCCCTAACTTCATCCCAAATATTTTCTAATGTCATGTTCCAAATATATTTAATTATTTTGATTTATTCTTACTTTTTCTTAAAAAAATTTGTCGGTCTGTCAAAACCATTCTTTATAACAAAGAGGTCGTATGCCTTTGCACACTCCTTATCGTCCTGGTACGAACCAAAGCTATACTTCGTCCCATTGTGTGAAAACTCAACCCTAAAGAATCGTCTTCCACTTGTCCTACCTCTGTGTACTCCTATGTATTTTTTCATTGTGTCAGTTTTTTTTGTGCCTCTATATATATATATATTTATATAGGGTTATTTATATTTTATTTTTTTTCTGTAAATAGGAATAAAATCGACATTCCGACACGATCTATAGTTAACTTACTAATATTCAGTTAATTAAAGCGTGTCGATTCCGTGTCGATTTTCTATTTCCGTGTCGATTTTAGAAGGATTACTTCATAATTGTTCTCCTTAAGTAGCTTTATAGCCCTTTGGATTTCTCTTTGTTTCTCTCTGTAAGCCTCAAAAGTTTCAGACTCAAATGCATTTCTACTCATATTTTCTGTTTATAAATGTTTGTAAATTCTCTAGGTTTGTATCTATGTTAGCCATCGGCTGATACAATTCATTGTGCATGAACATATCCAATTCTAGTGGATCGATGTCCATGTTTTCTGTAGCCTTTATAAAGGCGTTTAGCAATATCTCTTGTCTCATTATACCATATTTATTAAGTCGTCATACACCTTCATTCGCTCCTCGTGAACGTGCTTATGTATTTCGTTTTCTAGTTCCAATAATTTAATTTGCAGGTATACATTTGGCGAAGCGTTTGCATAGTCTTGCAATTGTTTTAATAGTTCTTTCATTTTAATAGTTTCTTAAAAATTTAGTTCTTACTTTTATTATATCTCCAACATCTGTAGTACCAGGATGGCAGTAACAGTCGTTCTTGTTTACATATCCCTTGTCCGTCTTGTAACTCCAAGCATGGATTTTAATTACCTCAGCCTCTGTTGTGTCGCCATTCATTCCGTTGTATACCCTACAATATTCCTCAGCCTCTGTCTCATTAGCAAAGTATGTCCAGTCTGTTCCGTTTTCAATGAGGTTATCATCTGTGTCGTAAACATCAAGACAAACTGCGTATGGTCTGTCCCCATAGTGTTCATCCCCAACCATATCATAGTCAGGGACTCGTACTGCTTTTAAAATTGTTTTCATAAGTGTCCTCCTATTTTTAGTTCGTCACATTCGTATCTGAATTCAGACTCTTGGTCATCGTCTGTCCAATCCCCACTATCCATTCCAAATCCGAAGCCTAAAGGTTCCTCAGAAATAGCCTCGTCTATCTTGTCAGACCATAGGTCTTCATTCTCTATTAGGTAGTCTCCTATGTCTGCGTACTTGCCATTGTCTAACCTCCAATGGTCATACAGATTCATATTTATATCTATCTCTACCTCTGCCGTTTTGTAGTACACACTACGTTGTAAAATTTTAACTTTCATATCTCTTTTCTTTTTAATTCAAATGATTCACATGCATTCTCTATTGTTGCCCAACTAATTCCGTAGTTAGCATCGTGATAATCTCTTATCATTTCTAAAACTTTCATTCCCTCTTCATCTGTACATTCAAATCCAAGTGAACGGATATCGTCTACTGACCATATAATTTCAATTTGTGTTTTCATAATTAATAGTTGTTTGTTAGGTATGTATTAAGAGCCAACTGCTGAATAACACTACCCTTGTGTTGTTTTAAAATGTTCTTTACTCCTTCGTCCTCCAAAGCTATTGAAGGGTCTACTGTATGCTCATTGCAGAGCCATATGAAATCTGCTTTTGTCATGAGTACATCCAATTAAAGTCTTTACTTGATAGTTTTAATAGTTGCTCTCTGTAAGACTTGATGTCGTTAGCTAGGGCTAGTACATCATTAAATTCACTCTCATACCCATCGTCCCAATCATCATCCTCAGCCTCGCACAAGGACTCATATAGCCCTTGTACTTGCCAATAGATGTCATCATGCAGTGCATCAAACTCATCCAAGTCATCAGCATAGCATAGGTCTCTTAATTCGTTTAGAAGGTTATACGCCTTCATTCCTTTTTCTTTTGTTGTCATCTTATTAAGTTTCTTAGTTGTGTTAAAAATTGTATAAAAGGTATCTGAGCATACATGAAGGACTCTGCCTCATCATACGTCTTGAATACCTCTACTCTACTTCCTCTTGGTGTTGGATAGTCTACTACCCAAAGACCACTGTTTAGTTTTTTAGTTGTCATATCTTATTCTCTTTTGCATATTCAAAATCAACCCATCTGTCATCTTCAGAGTCGTAAAGAACTCCATCTGAAATTTTTACTCCGACAAACACATCATTCACTTCAGTGCCGTCCGAGTAAGTTGTATTCCAATTTATAGGTACACCTATAAAGTCTTTTAATTTTTCCATATTCCAATTGTTTTATAACCTCTCTGACTCATAAAGTCTATGTAGTTGTTGAGGTGTTTCTCGTTATTAAATTCTTTGTTGACTACACTATACCTATTAGTAAAGTGGTTCTTCATTGAGATCTTTCTAGTTATCATAGTACTCGTTTTTAAATTCCTCTCTTATTAACCTACCTTGCCTAGTGTTAAAGCCATAGCTATGTGTATGTAGGCTCGGTATAGGTGTCTGCTCCACGATGAAGTGAAACATATCAATTGCCTTGCATTTATATCTATTGGATATAACCTTGCACGTATCATTCAATCTATCACAGTCATGCTTAACATGACCATAGTTTTCCGTTAGGTATCTCTCAATACCTCTTGATGTTAATCGTTTCATTAGTTATCAATTTTATAGTTATAATTTGTTTTTCTTGATAGCATAATTCTGCCTATCGTCTCTTGGATGTATGGTCTTCCATAGTCATCAAACTCAATTCTGTCTCTGTCTTCATCTAAGAAGATGTAATCGTTTAAGTCTTTCATAATTCTCTCTGTTTATTCCACACATTTAATGTGTTGTTGATTAATGTTTCAATTTCATCAAATTTTTCATTGTAGAAATCGTGTGCTTCTTCTGTAAACATCATTACATTTTCTTGTCCTACTTCACTTGATTCTGCATAGGTATCTGCACCAATTTTTAACTCTGTAATCTGTGTAGCAATTTCATCTACACATTCTAGAAATCTACTATCGCTTACTAATATTTTTTCACTCATAATTTCTAATGGTTTAATATTTTGACAGAATCTCTCTGTCCTTTTCTAATTGTTTTTTGCTCAAGACGTTCATAATTGGAGATGTCTTTTCATCCCAAGAATAAAACTGATTGTCATTTGTCTCGTCAATACATCTTATCGAGGTGACATTGTCTAAAAGAAAGTTATCTCTTTCGATTACATCAAGAACTTGTCTGATGTCATCTGTCATGACATCTAATATAAATCTTGCCATTTTTAAATCGCCCATGTTAGTCGGAAGGGACTTTTTCCTAGTTAGATGTGGGATATGGTTTTGCTCCATACAAGTGCGTCTACGCATCCCACTTTTTTTAGTTAGGTGTAACCCTAATCTTGATTTTCGGTCTCTGTGTAAAACTCTGCGTGTTCATGACAGTCACCACACAATGTAGTATATGACCATAATGGTCTTGCTCCACAACAATTGCTATAATTTGACATAATTCTAATAGTTTAATTAATTAATATTCGTCCAATGGATACAAATCTTCCCATCCATCTACTGCGTTATTGTTATATGTTCTTGGCTCTTTGTATGGCTGTTGTTCGTAAGGCTCTACCCAAAAATCTTGACCAAATTGTTCTCCCCATCTTTCGATGCATTCCTTTGCCTCTTGCTGTGCTTCTGCTGATGTTTTAAATCCATCCTCTTGCGTTACACATAGACCAAATTCGTCTACTGTTACTACTTTGTACATTGTCTTCATAATTCTATTTAATTTCTTTTGTTATACCACTCAATAAAGTCAACTACTGCTGCATACGTTGAATCAAATCTATTGTCTTTATCTACTACAATTATTTCTTCTGAATTTCTGTTGTCTATTATCTCAACAAAGGATTGAATTACACTTACATTGTACTTAGCACATCCATACTCATCTTCAATACTTTCAATCTTATCTACAACTGGCATCAACCAATCCCAAGAGGTGTGATACTTAATACCTTTATTACCTAGCATATAGTAATCAAATCCATATTCTTTAGAATACACGCCCATAAATTCTGCTATTAGTTTATTGTCTTCCATAATTTCTATTTGTTTATTGTGTAGTTATACTTGGTTCTTCTAGATAGCATCACTCTGCCTATCTTCTCTTGGATGTATGGTCTACCATAGTCATCGAATTCAATTCTGTCTCTGTCTTCTTCTAAGAAGATGTAATCGTTTAAGTCTTTCATAATTCTATTTTTTTATTGTGAGTTCCTAAATAATGGTCATGAATTATCTCATGAGCATATCGCTCAATATAAGTATCTGAGAAATCAGCATATCCATTTGTCATCTTACTCCAACTCCAATCATCCTTATCGTAATTAATCAGTTTCTGTATCACTTTTGTGTTGTAAATAACATATGCTATTTCGGGGATTACATAACTTGCACTTTCTATGTTATCAGATGGCATTTCTTGATGAGGTTGTTCTAACCTTATTCTTTCCCAAGTTCTAGCAACATGAATCAATATTATGTTGTGTATTTCTCTATCGTTAATCATAATTCTATTTGTTTATAATTGTTATGTCCGTGTACTTTATCTTGGCAGTGGTCTTGTTTCCTAACATATCAAAGGTGTATAGATACATGTAGTCTCTACCAAACTTTTCTATGTTCATACCTTTACCATAGTAAGTCTCGTTATCATATATAGACTCTCCACTATCCGTTACGACTAGGTCTTTAAGGTGATATCCATACTCATTATCATCACCACCTCTTTTGTATGTGGTAACTCCCTTGATATTAATTTCTGCGTTTCCGTTTTTAATGATTTGCTTAATTGTTTTGTTTGCTTGTCTTTTAGTTTTCATAATGTTTGTTATTAGTCTAGTATACCGTATTCATCTACGATTACTATGGTGTTATTAACTTTAGTTATACCTCTATCTAAGATGTTGTTTATCTTACATAGTTTATCAGTGTACTCTAGCTTACTCTTGTTTATGTATTTTATTGCATCTAATGTGTTGTTGTATACTTCTACCATAATTCTGATTTTTCTATTTGGTTTACCTCTCTTGATGGTAACTCTGACGTGCATTCCTCGTACTTGTCAAAAGTCTTCTCGCAAAGTCTGTCGTACTTTCTGTACATCTTATCGTCACCATTGTTGTCAGCTAAATCCCTTTGGTCATTAGCTTCATTGTACTTCTCTAGCCACTTAACTGCTCTGTTGACCATGGCTTGATGTTTCTTGTTAATTGCTTTCATTGTTGTTTTATTGAATAAATTTCTAATACTTCATATCCATTGTCTTCAAGGATATCTTTAATTTCGGCTTCATCATCTGTTGGTAGGTCATACATATTCATAGAATATGCACCACCTACAGCAGTGAACATGCATTGATAATACTTCATAATGTTTGTTGTTTAAGTTAAGACGCCTCTCGGCGTTTCGTCCTATATGGACTCATCAGTTAACTATGCATCATAAACACAGCCAACCGCTGAGTTCTGCCATTCAAAGTATAGACCGTTCTTACCAAGAATACTCTGTAGTTTTTCACTACCCCAATAATCAGAGTTATAGTCTAACCAACCCTCTGCATCGTACTCTTCAGCATCAATCCAAAAGTAACCTCTGTAATCCATATACTTTCGGTCATTTTGCCACCATATCTTCACCGGGCAACCAAGTTTTTTTAATTCGATAAACGCCTTGATTGACTCCGGAGTCATGTGGTTGATTTCTTCTTTACTGAATTCGTTGTTGAACATTTCTTTTGTGTAACGCATAATGTTTGTTGTTTAAAATTAATAGTCATCTGATAGGGATTCGAACCCAATATCTCCACGACAATGGTGTAACATCTAGGTCATGCCTAGCCTCACTCTTTGTGCCGATTCAGATGATTTTAGTGACAATATCTCTACCATCGCTAACGATTTTGGTTTGGGTAAAATCTCTAACCCCACTAGTGACGGTTAACGCCATATTGCTTCTGTACACACATCTTAAGATGTTAACGGTTTTGGTCTGCCGATTGCTCAATATTCTGATATATCCGATTCGCAAAGAATTCCTATCACTAGTCTGTGCCTACTACTTTTAATCAATCAACTGCATGTTGCAGTGTAGTAAACCATGTCATGAATTTGATACCAATTGTAGAATGAACATTAAGTTGCTGAGAATCAGCTAGTTAGCTTGTAATGTACTGAGAATCAGTGACATAGCCGAAGGAGTCGGCTGCTATGCTCGGTAATCAAATCAATATTTTAAAGAACGTTTCACCTTTCGGTTACTTGAGGGCTAAACTATATATAAGTATTTGTTCTATCAAAAAAACTCGATGAAATGCATATTTATTTGTTTAAGTGTACTCTCAATCGACCAAATGCATAAAACACATGACGAAATGCATCCGACAAAATGCACATAATATCGATGAAATGCAAAAAGTTACATATTTACATTAAAAATCAAATATTCAATCTATTGATATTCAGTAAGTTATGAAATGACTTCTCTCTCTGTATTTCGTTTAAATGCATGAAACGTCGGTGAGATGCTATTCCTCAGCTGAGCGTATCTTATGCATATTATATGTCACCGGTAACAACATATAGTTTTCTTTTATTGAAATTACATTTGCCATAGGCTACATCTATATGTGCTTTCCTAGGTGCAATCTTGCATAATATATATGTGCATAATATGGATGCTATTACATGTACTATATAGGTATGACAATACACCACAGAAAAATGCCAAAAAAATCAGACAAGCCAACGAAAATAAGACCCCCCATAGCGTAAAAAAATCGGTTTTCTGTAGAGGGCAATCGTCGGCATTTATATATATAGCCCTTTTACTACGTGTATCTGAATAATTTTTACCTTTGGGTATGGAGATACATATAATAAATAGGATACCGACAGGTATTGCATTAGGATGGAGTTACTTCCCTCCAGAGGATAATTTTCCTGTTGAGGAGATAACCTTCCACTTAATTTTAATAGATATAAAGTTTTTATGGTGACACAAAATGGTGTGTCGATTTTATTTTCGTCATAGAATGAGACCAAAAAGAGAGGAGAGAAATATTTTTTTATGGCAGAAAATGTGTTTTTACACTAAAAATCGACACGCTTTCTAAAAATCGACACAGAATCGACACGGGTTAAAAAACTCTATATCAGCTACTTAGGTAGTGACCGTGTCGGAATGTCGATTTTAATCCTAGTTATAGAAAAAAAATAAAATATAAATACCCTTATATAATATATATATATATATAGGCATTTTTTAAATTGACACACATATTTTTTTTGTTGGTATAATATATTTTGTTATATTTGTTATAATAAAAAAAATGTAATAAAATGAATGATTTATTTTTTGACCAAGAGGGTCGTAAAAAACTTATTAGTGGTATCGAAAAGATATCTAGGGCTGTAAAGAGTACTTTAGGTCCATTAGGTAACACTGTCATACTAGAATCTCAGTTACACACTAGGGGTTTGACAGTCACTAAGGATGGTGTAACTGTGGCGAAGGCTATTAACCTACAGGATCCTGTAGAGAACTTAGCAGTACGTATGGTAAAGGAGGCTGCTGATAGGACAGCCACATCTGCTGGCGATGGGACTACCACTGCGATTGTATTGACCGAGGCTATTGTTGTCGAGGGTATGCGTCTAATTCAGGAGAACCCTTCTATTAATGTCTCTGAACTTGTACGTGAGATGGTTTCTATATCTGATAGTGTTATAAAGATGCTAACCAAGAGATCGAAGAAGGTAACGGGTCGTACACTCAGGGATGTTGCCACCATATCTTCAAACAATGACAAGGACTTAGGTAAGCTTGTCAGCGACATCTATAAGGAGGTTGGCAAGGATGGTGTTGTGACTGTAGAGAACAGTCAGACCAGCGACACGTATTACGAGGTAACTAATGGTATAAAGATAGACAGGGGTCATACGAGTCGTTTATTTATCAATAACCAGAAGAATGACGAGTGTATACTAGACGATGTTTATATATTAGCTACTGACCTTGAGATAAACAGTATCCTAAACATAGAGAACATACTCAAGCCTATAATTCAGGGCAATAAGAAGCTACTGATAATAGGTCAGTGCTCACAGAACGTTATAAACACGCTTGGTATGAACGTTGTAAAGAACGGACTAAAGCTTTGTAACATAATACCACCACAGTTTGGCTACAAGACTAAAGAACTTATGTCTGACATAGCTCTATCTGTAGGTGCGAAGTACTTCTCAGAGGACACAGGAGATGATTTAAGCTTGATTCAGCTGTCAGACCTAGGTCATGCCCAGAAGGTTGTAGTTAGTTCAACACAGACCGTTATAATACGTGACGACAATCGTTCTAACGATGTCGATGACCGTATTTCTGAGCTAAAGGAGGCTCGTGATCGTTCTCAGAAGAAGTCAGAGAGGGATTTCATAAATGACAGGATAGCTAGTCTATCTGGTGGTGTTGGTGTTGTTTATGTTGGCGGAGACTCTGACATAGAGCAGAAGGAGTTGTATGACAGGGTCGAGGACGCTGTCTGTGCTGTAAGGTCTGCGATTGAACAGGGTATACTACCTGGTGGTGGTTCGGCACTCCTTCATTTTTCTGAAGACGTCATAAAGATGGATTCGGTAGCATCTCAAATTATTGGTATGGCTATGAAGGCTCCATTTAAGCAGATAGTTGAGAACGCTGGAAAGATGTATCCATGTGTGGCTAACGAGTTTGGTGAGGGATGGGATGTCAAGAACGATGAGTACGGTAATATGTACAAGATGGGTGTCATAGACCCAGCAAAGGTAACAAAGAACGCACTAAAGAATGCGGTATCCATTGCGACAACTATATTAACCACTAACGCAATTATAACGATAAAAAGATGAGAGCTATAAACAAGTATATAATAATAGAAAAAATTTCAGAGGAGATGAAGACCGAGTCAGGTCTTCTACTCTCTGGAGAGGATGCAAACGAGTTTCGTTACAGTAAGGGACGAGTTGTCAATCCAGGGACGAATGTTGAGACCGTTAAAGAGGGTGACGTAATTTACTACGACAAGTCATCTGGTCACACAATGGTAATACAGGACAAGAAATTTACAATTATTCTAGAGAGGGACGTTGTTGTTGTCTTGTAGTTTTATTCATTTTTTTAATAGCTCGTCTGTACACCTTATCGGTGTATGGCGAGTTTTTTTTGAATATAGGGTTATGATCTGGTGACTCTGATATGTCCTCCTCTCCTGATAGTTTTTTATAGAAACTGTTGATGAACCTCTTACCTTTGTAAGAAACCTCGTACAGTGCTGACTCTGATCCTTTTTTCTTTCTCCATTTTGATATCCAACCATCACGAAGCAGGTTCTCAAACCTTGTAACGTCCCATGAGAATATTTCCTCGTACTCATTGAAGTCTGTCCTCTTGAATAGTCTCTCGCTGTATAAGAAAAGTAGCATCTCTAGATCTGCTAGACCTATTCCCTTACTTCTCTTAGCCCAGTACCTAACGACCCTTAAATATTTAAGGTAGTCATGTGTAGGCTGCTTCCTATCGTAGTTTATTCTAACTATATCGTTGTAGCCTTTAGTAGGAACCTTACGTTCATACTTTCGTCTCATCTTGCGTTTTTTCATTATAACAAATATAATAATTTTATATATCTTTGCATAAAAATAATAAAGTTATGAAAAAGAGTAAACCATGCACGTCAAAAATTAAGAAGACTAGTTATGCTAAGAAAAAAAAGAAGTAAGACAGGCATTCAAGAGTTAGTTGAGTCTAAGAAGGCTGAAAAGATGGCGAAAGAGATGAATAAAGCCATGATGAAGGCTATTATTTACAATAAGATAAAGAATGGGTCTAAGTAGATCGGCAAAATATTATCGGGATAATCCCGAAGCCAGGGCGAAGAAAAACGCTTATCAAAAAACATTTAATAAAAAGAAAAGTCAAAGTAAGAACAGGGTAAACCTGAATCGTCTGAACAGGCTCTTTGGAACGTACGGTAATGGGGATAATTTAGATGTTTCTCATCGATCTGGCAAGAAACCAAGACTTGAATCCCAGTCTAAAAACAGGGGAAGTAAGACAAACACACCTGGCGACAAGAGAGCTAGAGGTAGGAAGAAATAATGAAAAAGAAGAGCGTTAAAGACAGCTGCTATTACAAGGTAAAGAAGTCCTACAAGGTCTTCCCAAGTGCGTATGCAAGTGGTGCTATAGCGAAGTGTAGGAAAGCAAAATATAAGAAAAAGTAATGAGTTGTAAAGGATTAAAAGGAAAAGCCTTAAAGGATTGTATGGCGGCTGCGGCTGTTAAGAGAAAAAATAAGAAAGACTCTTTAGTAGTCGAAAGGACTCGTCAGAGAGACTCTGTTACCAAGGCTCTACAGGAAAGAAACCTTGCTAAGAAGAAGAAGATGATGGATGCTGCTGTTGCGAGAAAAAAGAAGAAGTTTGCTGACTCTGAAAGAAGACACCAAATGAAAATAGATTCGGGTTGGCAGCATTTAGGCAGATACAATGAATACCACAGGGGTAGCAAAAGAAAAAAGCAATAACAATGGCTGTAAGGAAGACGAAGAGAGGTTTATCTCTAAAACGCTGGTTTTCAGAGAAGTGGACTGATCAGGACGGAAATCCTTGCGGATCGCCTAAAGGCGATAAGATAAAGAAGTGTAGACCTTCAAAGAGGGTAAGTAAAAAAACACCAAAGACATGGAGACAGGTAGACAAGAAAAAGGTTGTCGCTGAAAAGAAACGTGTCGGAATGGGAAAAAGAACAAAGAAAGCATGAGCAAAATAGATTTATACGGAACAGACTCTGTAATTCAGGACGAGGATAAGATAATTGGTACTGATGGTACAAGCGGTTCTGACTCAGGTAAGACAAAAAACTTTACAGTTTCGTCTCTAACGACATATATTTCAGCGGAGACATTATCACACCCTGTAATTATTACAGGATTGTTGGAGGCTGCTGATGATTCGGCTGCTGCTACTGCTGGCGTTGCTGTTGGCGGTGTGTATAAGAACTCAGGTGTATTACAAATAAGAGAGGTATAATGGCAGACAAGAGTAAGATGAAGTGTAATGTCGTTAAAAAAAGCGACAGGGCTGGTAAAAAAAAGATGGTTAAGGCTTGCTCTGGAGGCAAGGAGAAGCTTATACACTTCGGTGCTAGTGGATATGGACATAACTACTCAGCCGCTGCAAGAAAGTCATTTAAGGCACGTCATAAATGCTCAACAGCAACTAATAAGCTATCAGCCAGATACTGGTCATGTAAAAAGTTGTGGGCAGGTAAAGGAGGTAGCACCAAGTCTTCTCCATCATCAAAAAGAGGAAAATACTAATGGTATATTATATATTTACTGCAATGCTTTTGGTTATAATAGCTATATTATTACTATATAAGTTTAAAATATTAAAGGATGATGATAATGATTTCATTCCTGATGAGGTTGAGGATTTATACGAAAAATTTCAGGCTGATGTAAAGACTAGGGTTGAGAATATGAAGGATGAGGCTGAAGATGTTAAGGATGCTGCTAGTAATTTAGTAAAACAAACTGGTGATGTTTTTGACGCAGCTGCTGGTAAAAAAAATAATTCATGAAGTCGAGAGGTTTAGGTGATAGTATTGATAGGTTTACTTCTGCTACAGGAATAAAGTCTGTAGTAAAAAAAGCTACGAAGGGTAATTGCGGTTGTGAAAAGCGTCGCAAAAAATTAAATGATTTATTTCCATATAAAAAATGACAACTGAGGATTTGAAAATAGGATTTTTAAACTTGTCGACATTTTTAGTGTCGTTTTCTAATATAGAGTCTATACTTAAGATTATTCTATTAATAGTATCTATAGTGTATACTTTAAATAAGATAGTTAATCTTAGGAATGAAAAGAAAAATAAATAAGATAATTGTACACTGTACCGCTACTCCAGAGGGTAGGTATGTGTCTGTTGATGATATAAGGCGATGGCACATTGATAGAGGTTGGAGTGATATAGGTTATCATTATGTTATTGATCTTTATGGTATGATCCATGAGGGTAGACCATTATATAGGTCTGGTGCTCATACTAAGGGTCATAATTCTGACAGTATAGGGATAACTTATGTTGGAGGTATGAGTAGTGATATGAGTTGTTCTATGGATACTAGGACAGACGAACAAAAGGAGACTCTTGATTTTTTCTTAAAGTATTTAAAGAATATTCATCCCAATGCAGAGATATTTGGTCATAGGGATTTTTCAAGTAAGGATTGTCCTAGCTTTGATGCTAGGTCTGAGTATAAGAGTATAAGTGAAATGTATAGTGAGTAAGGACAAGAAAACATACAAAGAAAGAAACGGTACTACTAGGGTTGGCGACTTTTTAAGGAGTATAAACTTTAGTAAGGCTGCTGATGTTGTTATGGACATTGTTGGTGGCAATTTTAAAGGTGCTTTAGAAACTATAAAAGGTAGCGACGAACTAACACCAGCACAAATAGAATTTGCATTGAGAGAGCTTGAGTATGATATGCAGGAGATGAAAGAGGTTACTAAACGCTGGGAGAGCGATATGCTAAGTGACAGTTTCTGGAGCAAGAATATAAGACCTCTAAGCTTAGGTTTTTTGACAGTTACACTGTTTATATACATAATACTAGATAGTACGTTAGAAGGCTTTAAAATAGATAAGGAGTGGATAGATTTACTATCCTCTTTATTACTTTTAGTTTATGGCGGATATTTTGGTGCTAGAACTGTTGAGAAGGTGATAAAAAAAAATAGATAAAAAGATGCATATATTTGCAATTAATAAATAAAAAAAATGATTTTATGAGTACAAGTTTATATTTTTCAAAAGATTACCAAAAACTATCATTCGGGGACAATGGTTTGAGAGTTATATCAGCTACAGAAACTTCTGTATCTGGAGAAACATTTGGTGCAATTCAAGTTATTGAAGATTCTACTATTTCTTGCGATAATAATACTGATGCTGGGGATAGTTCAATTAGCTCTTTGGGGTTAACTTCAGGAACGATTATATATGGAAACTTTGATGACATTTCTGTTGCAAGTGGTAAAATAATTGCTTATTTACGTTAATTTATGTTAGGATTAAATTTAGGATTAAATAATCATACGAATATAGGTGCAAGTAGTGGTTCAAGAGGTTTTACTTTTGAAATAGATGTTCAAGCTAACGATGTAATAACATTACCTTTAGTAAGTTCTTCTAGTTATGATTTTGTTTCTGAATGGGGCGACGGAAGTAGTGATACAATTACCGCTTTTAACTCGCCTAATGCTACGCACACTTATACTGATGCTGGTACTTATACTGTTGTTTGCGTGGGAAGTATGCCAGCTATAACATTTAAAAGTGCAACCACAGTTTTAAAAAATGCTTTAAAAAGTGTAATTAGCTACGGAGAAGAAGATGTTCTTACATTATTAAATTTTTCTGGGTGCGTAAATTTAACTTCTTTACCAGATGAAACTGCTAAGTTAAGAAATGTTACTACTTTTAGGGAATTTTTAAGAGGTACTGGAATTGTAGGAATACCAGTTGGTACACTTGCTGAAAATACTACTGCATCTGATTTTTATTTATTTGCAGAAAGTTGCACAAGCCTAGCAGGTTTAGATGTAGATATTTTTAAAGATAATATTAATATGTCTAATATAACAATAGCATTTAATAACTGCCCATCAACTAGTGGAAATTTAGGGGATATTTTTAGAAACTGCCCTAATATTAGTAGTTTAAGTAGGACTTTTCAAGGTACTAGGTTTAATACAGTTGACAGTAATTTTGGTCAGTTTAATACCATTACAAATTTTTATAGAGCTTTCTTTGGTAATTTAGGAGCAACTGGCGATGCACCAGCGTTGTGGTTAAGATTTCCTTCAGCTACAAATACAACCCAAGCCTTTGCAGGCGGTACTTGGGCAAACAATGATGATATACCAATAGCGTGGAAATAAAAATGCAAAAACTAATCTACATACTACTATTTACAACCTTTTGTCAAGCACAAGATAATGTTAGTATATCTGTTTTTCAAGATGTTAAGTTTGCATTACAAGGCGATGTATCTAGGGGTTATAAAGCTGGTACTTTAAATATACTAGCTAGATTAAAGATGCAAGGCAATCAAGACGAGTTAGGATATTTTGTTGTAGCACCAGAGTTTGAGTATGCAGACTTACAAGGTACATATAGACGTTACTCAGTAAATGTAGGATATACATTAAATTCTATAAAAAAAATAGAGGTTACGCCAATGATAAACTACGGTTGGATAGATAGAGGTGTATCTACATTTAGCGGTGGTGGTTCTATTGAAACGATGTATAAATTAAGCGACAATATAAAAATAGGATTATTAAACCAATTAGTACACCGTACAGATTTACCGAATAGAAAACTTGGTTATAGTTTCTTTTTTGGTACTGAAATTAATATGAAATAGATGACAAAAATAAAAATATATCCTATAGATACTAATATTAGTGGTGGAGATAAGTGGATAGGAACTGACTCTGATTCTAATGGTATCACTAAGAACTTTACGGTATCTGGATTAGGTGATTACTTCAACAATGTGAGTACGATAAATTTATCTAACTCATTAAGATTTAAGTATGACACTGTAGATGTTGGAGATGATAGAGCTATAGGAAGTTTTTCTTTTGAGACTGAAGTGGGTGCTACCGTAGATTTTTCTTCTATATCTAGCTTAATGTTTCATCAAAACACATCAAACGGTAAAAATATTGTGAACCTTATGGGTGCATTCAGTGGTAACATTGTAATGTTAAGCAAGGTAGACGAACCAAATAAATTTGCCTTTTATAAGATAACAAGCTACGAGCAGAATATAACGGAGACTGAGTTCTACGACACATCATTATCATACATTCAGGGGAATGGATCTATAGAGGAGGATGAGTTTTATTTCTTATCTTTGCTTCAGTTTGATAACATTTTAGGTAATGACAAGCATTATACGCATAATCAATCAGTTGCTGGATCAACATGGAGTATTAGTCATAACCTTAATAAGTTTCCATCTGTAACAGCTGTTCTTTCAACGGGACAAAAAGGTTATGCAGATGTTACATATATAGACGAAAACAATTTAACAATAACATTTGCCAGCGCAGAATCTGGTAAAGCATACATGAACTAACTATGGCAATACCATTTTTGAATAACATTGACCTCGATAATAACGAGTTACAAAATGCAAAGCTTCACATAACTGGATCAGCTAATACAAACCCTGGTCAAATATACTTTGACACTGGTGACAACTTAGCTAAATACTATTCTAACGGGGTAGACACTTGGATATCTTTAAAAGAATACAGCTTTGGTAGTGGAACATTTGTAAACCTATCAACAACAGGCACTACAGCTAAACCTATAATAACAGCGGAGTTGTCAGCAACAGGAACACCTGATGCAACGGTATTTTTAAGAGGTGACAATACATGGTCTCCAATTAGCGCAATACCTGGGACTTACACGTTTGACGTAGCTGGAGATAATGCTGTAGTTGAAAGAATAATCAGTGGTGATACTTTAAGCATATCTGGAGGTACTAACATTGGTACAGTTGTAGGTGCAACAGATACTTTGACTGTTAATCTAGACGACAGTATAGATCTAGCAGGTACACTAACAGTTAGTGGAACAGGGCAATCGAGTTTTGCGGGTCAAGTAACGATACCATCATCTCCAGTTGCTTCTACTGACGCGGCTTCAAAAGGATATGTTGACGAGGTTGTTGCTGGTGGTTTAATTTACCAAGGCGGATATAACGCTGCTACAAACACACCTAATCTAGATTCTTCACCAAGTTCATCTATTAAAAAAGGTTGGACATACACGGTTACTGCTGACGGTAGTTTCTTTACAGAGCAGGTTAGAGTTGGTGACGTGTTAATATCAGAAGTAAATTCTCCAACTGCATTAGCTGATTGGACGACTGTACAAAATAACATTGACTTAGCTAGTTCAACACAAATAGGTATAGGTAATGTAGTTCAATCTACAGCTGAAGATAAAACAGGTATAGACGTAAGTTACTCAGGTGGTACTGCCACGGTAGGGTTAAACATAGACGACATAACTCAGGTATCAAGTCTTAATGAACCAGATGACAGTTTTATTCCATTTTGGAACGAACCAGATGGTGAGAATCAAAGGATTAGTTCTCAGGATTTAGCTCTACAATTAAGCGGTTTAATCTCGAAGGCTTTTACAATAACAGATACCGCTACTGTAACACATAGTTTAAACACTAAAGATGTTATTATACAACTTTATGATATAACAACAAATGAGACAGTGTATGCTGATGTAGATCGCATATCAACATCTCAAGCAACAATCACGTTCGCTACAACACCAACGAACTCTATTAGAGTGTTAGTGCAAAAAATAGGTTAATAATAAAATTTAATATATGCCAAGTCGCTTTTTAAATAATATAACAGTAAACGATGAGTATACACTGCCAAGCGCAGATGGCGCAGCTGATCAGATAATAACAACGGATGGCGCAGGTCAGCTTAGTTTTGTAGATCAAAGCACAATAAGCGCGGGTAATGCCGAGCACGTTGTCATTTATGCAAAAAACACTTCAGGTTCACAAATAGACAAAGGAACACCTGTTTACATAACTGGTACTGTTGGTGCTACTGACACAGTTGAAATAGCTCCAGCTGACGCAGGAAACTCTTCTCATATGCCTGCGGTTGGACTTCTAGATGATACGCTAGCTAACAATGCTTTTGGATATGTTATTACTGGTGGTTTTATGGATAATATCACTACTGACCCAATTGATGGTGATCAACCCGCTTCAAATGATACAGTTTATGTAAAAGTAGGTGGAGGACTTACATTAACAAAACCAACAGGACCAACTGGGCTTATACAAAATATTGCTAAAGTTGGTAAAGTATCTGGTGGAAACTCTGGATCACTTATTGTTTCTTCTATACTTAGATCTAACGACGTGCCTAACCTTACAACTGGTAAGATATGGGTTGGCGACGGTAATACTACAGAATCTACAGTTGTTCATTTAGACGAGACTAATGGTCGTATGGGAATAGGAACGACTAGTCCAAGTTACAAACTAGATGTAGATGGTACTGCGAGAATCAATGATGCTTTTACTATTACTAAACCATCGCAAACTGGAGTAAGAGAGAGATTGTTAACAGCAAGTGTTTCTGATGCACCTGGTGATTTATTTTTTATAAACAACGGTACTATTGGCAATGGAAGTTTTGCTCCTGCTTTTGGTGGAATAATGGCAACTAGGAATGATTTATTTAGTTTAGGTTTTTCTGGATTAACTACATCTGCATTAGATACTACATCGGGTTTATTTGGTTTACTTGATTTTGCAGCAATGTTAACATCAAATTCAAGCGATCCTTTAAATGGTACATTATCTAATGTAAGCAATAGAAAGCTTTTTACCTTTAGGGGGGTAAATTCTTCTGATTTATTCTTAACAATTTTCCCAGGAGGTAATGTTAATATAGGAGGTACCACAGATGTAGGCTACAAACTAGATGTAGATGGAGTTATAAGAGGCGAACAATACTTAAGGTTGGCAGATACAAGTGGTACAAACCAATTTAGTATTAGAGCTGAGTCTACTTTCGGTACACTTGACAACGGGTCTAAAACATTTAACTACATAGCTAGTAATCATTTGTTTTTAGTTGGATTTTCTGAAAAGATGCGCATTAACTCTAATGGTAATGTCGGTATTGGGACTACAAGTCCTGATGAGGCACTACATGTGTACCACCCTTCTGCAAACATAAATGCAATAATAGAATCGGGCGATGCAAATGCGTATCTAGCGTTTAAAGATAGTTTAACCACCTCAAATGCTTCTGTATTTTTAGGTGCTAGTGCCAATGATATGACATTTTTTGCAGGTGGTACAACAGAACGTATGAGAATAGAATCAACGGGGGATGTAGGCATTGGAACTAATAATCCAACTGAGAAGTTGCATATTTCTGATAATGGAGCTACTACTGTTGTAATAGAAAGTACGGACACTGCTAAATCTACAAATGCTAATTTGAATTTTAAAACAGCAGGTGTAGTAACAGTAGAAATGAAAGCTCAAGCAGAGTCTGCTAATGCTACAGTTGGAGGTAGTTTTGTAATAGAAACTGCATCGGATGATATTGGTGGGACAAACACAAACCAACTTGCTCTAAGTAATGATGGTAGTGTTGGTATTGGTATAGGGGCTCCTAGAGCTCAGCTTGAAGTTGATGGGGGTGTTAAAATTGCGGATGACACAGACACAGCTTCTTCTGACAAAGTAGGAACACTAAGATATAGAACATCAGGAAATAATAGTTATGTAGACATGTGTATGCAAACAGGTGCATCAACATATGCTTGGGTAAATATAGTACAAAACAATTGGTAATATGGGAAAAAAATATATATCTGACGAGTTTGTAACAGAAGCAGGGTGGTCATCTAATAATGCTGCTCTTGTAGATAATCTAACAACCGCCAACATAAGCGGTGCAACTAATTTAGATTGGGACTTTACAGTACATAAATTAACTGCTACCGCAGCGGTTACATTTAGTGATATTAATTTACCTACACATCCTAAAACCATAACTATTTATTTAACAGGCGAATTTGCTATTACAGCGGTTACAGCTTGGGATTTAGACTTAACTGATTACGATGGTTCAGTATGGAATAGAATTACGATTGACTATGTGGAAAGCGGTTTTTATAGTGCGGATTTAAAAGTATTATCGTAATGAGTAGACGTAGGATTTTATTAGCTAATCAATCACAAGGCGGTGGTGGTTTTAGTCCTTTAGATTTAAGTCCTAACTTATGGTTAGATGCTACTGATGCAACTACTATTACAGAAGTAAGCGGAAATGTTAGTCAATGGGATGATAAAAGTGGTAACGGTAATAATGTTGTACAAACTTTATCAACTGACAGACCTACAAATGGTGCTTCTATTAACGGTAATAACGCTATTGATTGGGGTGCAGCGAGAAATAGAAAAAGACTTGGGTTAAATAGAGGTGCAAACACAGATAATTGGCAAGATGTTTACGTTGTTGGACGTTGGGACGCAGCAGATACAATTTTTCCAAGATATAACGGTTTATATAGTGCTTTTACAAGTGGTGGTACATCGAGTGGTATAGGATTAACGGGAAGGATTAGTACACCCGATTTTTTTAGCGCAATTACATTTTATGATAATTTATATTTAAACAATACTTTAATAGCAAGTGGCGACGATGTCTTAGGCGTTGCAAATACAATAGCAAATAATTTTTTTATATCTTTTTCGGCAAATTCACCTATTGGTGTTAATGGTATTTGTGTAGGTGGCGAAAGGGCTAATAATTCTAACGGTTGGCAAGGTGTTATAGGGGAAGTAGTTGCATTTCCTAGAAAATTAAGCGATACAGAACGAGGGCAAATGAACACATATTTAACAAATAAATGGGGTTTATAATGAAAGC